>ERZ827450.2231-NODE-2231-length-16569-cov-3.001696_pt1 | contig 16569 bp, 29 predicted proteins | sample MGYA00519773_ERZ827450 | MGnify/ENA primary metagenome ERZ827450 (study PRJEB31778, sample SAMEA3449306) | human gut metagenome | biome: human gut; feature: human-associated habitat; material: faeces | place: United Kingdom | collected 2010/2012 ...
TATCGTGTATCTATCCTCAAAATACACCAGCTGTACAGCTTTCATTCTGTCCTCACCGTTGTCCATACCCTCTGTCTGTTTTATCGCCTTGTTAATAGCGTACATCCACAAGGCTGACTGGGCTGTATTTTCTGCAATCAGTTTGTCTGGGTATTTTTTTACCTGCTTTACTGCATGTCCATACCAATCATGCTTAGGATTGCTCATCGTTCTACCCTCCTAAATATGCTCATGTGGTCCGACCGGTTCCCAGTGTTTTTCAGCTTCCTGCTCAATCAATCGGTTATACTGTTCCACAAATTCGTCCTCGCTTATTTCACCCTGCATGAATTTTTCTGATATGATCATGTAGGTGTCTGGTTTTGTTGCGCCATCATCTTTGCAAGATACCATTTCTTCATCTCTTCCTCTTTTTCTATCTGCATTTCGGTAAGTTCTATTTCATTATCCACCGCCTTGACTGCATTTACAACATACCTCTGTTCTTCCTCCTTTTCGTGCCAGTCAAGTACGAAATGTTTTAATGTTTCAAATTGTAAATTAATTGTTGTCCGGTATTTTCGCAAAAACTCAGGAAACTTATTGCAGATAGCAATGTGCAAGTAATCCGCGCAAATTCCTTCGTTTGGTTCAAACACTGCGTATCTTGTATCCAGTGTATTGTCATTTTTTAATTGGCCTACATACTCATCCGCAGCACTTAATTTTACATAGCAACTCCCTGCCGTATATATTTTTCCAGCCACCGCACGTTCTACTTTGCATATCTCAAAAATATTGACTTTTTTACATTGCATTTTCATAATCCTCTAATGTCATTTGCCTGAAAGTATTTCTTGTATTCTGCGGCTTCAGCAATTTTCTATGTTCTTTCATAACGTTCATATCCCCCTTGCTACCTACCAGTTCCCCCAGCATTTCGTACAGTTCTTTTCTAGTTTTCCTCTCTTCATTTTCAATTTTTTGCAGTTCTTTAAGAATCGCTTCCGCGTCTGGTAGAGGCTCTGGTTCAAACGTATCTACATATCTTGGGATATTTAGATTGTAATCATTATATTTTATTTCCTGATAAGATGCTACGTAAGCATATTTTTCTGCATCTTTACGTGTAAAAAAAGCATCGGCGACATCTCTTATCTGCTCCTGCGACATGTCGTTTTGTGCTGATTTCTTTTCAAATCGTCTTGATGCGTCAATGAAAAGAATATCTGGGGAATTTTTTTCTAAAATTAGTAAAAATACTGGGATTGCTGTATTTAAAAATAACTTATCCGGTAATCCAATTACAGCACTAATCCAGTGCTCTTTAACAAGCCATTCTCTAATTTTCCCTTCTGCCGCTCCTCGAAAAAGGACACCATGCGGAAGTATCGCAATCAGTCGTCCATCATCTTTTAAATGTTGTACACCGCGCAGTATAAATCCGTAATCGGCTTTGCTTTTCGGAATTTTATGTCCCATGATTGGCATCTCGTCCGCTTCTGGGAATTTCATAGAGTATGGTGGATTCATAATTACATTATCAAAGCATCCCATTTCTTCCGGTTCTACTTGTTTTGGGATACTTATATCATTATTTTTTTCTAAATGATATGTTTGCATTATATTTCCCCGTAAACAATCCGCCCGGCTAATACTTCCTTCCAATCCATCAATGCAGGCATCTAGTAAGGCAAATGGAATCGTACGCTCACTAAATTCCTGTTCGCATATTTTTATGCCATGCTCTTTTGCTGCTGCCTTGCTTAATATTCCCGTTCCAGAGCACATATCCAGTACACTGCCTGGCTTCATCATTTTTGCGACCATGGCGCAGATGCAATCCGGTGTGAAATCCTGTTTTAAAGTTTTTCTGTCTCCCTGCTCTTGCTGAAATATATCCCGGATATCATCGTGCGTGCTTTTCTTCACTAGCCTTATGATACTTTCTGCATTATCAGACAGTAACGCATCCATAATTACATCTGGAAGCTTATATGATTCGGATACATGAAATATATCAAGTAAAGTTCTCTTCGAGTCCATAAAACCACTCCTTTCTTACACGTTCCAATTTATCTATTCCCCCTTATTCTTCCGCACGCTTTCGTCCACTCCCTCGCAAATCTCTTTTCTGTCAGGTCGCTTGGGAAAAGCTTTGTTTTTTTGTTTTTGTTTCCTCTGTTTCTCAACTCCCTTTCTACGGCTTCAATTTTCCCCCTCGATTTGGGTGTTTTGCGTAGTTCGGTCATTGCTTCCCTTAACTCTTGTTCTGTGCATCCCACCAGAAATGCGGCTCGGTCAAGGCTTGGTATTTCATATAGTTTTTTCGCTATTTTGTTTTGTATTTTGTCAAAATCTTCGTCTTTCAGCCCGTATGGCATTTTCTTTCCTTTCCCCTCCGGAATAAATCCGGAGGAATCAATGGCATATAGCTCCTCATGGAACCGTTAACGTGTTGCTGTAATGTGTATCTATCCTTAACCCCGGAGGGTGTCCAGCTTTAATATCTTACCCAGTCAAACGGCAATTTATTTACTAGCAGGCAAGCCGCGCCCTCCTTTCCTACCGCAAAAAGGCAATTTCGGCAATATTTATGCTCGTTGCAGTACTTCTTGAGTATTTTCGCCGCTTTTCTTGCTTCTGAGTCTCCTGTTTTTTTCATTACGCCACCTCCCTGATCGTGATGCCATACCGTTCAAGCATCAGCTTTCTCTTGATGATGTATTCCGGATTTTTTCTTGTGCGCGGGGATTTTACGTCCTCAACAACAATCTTTCCCTCTTTGTCTGTGTAGCGGAAATCTGCTGTATATGATACGGGGCGTTCTGTAGTGCCATCCTCTCGTTTCTGGCTGCCTATAAGGATGTATCTAGCCTGTCGCTCTAATCCTGTAATTTTCCCCGCTTCTTGCATCGCCGCCAGTTCTAAATAGCGATGCATTTCTTTTTTACTGTCAAACTTTCCGGCTGTCGTAAAAATCTTTTTATTTTTAAATTTGTTCACAGGTAATTCCTCCCAAATGTTTTGATAAATTCTTCCCTCGTTCCGTTGTTCTCCTCCCAGTACTTCTGCGCCAGCTCCTTGAGGTACCTGTCTAGTGGTCCGTTGGGATTGCGATGCACTGCCTCGCCGCCGTTGGTATGGTGATTTAAACATAAATAAACTGTAAAACCATACTTTTCGGCTTGTTTTCTGTTGCTGCTGCCATATAAGACGTGATGCCTATGTAAATTTTGGGTTGTTTTGCAGAAAAAACACTCTTTTTTAGTTTGTAGTACGCTATTCATCGCTAGAATCCTCGCTTGTGAAATGATATTCCATTAAATCAGCAATCATTAGGTATTCTTTTGCTATTTTTCCGTTTCGTGTTTCTTTTACCTGTTTTCTAAATCCTTCCAAGTCTCCATGGAAACACCCGCAATTAACCATTATTTTTTTATTTTTGCCCCTATAAAAAGTTGTGCAGCGGAATTCTGTTCCGAAGCCCTGTACTAATGCATAATCTGCGTCGCCGTAAACCCATGCGTTGCCGGAAACCCTTGCGTCGCCGTAAACCCTTGCGTCGCCGCGAACCCATGCGTTGCCGGAAACCCTTGCGTCGCCGTAAACCCTTGCGTCGCCGTAAACCCATGCGTTGCCGTAAACCCTTGCGTCGCCGTAAACCCTTGCGTCGCCGGAAACCTTTGCATTGTCGGACACCCTTGCGTCGCCGGAAACCCTTGCGTCGCCGGAAACCCATGCATTGCCGTCTTGCGATACATTTTCTTCTTTCTCTACATATCCTCCAAGTTCTCCAGCTTTCACGTCTCCAAATTCAACCAGCGCTTTAATTCTGAATAATTTTTTTCCAAACGCATTTGTGATAAATTCTGTTGTTAATTCAAATTTTTTCATTTTTCTTCTTCCTTTCTTGGCTTCCATTTTCCTAGTATTTGTTTTAATTCTCTTGGTGTTAGCGTTTCGATTCCTAAATCTTCCGCCTCTTGTATCGTTCCTTTAATTAGCTCACTCATTTCCCGGCTGTCGTAGGTATGTGAGCCTCTCATGAGCCTGTAAAACACTACCTCTTTGCCTTTTTCTAGCCGCCGTCCTATCGCAACCGTGTGAACGTCCTCTTTTTTGTACATGATGTCGGTCGGAACATTGGTTTTTAAAACTGCTATGTCCCCTTTTATCAGCTCCGGCTGTCCATATCTGCCTATCATCAAATTTTTAGCTTCCGCCTTGCTCGTCCCAACCTTTTCCGCTATCTTGGTGATCAGGACATGGAAATAGGCATTTGCTGACAAGCTTCTTTTCTTGCGGAACGGTTTAATTATTATGGACAGCTTTTCCAACTTTTTCAGATCGTCCACGCCCTTTATAAACCGCTCCGCCTCGTTGATTTCCAGAGTAACTGTTATCTTTTTGCTAAAATAATCCACTGCTAAGTTTTTTATTTTCCCAGTTAAATCCATGCTATTTCAGTCCTAATTCCTTCATGGCTTCAGCGTATTGTTGCTGTGTCGTCTGATACAGTGATTTTAAACCTCTTTGACTTGCCCATTCTTTGATCTGGGCTTCCGTCATTCCTTTTTTTTGCATCAGATCATAGAGCCGTTTCGCTTCTTTCTCTGTGATAACCTCGTTTCGTTTGTATTCGTCTGTATCCGGGTCTTTCGAGTCGTCCAGAAGAAACAAGCTATTTAACGCGTATTTCCTTGCGTAGCTTGATGCTGACCCGGTAACTTGTGCTGCATCCATCTTTTTTTTACTTTCCTCCTCTCTGGCGTATGCTGTAGTGCAAAAACTGCCCTCGCTTTCTATGTCTTTTAAAATTGCTGTCGCCTTTATGTAAAATCGGTTGCCCAGCATAATAATTTCGTCGTTTACGGCTAATATTAAGCCTTCCCTGTCCAATAAAGGCTTTACTGCCTCATAGATGTCCTCTAAGCTCCTGTAGCTATAGCCACCATACTCACTGTATTTACTCTTTGGCACCTTTAATTCTGCCTGAATTTTTTGCAACTTTGTGTAAACGTCTCCCATCTTTCTTACCTCACAATCACGCTTTTAGAAGTCTCAATGTGTGCCCCTGTGACCTCTTTCCCGGCTTTAATCGCCTTTTTAATCGCTGTCTTGTCCGCCTGTGGCTCTGGAATCCTGATGTATTCCTCTGTCAGGCTGTCTAAGTCGTCAATGGTTACGGACTCGCTATTTCTGTAGGACACGCTGACTCTTGCCGTTTTGAGCTTTTCGCCGTCAAGAGCATGGGACAGATAGTCCTTACACCTCTGTGCGGCGTTCTCGCAACTTCTACGGCGTTTCGCAAGCTTTTCTTCCTCCTCTTTGATTGCCTTTGCTTCTGCGGCATAATTCTTTACCGCTAGCGCGATTCCCTCCACCTTTTTGTCTCTCTCAATGTTGAGAGCCTCAAGTTTTTCGAGGTCAATAATTTCCCCTGTCTCCTCGTCTACACAATCCATAATTGCACTGTCAATCTCGTATAGTGTCATTGCTCTTCTTCCTCCTCGTATCCCTGCTCATATTCGTTGTAGCTTGCCGCACCTCGTTTGATTGCTTTGTGTGCTGTTCTGTACTCATATTCTGCCTCAAGGTGCTGTCTTTTTAGGTATTCCCTGACTGGGTCAACGTACCACTCCGCCATGTTTCTCCTCGCTTTCTTCTCCCCATGCCGTTTCAATGCTTTTGCTCAATTCGTTGTAGCCGCGGGCAAAAGCTTCAATTTCTTTCATCCGCAAAACGCCTGTTTTTTGTACCTTGTCTTTAAATAGATCTAAAATAGCTCTTGCAATCGCCTTGTCCTCGACTGTGATTACAACACTTGCAGGAATCACACCTTTTTTCTCTAAGACGTCCTCATACTCTCTTTTCGCAAAGCCGTTTACGCTAATCATTGTGTTATTCATAACCTAATCTCTCCTTCTTTTCTGCTATCCAATCCCCCAACGCTCCCTCGCACTGTTCCGGGGTATAATTTTTATTATCCTGCTCTAACCGCCCAACTATTTCTCCCAGTGTGGGTAGTTCTGGTGCTGTTTCTTTTCGTTCTATCGCTCCCGCCGCTTTTATCATTTCTCGGAGCTTCGGTGGGTACTTGTCTATCTCCTTTTGTGCTTCTAACGCCGCCCTGTAGCTTCTGAGGAAGTTTGACTGTATGACCGTCTGAAAGTCCGCTGAATCTACTACCGCCCAGTCATGGAGCGTCTGTGGCGTTCCTACCGCCTTTTGCAGCGTAGGGGGCAGTTTGTCAAACTCCTCTCTGTAGCCGCAAATACCATTACTGCACGCTTTTGCCACTGTTGCCCATGCTTCCTGCTCACTCAGGTAGCTGCTTTCTGCTTTGAGCTTGCTGGCACACTCCAAAATATCTGCTGGCGTTGGCGGAAACTTTCCTGTTGTCATGTACATCTGTGCTGCCACGCTTATTGTCTGGTAGTCGTTGTTCTTACCTACCAGGCGGTACCACATGTCTAACGCCTGCTCGTTGGGAACAAATCCCGGAGCCGTGTAAACGGTTTTTAGTGCGGCTACGATTTTAGAAAACTCCGAAATCGTCATACATTCCGCCTCCCTCCTGTTCTTTCTGTGCTGCCCAGTGCTGTATATCTCCGTACAGTCGGTCGTTAATGTTCTTCGTGCTGTCGTTACCTGTCTTCAGTTCGAAAAGCCCTAACCACTCCTTGTCAAGAGACTGGTCTATAATCTGTTTCATCAGTCCAACATCACCGCCAGATAATTCATGCAACTTTTTGAGTAATGCTTTCAAGGCTCTATCTGTTCGGACTGGTTTTCTAATCTTCTTACGCATGGAAAGAAATTCCAGAAACTTATTGTTTAGTTCCTCGTCCTCAAAGTATCTCGCGGGCGCGCCTTTATCTTTAGTATTATTACTAGTATTATTATTAGTATTATATATATTAGTATTATTGGTGGTCATTTTGACTATACCCCCATGGTCATTTTGACTATACCCCATGGTCATTTTGACTATACCCCCATGGTCATTTTGACTATACCCCGTACTCGTTTTGACTATAGGGGTGTCAGCTTTTTCGTGAGCCATATAGCGGTTAAATTTCACTCCGCTAATCTCCTCTACCCTCTTTTCGACTATTCCTCGGTCTACAAGTTTTTCAATACTTCTTTGTGCAGTACTTTTTGATATACCAAGAAATTCGGAAATATATTTCAATGACCCCTTAAATTCTGATTCGCCATCCTGCGAAAAGCCGTAAATAAGGGAATATGTGAGGAGTTCATTCCCCTTTAACTGTAAATCTGATATCATCCAATCTTGAATAACGATATATGCCATGTCTACCTCCTATCTTGACAAATCGCCAAGTCTTTTGTAAAATCTAGTTATGTTTTATTTAGCAAGAGCTTAATGATAGGGCTCTTCCTTTTTTACCTCGTGTTCTACACCGTCTTTATCAGTGTAAAACACTTTGTCATACTCTACACCTTGTTGTCGTCCTAAGAGGGTGTAGAGTAATCTAATAACATACTCTTTTCTTGGAGGTTCATTCATTCTTTATTCACCCCCTAACATCACGAAAAAATTATAATCGCTATAATCTTTTCCGGCGGTATGTGTCATTACACCAACCCAACTGGACGAGATCCAGATAACCAACGCTACTGACATGATGGTCAGTAAATTGTACATAACCTTCATTTTTTACCTCCTATACCTCAAATCTCTGTTGACGGTTATACTCGTCAATTCTCAGTTTTGTGTTTGTTTTCGGTTCCCAGTTGTCTACATAGTCAATAGCTTCCTCATAGCGTTTGCGAGGGATGTTGTTTCGACTATTAACTTTAAATCTGTCTTGCAAATCCCTGTTGCACTCTGCAAATACAACTTTGCTGATATATGCATATGCTTCTGTATCTTTGCCGCCTAATGCATTTAAAACAGCTTTATTGACGTGCTGTCGCAATGCCTGTTGTTGTCCGTAGTCAATTACCATGTTACTCTCAAGGTTCTTTATACGGTCTTCGTGGTCTCCATAGCCTGTGGCGAGTAAGCCTATCTGCTCCGCTATTGTTGCAGGTTTCTGATAACCACCTGTCTTTCTGATGGACGGGAGAACTTCTCCGGCTACCCAGTCAGTAAAGCGTTCTGCACTTTCTTTGCGGCTCTGGAAGATTACTTTGTAAAGGTTGAGTTCATTCACAAAGTTTGCATTTTGTCTCCTGCCCACGCTGTCGATGACCATACCAGTAGTAACCCCATCGGGTTTTAACCTTGATTTGACTCTGCTAGGTTGTTCAAGGTCCAATGCGTGGCAAACATCCGCTAAGCAGAAGTACGGTTCGTCATTAATTATCTGAGTCCGAATTGAACCGAACTCATTGTTTTCGAAGATTTGAATATTTTTCATCTAGTCGCCTTCTTTCTGTTCTTCACGTTCCTGCTTCTTATTGCTTGCCATTGCTTCACCCATACCAAGTAAGTAGCCTTTATTAAATTCAGACATATTAGGAATAGCTTTTGTTATAGCTTCAAGAATCTGTTTTTCTTTTTCTGACATTTTTCAACACCTCTCTTTCTCGACCTGCCATCATCAGTACCGGGAGGTCATTCCCGGCAGACGGTCATTTCTGACCGTTTCGGCTATTTGCTTTATTCAATCATTTCCCTCTCTTCTTTCATGAGCCAGATGCTCTCACCTTCATTGCATACCCCAAAATATTCGTCAGTTCTTGTGAAGAAAAATTCAATTCCATAAAACTGCTTGATTGCCAGTTTAAACACTTCCCATCTGTCCTGACAACTTCTGCAAGTGTTTTCCCAGTATTGGAAGCCAAGTCCCTGATCTGGATTCTCGATTCCCGGTGCTGTCTTTTTTCTTTCGTCCAATGCTTTGTCCCAGCAGCGGATTGTATCTTCCAGTTCTATTCCCATCTCTGTTTTCATGAATTTTTCTTTATTTAATTTTGTCATCTTGTTTTCCCTCCTGTTTGGTTGTCTTGTGTTTTGTTGTCTATGTGACTATTATACATCATTCATACAACAATGTCAACACCTTTTTTATTGTTTTTATGACTTTTCGTTGTTTGTGTGGCTTTTTTATATTGATTTTTGCTTTTTAATGGTGTATAATGTTAGAAAGAAAAGAGGTGATTGGAAATTGAATGAAAGATTGAAAAAATTAAGAAGGACTTTAGACTTAACTCAACAAGCGTTTTCTGATAAATTAGGAGTAAAACGCAATACAGTTGGGCAATGGGAAATCGGGCGTAACAAGCCTAGTGACGCAATTATTTTTTCTATTTGTCGTGAGTTTAACGTCAATGAAGATTGGCTACGAACTGGAAACGGTGAAATGTTTATCGAATTAACAAGAGATGAACAGATAGAAAACTTTGTCGGTGATGTACTGAAAAGCGAGGAAGATTCTTTTAAAAAGAAATTTATTTCGATGCTTTCGGCGTTAGATGAATCCGACTGGGAAGTTCTACAGAAGATGGTGGAGCTAATGCAAGAAAACAAAAAGGGCTGATTATTTCAGCCCCAGTAAAGCCTTGATGTGTACGTAGATGAGCCGCAAACAACGCTCATCTGCCATATCAAGCATTTTAATAATTTCTTTCTTGTAATCCATGTAACCCCTCCCGTTATCAAATCTTTACTGCATTATATGATGCGCGTATCTCATTTATTCATTTTGGACATTATTTTCAGCAAATCACTTAATATTTTATTCAATATCCTGTATAATTTTACCCAAATTATTAATATAATAATAAGAAAAGGAGTAGAAGATATGAGCAAGGAAAAAACTAAAGTTTGCAAGCATTGCAAAGAAGAAATTGACGCAAAAGCTAAAGTGTGTCCTCATTGCCGGAAGAAACAGGGCGGCAAGTTGAAATGGGTAATTATCGTTATCATTGTTCTGGCTGTTTTAGGCATGGCAATGGGTGGTGGTGACGATGGCAGTTCTTCCACTGATTCTCCAAAGAATACCACCGCAACAACAGCGGCTAAAAAAGAAACTGCTAAAAAAGAAGAAGCAAAAGAGAAAGACAGCGTAAAGGTTGGAGAATCTTTTGAGAATGACGGTTTAAAAGTAACTGCTAAAAAGGCTGAATTTGGATATGATGCCGGAGAGTATTTTACTCCAAAAGATGGATGCGAATATGTGGCCGTAGATTTTACTTGTGAAAATATTGCAGAAAAAGGTGACAAATATGTATCTGTATCTGATTGCGAATGCTATGCGGATAATTCAGCTTGTGAACAGCAATACATAGGAAACAGTGATTTTGTTAACACTAATTTGTCTCCAGGAAAGAATGTAAGCTTTACAGCATACTATGAAGTGCCAAAAGACGCAAAGAAAGTGATTTTAGAATATAGAGCTTCATTTTGGACAGATAAGAAAGTAACTATTAATTTAAAATAGTTAGTCCACTAATAGGAGAACTAACAAGAGGGAAGAATCAATTCTTCTCTCTTTTCTTTTTTCCTCAAGATAATAAAAAAGCACCTGTCGAAACAAGTGCTTTGCCTTCCAGAATGGAACTATTAATGTTTTTAAGGTACAAAACTAAGCTAACATTTACATCCCAAAATGGAGCTATTAAAAACCTTATCTATATCCTACTCCCCTTTACCGTATTTGTCAATGAGTTCTTTTACCGCGTCTATATTTTCTTGTATAGTATTATATTCAGAATTACGATGTCCCCCAAATGCATGATAATCATGGTAATAATATCCAATACTAATATATCCGTTTGGCATTTTTATCCTGAACTCATTATTTGACTTAAAAACCATGTCCTCAGGCAAGGTGGCTAAGAATCTGTCCAATTTTCTTCTTTTATTAAATTTTAATTCTTGCATATTACTCTCCTCTGCCCTCGTAACCTCCGGGGCGGTAATAATATTTACATCTCCTTACAGTGGCAGGTTACCCAGCAATTTTGTTGTCCGCACGGTAATCTGTCATGTGGAAAATCGCCTCTGTTTTCCGGGCAATTTTCACAGTTATATTCATTTTTATAATCGTACATAAACTCTATGTACTTGTTTCTTTCTTCTGCTGTCATATTTTCCTTCTTTCTCCGGCGGATTCCGCCGCCGGGCGGGTATTTATTATAAAACTTCTAATTTATCGGCAACTGTCCAGAGGATTTTTTTAATTAAACTTCCTCCCGGATTCTTGCAAAACCAGTCTTCTTTTTTACAGTCGTAATACAATTTAGCTCCAAATCCCCAGTCAATAAGGTTTAACGCTTGACGCTGCGCAAAGCTTTTATATTCATCTGTGCAGATGCCATTAATGATTCTTCCACGTCCCATTGCTGCTGGCGTATTAGTTTCTTCGACTTCCAAATATTTCTGAAAGTCGTCAATATAGATGCGCTTCATATCACCCTTCTCCCACACCTTATAGCCAAGGCGGATAAGCTTTTCCTCCATTGTCTCTTTCATGTTCTTTGCTTCCTTCCATGCTAGTTTTAATCCTTCGGAGATGCAAAGACCTGCCTTTTTAACCAACTCCCACGCTCTTTTCATAATGTTTGATAAATTATATTTTTTCATTTCTTTGTATCTCCTCTCTTGATTTACTCACATTATACACGATAGTGACTATTATGTCAAGAGAAAAATACACGAAAATATATTATTTTTTTCTTGATATTTCTTTCAGAATAATGTACTATATATTTATAATGATAAAAGGAGGCTTTTAAATGGAAACACGAGCAAGAAAAAGAAGTAACATATATAAAGGCAGTATATCATATAGTAATTTATGGGACACGCTAGAACGCAGAGGATTAAAGCGTTCCAACCTATTAGATAAGGAAAGTTTTAATCTTTCCCCGGCGCTGGTCAATAAGTTGCGGCACGACAGAAACGTGAACATAGATACAATTATGTATTTGTGCGAGAAATTGGACTGTCAGGTGTGTGACATCGTGGAATACAAAAAATGATATATTTTCGTGTATTTTTTTCTTGACATAATAGTCATTATCGTGTATAATTGAATTAAATCAAGAGAGGAGATACAAAGAAATGAAAAATTTTGGAGAAAAGCTAAAGGGGCTAAGGGAAGAACGCAACTTATCCCAAAAAGAACTCGGCGACAAAATGGGAGGAATAACACAACAGACCATAGCACAGTATGAAAAGAAAGAGACCGTTCCGAAATTTGAAACTGTCTCAAAAATAGCTAACGCACTAGAAATTAATCCAAATATTTTTTATTCTGATTTTTCGCAATCTACGGCGGATGATTTGGAAGAAATCGGAGAAAGAATAAAGGAATTGCGAAAAAGCAAAGGGGTAAGCCAAAAAGAACTCGCTCAAAAAGCTGGACTATCTATTGGCTCTATACAGGGGTATGAGCAGGGACGATATAATCCGAAATTGGAGGCGATCGTGAAGATGGCGGATGCACTAGAAGTTGAGCTTGACAATTTTTACGATGTTTTATTACAGCACGGCGAAAATGTCTCTATTGGTGGGAAAATCAAAGCTATGCGTCTACAAAAGGGAGTTTCACAGGCGGCACTTGCTAAATGTCTAGGCGTTTCAACTGCCATGATTTGCCAGTACGAAGTCGGAAAAAGGAAGCCAAAGGTAGAGACCTTATCACGAATCGCAGGTGCTCTAGGTGTCGATTTAAAAGTTTTTTATGACGATTTGCCACAAAAAACTATAGAATTAAAAAGATACGAAAACATAGCATTGGTTAACGAATTTGAAAATGCTTGTTTTCGCTTGGTTAACTTTCCGGACAGTGAAGAAATAACCGAGAAATACGAAAAGCTTAGAAAAAAGCTAATAGACAGGCTTAGTTGTATGTAGATAGCAGTGCCCGCCCCGGAGGTACGAAGGCAGGAAGGGAAATAAATGAAAAGAGCCGCTTTGTACGTGCGAGTAAGCACGCAAGAGCAGAAGAACAGTGGATTGTCCGTTGATTCGCAGATAGATGCGCTTGAAAAATATTGCGAGGAGCAAGGATATACGGTTGCTGGCATTTATAACGATGCCGGCATATCTGCACGCAAAAAATACACAAAACGCCCTGCTCTTTTACAATTACTTGAGGATTGCAAGAAACATGAGATTGATATAATACTCTTTACACGCCTTGACAGGTGGTTTAGGGCCGTTGCAGGGTACTACGAGGTACAAAGTGTCCTTGACGCGTGTAAAGTGCCTTGGAGGGCTATCTGGGAGGATTATGAGACAGAGACAAGTCAGGGAATATTTAAAGTGAATATTATGCTGTCCGTAGCGCAGGCAGAGGCAGACAGAGACAGCGAGAAAATACGGTCTGTTATGGAATTTAAACGGAACAACAAGGAATATATTGGCGGAAAAGTGCCGGTAGGTTATCGCATAGAAGGAAAAAAGATTGTAAAAGACGAAAAGACGCGAGGAATAATTGAGGATATGTTTGACCATTATTTCCAGACCTTCTCAAAAGCAGGAACCGCCGACTATATTTTGAGTAAATACCCTGATTTTGTAAGAACCAGAACAAGGTTGGTTAAGATTATGTCCAGCCCGGCTTATCGTGGCGAAATGTATGGAGTAAAAAACTACTGTGAGCCGTACATCACAGAGGAACAAGCGCAAAAAATCAACGAAGTATCCAGCCAAAAAACTTGGACGGATTGCAGGAGGCGTATTTATATTTTCTCCGGCTTGATGAAATGCCCACTTTGCGGTTGCAGGCTTTCCGGGTGTGCAATAGGCAAAAAAGGAAAAAAGTACAAAGTATATCACTGCCCCCACTCTGTCGCACAAAAGCATAAGACCTACACGCGATCAGAAAAAAAATTAGAAACATATATGCTCGATCACATCGAAGAAAAAATACAGTTAGATGTATTAAGGGCAGAAGGTCGTGTGAAGGCAGGCGGAAACGATGCGGAAAAGAGAAAGAAAAAATTATCCAGTGAGCTGGGAAGAATCAACAAGATGTTTGAAAAAGGTAGGATAACAGAAGAATACTATGACGAAAGATATGAGGCTATATCAAAGGAATTAAAAGAACTATCCCAGACCGCCGCAACGGAAGAACTAGAAACTAAGAAAAAAATACAAAGCAGATTTCCTGACGGTTGGAAAGATATGTATATGCAGTTAGGCGAACAAGACAAGCAGGTGTTTTGGAAAAGTATTGTAAAAGAAATAAAAATATCCCCCGACACTTACGTGGAGGATATTATATTTTTTTAGTTTTTGTTATACAGTAACTAGCCGTAACCACCAGGTAGCATAGGTAGAAAATTTATACCCTTTTCTGTAGTCAAACTTTTCTACCGCTTTGATCAGTCCAAGATTGCCTTCCTGAATCAAATCAAGAAACTGCATCCCCCTGCCGGAATACCGCTTGGCAATACTTACCGTAAGTCGAAGATTGGCTTCAGAAAGCTTCTTTTTTGCCTCCTCATCTCCCTCCTCCATACGTTTGGCCAGCTCTATCTCTTCTTCAGAACTTAATAATGGAATCCTGCCTATTTCTTTTAAATACATACGAACAGGATCTTCGGCATTACCTCTTTCTGTAAATGAGTTCTCCGATTCTTCTGCTGTTTTTTCATAGCCTTTTTCAATTTCTGCAGTTACCTGTACATTTCCAATCCTATCTGGCTTTTGAAAAACATCCATATCGTTTAAAGAATCGATTTCTCCCACATCATCTTCTATATCATCCGCATTAATATCGGGCATAGTCAGTACATCGATTTTTTGCTCTTCCAGATAAGCAATAATACGCTCAAGCTGTGCCTGCGTCAGAGGACTGTTCTGAAAGACATCTCTTATCTCCTGAAGTTCTACCACGTTCTTCTGCTTCTTTGCTCTCTCAAGCAGACAATTCATCTGGCTGCCAAAAATCTGTTCTTTCCTGCCCAAAATACACCCTCCAAATCTTACATACTCCAGGGGTCTGCTTTTTTGATTATACAAAATATAGCAAATCCCAGCGTACATTATTCCTGCTCTTAGTTTTACCAGCTTTATACTCGGTTTATACTAAATTTCTGCATTTTATTTTTCAGGGATAAAAGTTCCTGCCAGCGCATAATATCACTGGTATGAACCATCTCATCCTCAATGCTTGCAAGTTTCACTTTGCGCACTACATCTGAAAGCGCTTTATCTTCATCTTCGGAGGAAAGTCCGTATTTTAAATGTGTATTAAAGATTGCCGCAATTTCTTTTTGTTCTTCTGCATCGGTAAATCGACTTAAAATTGCTGCCGGATTTATTTTCTCTTCTTTATCTAATTGTTCAAAAAGCATAATCGCCACCGAATGGTACAGCGGCTCAATGAAGTCATCGGCCCCGATATACGGCCGGATATATTGATACATATCAGGATGTTCCACAAGCCAGGTAAGAAGAAGTCTCTGTGGCTGGTTTTTCGTATTTTTTTTCTTTTTCTGCCGCCGCTCTTCTGTTTCCGGTGCCGTCTTATACTGCTCATTCACCTGCTCATACTGATAGCCTAATCCATAACGATTCACAAGATTTTCAAGGTCATTCTTCCTTATCATAAAACGGTTAGCCGCTGATGTAAGATAGGTCTGCCGTTCTAACGGTTCCTCAATCTGTGCTAACTTTTTCGCCACTTCATGAAGAAACTCTGTCCGGCTTTCCGGGTCCTGCTGATTATACTGTCCATAAAGGACAAGCAACTCAAACATTCTTCCAGATTCTGCTTCATCAATCCTCTTCTGGTAGCTTTCTGCCCCCTCTGCCTTAATCAGCTCGTCCGGATCTTTATATGGCTTCATGGATAACACCCGGCCCCTCAGACCATTCTGCCGCAAAATTGGCAGGGCCCGAAGTGCCGCCTTTATTCCAGCTCCGTCACTGTCAAACGACAAAATAACTTCATTCGTGTACCGCTTTAAAAGCATCGCCTGATTCGGTGTAAATGCCGTTCCTAGTGGAGCAACTGTATTGGTAAATCCTGCCTGATGTAACGAGATGACATCCATATAGCCTTCACACAAAATAATCGCATTACTTCGCGATCTCTTTGCATAATTTAATCCATATAGATTTCTTCCCTTATCAAACAAAATAGTCTCTCTGGAATTTAGATACTTTGGTTCTCCATCTCCCATCACACGGCCGCCAAAACCGATTACTCTCTGGTTCATATCCATAATCGGGAAAATAACACGGTTAAAAAACTTATCATAATTTCCCTTTACTGTATCAATATTTACAAGAGAGGATTCCTTCATCTGGTAATCCGTAAATCCCTTTGACCTTAAATACTGATATAAATCATCCCGGTAAATGTCTGCATATCCAAGTCCGAAATGATTAATCGTCTCATCGCTCAGCCCACGATTCTTAAGATAAGAAAGCGCCTGTGTTCCTCTCTCACTCTTTAAAAGATAATGGAAATATACTGCCGCTTCCTTATTCATATCTCTAAGTGTCACTCTGGCATCCGCCTGCTGTCTTTCCTCTGCCGTCTGTTCCCTTTCTGGAAGTTCTACTCCGGCCCTCTGTGCCAGATTTTGCAATGCCTCCACAAAGGAGAGCCGGTTATATTCCATAAGAAATGTATAGACATTTCCGCCCTG
>ERZ827450.2234-NODE-2234-length-16525-cov-2.799150_pt1 | contig 16525 bp, 18 predicted proteins | sample MGYA00519773_ERZ827450 | MGnify/ENA primary metagenome ERZ827450 (study PRJEB31778, sample SAMEA3449306) | human gut metagenome | biome: human gut; feature: human-associated habitat; material: faeces | place: United Kingdom | collected 2010/2012 ...
TCATGACCGACCGTAACTCCAGGTACGGCACGCGGCACACTGCCATGTTTGATATGCAGATCGCTGGTACAAATACTACCAAGCGTTACACGTACAATCGCATCCCGTGTATCCTTTATTTTCGGTCTCGGCTTCTCCAATAGTTGGAACTTTCCATGTTCAATATAAGTATATGCAAGCATAAATATCTTCCCAATTAATTAATACATCTATTACACAACAAAAATAATGATTTCATCGACAAAACGTAAATTCTAATCAAATTAAAATCACAATCAGAGTTTCTCCACTCTGGCTTAATCCCATTCTGCAGACGTAGTACTATGAACGGAATATATTATTCTTTCCATCTTAGCAGTTTCTAAATCAAAAACTTTCTCAGGCAAAATAATAAATACAAATCACAAGACACTGATAAACAATAAAATAATCACAAAGTGATATGCTTTTCTTTAGACATAATCAAGCATACCGAATAGTAAGCAAAAAAATATTTTCATATACTTATCTTTAAATGTGCCAAAAACAAGAAATCCCTGTAAATTAATAATTTACAGGGATTTCCTTTGATTTTTATTTCTTTTTCGCGGAGAGACAGGGTTCTGAACCTTTTCTCCACAAGTTCCTTATTTACAAGGTCATAATAATGCCTATTTTACTCTTAGTAATGTTTTAGTAACTGAAATTTGTCTGATTCAGTCTCACATCATCTTCATGATGTCTGTTCATATTAACACTACGAGACAAAGATAGCACAAATCATTTAATTTTCAAAATAACCTTGCAGGGATTTTGCAGACTTATTTTAAAATCGTAAATTTGCAGAAAACAAAAGTCGATGATTGAAAGAGTATTAAAAACTAAGTTGTTAGAGATGGTAGCAAAATATCCGATTGTCACCATAACAGGTCCAAGACAGTCGGGAAAATCCACATTGCTGAAAACTACCTTCCCTAATTATAAATATGTATCATTAGAAGACCCCGATATGAGACTGTTCGCAACAGATGATCCAAGAGGATTTCTTGCCACTTATCCTGATAAGACTATTATTGACGAAGTGCAACGAGTTCCATCTTTGTTTTCATACATCCAAACTCATACAGATAAAGCAAACAAAGAAGGTATGTATATGCTAGCTGGGTCACATAACTTTCTTCTGATGGAGAATGTTAATCAGTCTTTGGCAGGAAGAACAGCCATATTAAAATTACTCCCATTTTCTCACTATGAAATGAGTTTAGGTAGCATCCTTCCAAAAATTGTAGATGAAGAGATATTCAAAGGAGCATACCCTCGTATTTACGACAAAAACATTGCTTCAACAGATTACTATCCGTATTATATTCAAACTTACGTTGAAAGAGATGTGCGTTTGATGAAAAATATTGGAGATTTGAGTAAATTTATCCGATTTATAAAACTTTGTGCCGGACGCATCGGACAGCTTCTAAACCTCTCATCATTGGCTAATGAGTGTGGCGTTGCAGTTTCAACTATCTCCACATGGATTTCTATTTTAGAGGCCAGTTATATTTGTTATCTACTCAAACCAGATTATAATAACTATGCAAAACGATTAGTTAAATCGCCGAAATTATTTTTCTACGATACAGGATTAGCCTGTTCGTTGTTAGATATTCGAAGTGCAGAACAAGTTTCTACACACTTCTTACGTGGAGGATTATTTGAGAACCTTGTTATCAATGAATTTATCAAAGAGGCATACAACAAAGGAGAAGAGCCGAATCTAACTTTCTGGCGAGACAGTACTGGAAATGAAGTTGATTTATTGCGCACTGTAGATGGCAAACAATATGCTTATGAAATTAAGTCGGGAGCAACATACTCGTCCGATTTTTTTAAAGGCATTTCTAAGTGGGCAAAACTATCTGGCTCTCCCCCTAGTGACTGTTTTGCATTCTATAATGGAGATAAGAATATAAAAACTTCGCTGGGTGAGGTGCTTTCTTGGGGGAATATAGACAAAACCATCTAGTAGTTTTGTTAATTTTGCAAATAATTAAATAATCAAAATGTCAATAAGAATAAATCATATAATAAGTGAGATTTTAGATCAATATATGTATGCTGATACCTCATATCGTCCATGGATAATTGGCTTTAGTGGGGGAAAAGACTCTACGGTATTACTAACTCTTGTTTGGAAAGCATTAGAGAAAATCAAACAAGGAACATCTGTCCCCTTTCAACTGCGCCGCCCAATTTATGTTGTTTGTAATGATACTATGGTAGAGAATCCTATCATAGCATCTTATGTTGATGAAGTATTAAATAAAATCGAAATTGCAGCCAGAGATCAGGATTTACCAATATTTGTCAAAAAAACTATTCCAAGATTAGAAGATTCATTTTGGGTAAACGTAATTGGCAAAGGCTACCCTGTCGCAAATAATGCTTTTAGATGGTGTACGGAAAAGCTAAAAATAAAACCAACTTCTCGATTTATAACAGAACAAGTTGATGAAAATGGGGAAGCAATAATACTAATAGGAACTCGTAGTGATGAGAGTGCAACTCGTGCTAAATCAATAAAGAAACATGAAATTAGAGGGAAAAGACTTACTAATCATACCCTTTTGAAAAATACTTTTGTATATGCTCCTATCAAAGATTTACTATTAGAGGAAATATGGTACATCATAAATGCCATACCATCTCCGTGGGGAGCAGACAATTCTGTTCTATTCAAAATATATATGGATGCTAGTGCCGATGACTATGAGTGCCCTACTGTTGTAACAGATAAGAGTCACGGTTCTTGTGGACAAAGCCGGTTTGGATGTTGGACTTGTACCGTTGTAAAAGATGATAAGTCTATGAGATCTCTTATAGAGAACGGAAGAGAATGGATGAAGCCATTGTATGATTTCAGGGTCTCATTAGTCAATGAACGGAATTTGCCTGAAAACAGGATGGAGACTAGACGAGATGGAACCCTCGCAATAAACGCTATGGGAACATATACATATGCATATAGAGCAAAAATACTACACCAACTATTAGATATTCAAAAGCTACTTCAAGAGCACGATCCCAAAATTGAACTAATAACAGATCAGGAGCTTATCGCAATTCAAGTGAATTGGTATCGTGACTTTAATTTTGGATTTGGTGTATCTAATATCTATAACAAAGTTTATAATAAAACTCTCAATATGAAAGAGCAAGAAGATAAATTTAAACTTGAAGCAGACTTACTTAATGAAGTTTGTAAAGACAATCCAAGTGATGGAGAATTAATTCAACAATTGTTGATTCTTCAGAAAAACAAGACCCTCCTCCGCAAAAGATGGGGTCTCAAAGGTGATATTGAGAGGAGAATAGAAGAACATGTAAAGACTGACAAGGAATGCTGATAAAGAATATAATACTTGAGAATTTTCGCATCTATAAAGGTGTAAATGAGATAGACCTATTACCAGAAGGTAATAAAAATATCATCATTATCAGTGGACGTAATGGATATGGTAAAACTACATTTTTGATGTCTCTCGTTTGGTGTTTGTATGGTAGTCATATGGACAAGGTTGATGAGTTATATAAAAAGGAGATAGATGATAAAGGTGGCTATGGAAAATATATTGGTAATAGCCTCAATAGATTAGCAAAAGCAAATGGAGATACTAAATTTTCTGTATCTGTAACCTTTTCAAATGTAAAAATTCCCGACATTACATGCAGTGAAGTAACTATTAAACGATCATATGATACTGCGACCAATACATCTGATGTTTTGAACATCCTAATAGATGGTTACCCAAATGAATTAATTGCATCGTTAGGAGATGAAAAAAATAGCGGAGAGGAGATTTTTATTAGGGACTTTATTTTGCCAATTGAAGTAGCAAAGTTTTTTTTCTTTGATGCTGAGAAAATAGTATCTTTAGCTGAAATCAATTCGTTAGAACAAAGAAAGAATCTTAGTATTGCATACTCAGAAGTGCTAGGTATGCAAAAATACGAAGATCTCCGACAAACACTAGAGCGAATACAAGACGAGTATCGCAGAGACTCTGCCAAACCTAAAGATAAGGAAGAGTTCATTAACTTAATTGCAGAAATAGAGAAAATACAGGTAAAACTAGATGATATATCTGATCAAGAACGGTCATTAGATCAAGAAAAAGTTGAAAAGAAGCATGAAGCATCAACTATACAAGAAAAGTTAATACGGGAAGGCAATCTTCTTACTATAGAACAACTAGAAGAATTACGCATATCTCGCAATGCTCTAGATGATAAATTAAAGAGCTTACAACTAGACTTAAAAAACTTGTATGATTTAATTCCTCTCGGATTAGCAGGTGGAATTCTCTCTGACGTTGCAACCCAACTTGAAAACGAAATCAAGTATAAACAAAACAAACTTAAGTTAGACGGAGTGGAAGATAAAATTAATCAGATATTTAGCGACTTAGAAAAGGAAAAAGCTAAATCAGAATTAGTTTTTGACAATATACGTATTAAAAATTTTTACGAGAAGCAATTTCATGATCTTATTAAAAAACATTTCTACAATGACATTCAAGATACAGATAATGACGTTACTATCATTCATGATTTCAATGAAGCCGAAACACGTTCATTGAATGAATTGATTCATACACTACAAGCATCATTTAAGGATTCTTTTGGCAATATTAATTCAGAATATAATAAAGTAAAAACAGAGTTATACACTATTGAAAAACGTATTCGTGAGGCCGAAAAGAAATCAGAAAGTGATTACATTCACTCTCTTCGAATGAGGAAGGATGAGTTAGATAAACGAGTTCGAGAAATAGATCAAGAACTACTTGGGCTTAGTGAAAAACGAGGAGCACTGTCTGCTGAAGCTATTGCTTACAAGAAGAAAAAAGAGTTATTGTCTCAAAAAATCGATGTCTCAAAAAAGAATAAAAAAGTAGATGATAAGGCTTCTGAACTGATTAATAGAATAAAATCATTCCTTATAAAATTCAAAGAAGCAAAGAAGCTATCCTTGGAAAAGAAAATGATGGAACGATTGCAGACTCTACTCCACAAGAAAGAGTTTATAAAAAAAGTTTTAGTAGATATTAATTTATCAGGAGATGACGTAGATATTAATCTTTATGACTATCGAAACGAAAAAATAGATAAGGGTATAATGTCGATGGGAGAACGACAAATGTATGCATCTGCATTACTAAGTGCATTAGTTGATGAATCCGAAATAGAATTTCCCGTATTCATTGATAGTCCGATGCAAAAATTTGACGAAACACACTCTGAGAATATAATAACACATTTCTATCCGAATGTTTCAGATCAAGTAATATTATTTCCTCTACTAAATAAAGAGTTAACAGAGAAAGAATATACTTTGATAGAAAACAAAGTTAGCAAAACATATTTGATTGAGAATTTGGGAACTGACAGTTCTAAGTTTACCCCAGTTGAACCTCAATCGTTATTTAAACAAAATAAAACAATGCACCATGTTGATTAATATAAGTACATCCAAAAGGAATCAGCCAATAGTTACAAAACTGACTCAAAAACTCCCTAAAGGAACTAAAGAAAATGTCATCGCTAGAATAGCACTTACATTTTCCCTTGCTTCCGGGAAACGTTTTGCCGTAAGTGAATTTAATTTATATGATTCTCAAGGAAAAGAATATAAAGATCACATCCTTTTCGACCCCAAGCACAAGGATTTATATATCGCCTTGGTATGTCAACGTTATGGAATCAATAAAGACAACGAAAATATAACAAAGTACATTAAGTTGCACATCGATCATGGCTTAGAACTCTTAGATGCATTGTTTGAGAATAATAAGGATTATGGGTTTATCGATTTCTTAGTTGAACATTTAGATAAAGGTATTAATGCAATAGAAGATGCTCCAGTCTCTCTTGATCCAGTGGACAATTTTAGCCAGAATATCGTTAAGTCAATTTTTACTGGAGAAATCCCGATAGAAATTGGAAAAGAGTTAAATAGCGAGTTGCCTATTATATATTCTTTCAATGACACTCGGAAGTATAATAATCAACATATTGCTATCGCTGGAGCTTCGGGTACAGGAAAAACACAATTTGCCTTAGAATTTTTGAGACAATTATCTGTAAAGACACAAGGACAAGTCAATTTTCTATTCCTCGATTTTAAAGGCATAAAGAAACAGGACTTTGAAAGTCTAAAAGACTTTTTTACAGAAACTCAAACTACATTTATTGAAGCTCCAGAAGCTCCATTTCCATTAAATCCATTGACTTTTATTGATAATATCAATGAAAAAAATAAGTTGATTGGCATTAATAAATTCGTTGATATAATAGCTAAATATTCAAATATAGGGAAGAAACAGCAACAGCTATTAAAAGATGCCACAAAGGAGTCTTTTATAGACAAATCCATCGGTGTATATCCATCTCTTCAAGACATATACAATCTTATTATGGAAAAAATGGGAGATAAAAGAGATACCCTTACCGAGTTAATGGAACGCCTAAGTGAATATGAATTATTTGATAAAACTAGCAATAGTCAGGGGACATTCTTGAATAAGAATTACTATCTCTCTCTATCAGGAGAATTGGATAATACGGTAAGATTTACTTCTGTATTCTTGATTATCAACTATATATTCAATGTGTTTACCAACATGGGGGGAAGTCCTGTTGAGGATCATTACAGAGGAATGCGTTATGTTTTACTTATTGATGAAGCTCATGACTTATTCCGAGAAAAAAAATCACTTGAGATACTAGAGGTCTTATTACGTAAAATTCGCTCCTACGGTGTTTCAGTAGTCTTGTTATCTCAAGGTATCAGCGAATATAATCAAGGCGGCTTTGATTTTTCACAAGAATGTGAAACTTCATTTTTGTTAAAGATTAATGATATTGGTAACATCAAAGCTATCAGCAAATTCATGGGGTTTAGTGAAAAAGAAGGTGTTAAAGCTGCTCGTAGCCTTGAGAAAATTCAGAAAGGACAAGCAATTACTAATATTAAGGAGTTTAGCAAAGCAGAGCTATTTAAAGTGAATCAATTTTACGATAGATAAATATGGAAGAACAGAAAAACCTTTGGAATGAGACATATCTATTTTTTAAGGATAGAATGTCTGGGCCATTCAAATCACCAGCATTTGTTTTTTACTTTATATTCGTAATTTTGATTATTGGTGCATTAGGGATTCATTGTGCGTGGATGTTCTCAGAATTCCCAAAATCACAAGAAGAACATATTATATCAAATATGAATTGCTATTTCTTGACATTAGTATCAACATCAGCTCTAGGTTTATTATTAATGAATCATGAAACGCTTGCCAAAACTATTAGGATGCTCTCTTTTGGTATAATTGTAATTAGTATTATCATATTCGTCTTTTCAACGATCCAGAAAAGCTATTTATTGGCGATAATTGGCACAATTCTATCTTTATTAATTTGGTGGTTAGCTAATGCAGAAAACAAAGATATTTTGGATGACTCTTATTATGGAAAAATGAGAAATAAATCAAATGATTTATCTAAAAATTGGTAGGTATGGAAAATAACATTATAAAAGGAATTGAAGTCCAGCAAAATACTTTACAATTTATCCTGAGTATATTTTCGATAGAAGATATATTGCGATTAACCAAATACACAAAAAGGTTAATTGTAGGATATGACGAAAATAATATACCAATATACAATGATAATATTCAACGGAATGTTGAAAATTCTAGGGTTGAAAAAATTGCAGATTTTTTAATCAATGATCCTCAAGCTATTTTTCCAACAAATATAGTATTAGGTATACCTAGTAACATGATAGATAGTCAAACTTATGATACGGGTAATGTTGAATTAACAATCAAACAAACCGTTTTTGATGAATTAAAAAAAGCAGATGGAGATGTTTACATCACAATCATAGATGGTCAACATAGAATTAGAGGTGTTGAAGTCGCTATTGAACGATTACAAAAAGAATTATCAAAACTAAAAGAGGATAGTTTAGCAGAAAAAAAATACATAGAGAAACGTTTATTAGAATTGAAAAACATTCAATTAATAGTATCTTTTTTTATTGATCCGTCTTTGGAATTCCAAGCAATGATATTTTCAACCATTAATAGAACTCAAAAACGAGTTTCTCAAAATTTGGTATATAGCTTGTTTGGATTAGACGAGAATGATACTCCTCAAAAAGTTGCTTTAGAAATAGTATTAGCATTAAATGGACATGAGAAATCTCCTTTTTACAAAAGAATAATGTTATATGGAGGGACATATTCAAAGAATGAGATTCCGCCGTTATCCCAATCAACAATGGTAAAATCTATTGTTGAGTTAATATGTGAAAACTCTCGTGATGCAGAAATAGATCGCTTTAGAAAAAGAAAAGAATTGCTAAAACAAAAAGGGACTAAATTTCTACCATTTAGAAATTATTATGCAACAAATAATGACAAGATGATTTCTGATATAATATTCTATTACTTTTCTTCTGTAAGAAAGGTATACATAGATAAAAATGGAGTACCGTATTGGGATTTAAACTCTAACAACAATATATTAAGGACTACGGTTGGATATTTTGCTCTAATGAAAGTATTAGTTGATATACTAAGACATGAAAGTAATCATGTTTTATTGACATCGACTGATTTTTACGAATCTCAATTAAAAAAAGCTATTAATATTGATTTTTCAAACACTGAACGATATCCATTTTCAAATAAAGCAAAAGCTACTTTATATGAAGATATGTATAATCTTATATTTAATAATAAGTAATGTCAATCTAATCTGACCTTACTCAGCGGTATAAAAGATATAGTTTTTCATTTGAATACCATTGCCCCATAAATAGGGCAACCATATTCAGACTATATATAGTCATAGAACAATGCCCTGCTAGCAATTTTGAATTGCCAACAGGGCATTGTTCTTTTTCCAGCTATGGAGTGGCATCTTCTATTATATCCGTCCATTTACTTGATGACCTCTTTAAAAGCCGTATCCATCGCTTCGTAATGGTCACCATCGTGCAGGCTTAAAGCAGCGACAAAACTGTTTAAGGTACGAATGGCATCCAAACGATGCTCCGTGCTTTGTTCTTCAATATTACTCAATACATCTATTGCCGTAGTCAGATGTCCTTTCAATTCCTGTAATGTTGACAAATCCTGAATCGGCAATAAATAGAAAAGTTCATTACTGCCCAAAGATTTCACGATGCCTTGTAGGGCTGTTGCTTGTAGTTCCATATAGGTTATTATATTAAAAATGACGTAACGCTGCCGATCACGTATCCGAGGCATCGCCAAACGCCTAAAGCAAGATGAACCGGCAGGTTACGTCAAGATATAACCTTTCCAGTCCATTTACTTCTTGCATTTTGAAATTGGCGATTTCTGAGTTTAAGTAAACGAACAAATTACCACGATGCTATTTGCATCGCTGAGTGCAAAGATAGAAAAAAGAAAAGAATATATCTTCTCCTGCCATTTATTTCTCAGCGAATGATATATAAATCAATGATTTGAGGAAATACAAGTACCATAGTAGGCAACTACTATGGCATCAATATAATACAATTCCAAATCTGCCTCTTCATTCGTTTACCTCCATTTGACTGATTATACATTCTATCGCATCAATCATTTTCGTTACATGGGCAAAGGTATTTACGGGTTCTTCACGGACAAACAAGGCCGAGCCGCAAGCGGTTCTGATAAAAATCTTCCTGCCGTACTTCGTCCGGAGAGTATTTTTCTCATAAACCTTGTTTGTCCTAAACCCTACACCATTATCGCCCCTGAAACGAAAACGACCGACCCGACAGAAAGACGCATAAAAAAAAGTCGGATAACCGAGAGGCAGATAAAATAATTGAAACTCAACTCTCTCACCTCTTGAATCCGCATAAACTAAAAAAAACAGCGATGAAAACAAGGTATAAAATAGCAGTATTGGCACTCGTTGCCGTAGCAGGTTCAGCCATTTTTGGCGGTAGCTTTTGGTGGTGGTTAGTGGGAATAATGGCAGGCAAGTTCATAATCCGTTTGGTCTTTACCATAGCGTTGGCGATAGTCATTTACTGCCTTGTTTATGCCTTAATCATCGGTGGAATATTTTGGTTACTCATTTCTTAAAACATACAGATATGGAAATATTACCTATTGCAGTAAAATTCGTCAGTTGGGAAGTAAACCCTCTTGATACATTGAAGAACAGCCAAGAATATATGCTTCGTGAAAAACTTAATGGAAACGGGAAAATGGATAGAGCCGAGAAAAATTGGCTTGCAGAAAATATAAAGAACAATTCCTATTTCCGTACCGCCATTCCTCTAATGGGGTATCGCTTTGATTTTGCAGATGTTCTCCGCAAATACCTTGTCAATCAGTATGGGCAATGGAGTGAGTACTATGCCCCCGATAAAACAAGCCTTCGCAGTGCGCTTTACGGTACAATTAACAAAATAGTAGAAATCAAATAATCACAGCACCATGAAAGAAGATTTAATGTTTTGCCATTTAGGTAACGGAGTAACAGTATGCGACAGACAGCGAAGAAAGTACGGGGATTATATGACAGTGGCACATATCTCATACAACCGCAAAATACGGTACTATGAACCGTTAAGCGATGCGGCAATGGAACGGATAGAGAACTTTGCCAAGAATGATAACATGACAGTCAGTGTTACCCAGCCTTATCCCGTATTAGAACCAATTATCAACAAATAGTAACCATAGGGCAGGTTACCACCTGCCCGAAATACATAGCAACATGAAAGTATCAACCCATTTCCAAACAGCAATACAAAGTTATTTAGAACAGCGTGCCGAATATGACGAATTATTCGCCCGTTCATACCGCAACCCACTAAAGAACATAGAAGATTGTATAACCTATATTTTGAACTATGTTCAGAAAAGCGGTTGCAACGGTTTTGATGATGATGAAATATTCGGGCAAGCCGTACACTATTACGATGAAACCGACATTGAAGTAGGCAAGCCCATCGACTGTAAAGTGGTAGTCAATCATCACGTTGAATTGACGGAAGAAGAAAAGGCGGAAGCACGTAAGGAAGCTATCAAGCGAGCCGAAAACGAAGCATACAACCGAATGGCACAGCGCAAGACCGCCCCCAAGAAAGAGAGCAAGAACAGCAATAACGGACAAATGACACTTTTATTCTAAGATTATGAAACCGAAGACGAAAATACAAAAAGAGGTTGCTGCATTAAGCAAGCGATTACCGAAAATTAGCGAAGCGCAAAAGACGTATGCTTTCCGTCATAGTTTTGAACACGTCGGGCGCAGGTCTGCCAAAGGTATTATTACCTGCACCGAGTGCGGACACCAATGGCAGGGAAACGGGGCATTGGCAGACACGCTTTGCGGTTGCACCTGCCCTCATTGCGGAATGGAACTGAAAGTCCACACCACCCGAAAACGGGTATTCAAAGAAATTGAATATTTTTCTATGATTACCACCTGCAAAGGCTATCAAGTGATACGTTTTTTCTTTGCAAAGGCTTATTACAAGGTCGGGCAACCTGCCGAATATACCATTGACGAAGTGGCACAACGCTGGATTGCCCCCAATGGTAAATTTGAAACGATTGCCCGATTGAGAGGTATAGCTTTCATCTATTATGACTTGTGGCAGGAAGGCAGTTCAATGGAAATCCGCAGAAACCACAGGGTATATGATATAACTCCTGCCTGCACTTATCCGAGAATAAGAGTAATCCCCGAACTCAAGCGTAACGGCTTCAAAGGGGAGTTTCACAATCTCCAACCGTTTGACCTATTCTGTGAACTGTTGAAGAACAACCAAGCGGAAACGCTGATAAAAACGGGACAATATAGCCTGCTAAGTTATTTCATACACCATTCGTACAAAAGTATCTCTACCTATTGGAATGCTATCCGCATCGCAACCCGCAACGGCTATATGGTAGGTGATGCAGGTATATGGTGCGACTACATCGACCTGCTCCGCTATTTCGGCAAGGACACGAACAGTCCGAAATACATTTGCCCTGCCGATTTGAAAGCCGAGCATGACCGCCTTGTAAGAAAGAAAACAGAACGTATGGAGCGTGAACGGATTGAGAAGCAGAAACACAAGGCATTGGAAAATGAACAGCGTTTCCAAGAACTCAAAGGCAAGTTCTTCGGCATCGCCTTTACGGACGGTACAATCCAAGTACGGGTATTGGAAAGCGTATTGGAATTTTTGGAAGAGGGAACCGCCATGCACCATTGTGTCTATTCCAACGAATACTACCTTAAACCGAACTCCCTTATCTTATCGGCAACTATTGACGGCAAACGGGTAGAAACGATAGAAGTGTCGCTTAAAACGCTGAAAGTCCTGCAAAGTCGTGGCGTTTGCAACGAGAATACCGAATACCACGACCGCATTATCGAACTTGTAAACAAGAACAGACGCCTTATCCGTAAACGGATGGCAGCATAACACATTTATATTATAGAATATGGAAACAACATACGAAACGATAATAGTAACATTCGATGAAAGCATCGAAAAACAGAACGGCATATTCGATACTCCGCAAACATGGGGAGCATCCACCCTCAAAGAATGGATAGACTGCTATGAAAGCACCCGTTTCACGCAGATTGGCGATAATTCGGCAGTAATCACTTCCGAATACAATATGCCGTTCGTTATGGAATGGTTGCAGCAAAATACACCGATAACGAAACAAAGGGAGGAATAAGCCATGTACACATTATTCATAGGCTTTCGGAAGATAGACGTATTCCCAAGTATTTGGGAAGCCAAGAAATTTGCAACAGAGAGTGAATTAATTGGTGTGTTCACTCTTATAGGAGATAATTATCACGATAGTTGGTACAAATTTTAATCAGTAAAAGACATGAAATCATTAAACAACAACGGAGTATCCACTTGCATGGCAGGACAAGAAAACTATGTGTATTTCAACCTAATGCCCCGATTACGCAGGAAAAGCAGGTATTGCCAATACGACTACCGCCATGAAGAAGACGGTGAGTTATTTTCAACAGTCGCCCCAACATTGGAAATATGCAGGCAGCGCAGGGATGAATGGCTAAAAAACAAGGAGGGCAAGTAATGGTAGCAAAGACTATTTTAGAACAGCTTGGCGGTGGTAAGTTTATTGCCATGACGGGAAGCAAGGATTTTATAGATTTGGGAAACGGGTTAAGAATGAACCTTGCAAGGAACAAGACTTCCGCCAATCGGCTTGAAATCATTTTGGATAGAGAAACGGACACTTATACAATGAAGTTCTACCGTCAGACATTCAGCAAAAAGACATTTGAAGTTTCAAAAAAGGATATTGCGCTGCATGAAGGTGTCTATTGCGATATGCTGGAAGAAATGTTCACTTCGGTTACAGGACTGTACACAAGGCTATGACAGGACGGGCGGTGAAAACCGTCCGGCACTACTTTTGACAGTGAGCAGGCGGCTCAAAAGTAGCAAAAAGCCCTCGTTAAACCCTCTGATTTTCCAGAGGGTTATTTTTATGTCGGAGGCTGTAAACTATTTATTTGTGTTTTAAAATATTCTTCTCTAACAGCAATAACTAATGCCCCATGTTCTTTATTATAAATCAGGCATCCTGCATAGATATTTTCATCATTTTGAGGGACTAAGTCTTTTTTTGAATCGTTCGATAAGCCTAAACGAAATGGTTGAATAACATATGATAGTATGTCACTATGCCCCGATTTTTTCCATTCAAATAAATCCTTCAAATAACCTAATATCCCTAATGTGAATTCCGAATAGTCATTTTCGTCTATATTTACAAACAACTTATAATTATCAGGCAAACACTTACCATACTGATGATAAAATAACCCTTTGAAATTTTTTTTATGAAAATCTTCAATTGGAGTTTGATTGAAAGAAATTCCAGTTACTTTTCCCATTCTATTTACTGATAATCTTTGAAGATTACTTTCTTTTTCTAAAAAAGATTTGGTAGCTTTCTCTACAATAGTTTGGTTTTCCTTTCTTTTAGCAATTACTCCAATCATATTACGAAACTCCTTATCGGTAGGGCTATATTTACCATTACACTCTGAACAAGCAGGAACCGTTATTCTATTTACCTTATATTTTTCATCATATCCTACAAATAAGTTTCTTGCTGGAATATGTTCTTTAGTTATGTCCTTTGTTTCAAACTCTTTACCGCAATTATAACATACCTGTGTTTTGGTATGCCAGTTTTGAGAAGTAAATGATTTTATCTTATTTTTTTCTAATGAAGCTTTTGATTTATTCTTTAATCGTTTTTGAGGTCTGTTATTTCCATAAGAATGATTATTTATTTTTCCTCTTCTCGTTTTTATATCTCCTTTTCCCATAATTCCTTTTTTGTCTATAAAATTAGAGCAAAAAAAACACTCAGCAATATTTTTCCGAGTGTTTTTTAACAGGCTTATCAAGAAATAATTATTCGCCCTCTTTATCCGAATCATTCTGAAACGAAAAGCTCAAATCGTACCTTTTGCAGAGAGTATAAATATTGCAACTGAATATTTCACTAAAGAGTTTTCTAAAAAGAATGAAACAGAAAAAGACTATAATTATTTAATATCTTCAATGTTCACCGAAATTATCATTTCTGATTATGGATATGACGGTGTCATGTACACATCCGTACAAGCTGATGGACAATTGGGATTTAATGTTGCTATAAAGCCAGAAAGCGTTAATACAAAGATGAAACTTATCCTAATATATGAAACAAGCTTATACAAAAAAGGAGACAAAGCGATTATCGTAGGAAATAAAATAGGTTCAATTCAAAGCGATTCAACCATACTTCTTGAAACTAAAGAAGAGACCCCATTGGATAATATTTTAGAAGCACTTGAAATAGAAAGCATAAAGGAACTTACAGACTCTTGAAATAATTCCATCAATAGAATACATTAGTTTACTACGAATTTAGTATATATTCAAATTGTCAATATACAAAAAATCACCTCGCTCATAATAGTAGGACTTGTATCCAAAGTATTTCACTTTGTCCTCTTTTACAATAGTATTGTCATTTATGAGCCTGATATTCCAGTTACAATTACACGGTTGTATAATTGGATAACGCTTCAAATCAGATTCAATATTCCAAACCCATCGTGGAGGTCTGCATGTAGCCAAATACTCCTCAACATCCCATAATTCTAATCTGTAAGGAGTATCCAATATATCAGTACAAGGAGTTATAGGAATGAGTGTTTTATAAAATGTTAGTGAAGATTCGGAATATCCCCTATCAGGATACTGTATAAAACCTAATTTATCCCTCCAAAATGAAACAGATTCTTTCGGGCTGCAAAAGAGTTTAAGAGCAAATATTTCCTTTTCTTGAAAATATCTACTTAACATTTCTGCAAATATACTTCCTAATCCCAGCCCTCGTTGAGATGGTGCAATTACAAATATGTCAATATCGACATATCCATCATATTCAGACCACAACACTAAGCCAAGAGGTTTATCCTCAAAAGAGAATATAATAACTCTTTGCTCCTCAAATCCTTTTTCTATCAAGTTCCAGTTACAATAGAAGCCAAACTGCCTATTATTCAACAAATATTCCTCATAAATCCATTGTTTGACAATGCTCAATTCTTCTTGTGTAGGAACCTCATGTAAAGCATATTCTTTAGTCATCATGTGTTTTTATTTCAAATATAAGGATTTTCAGCCACTCACAGAGTTTAACACCACACAAATGGATGAAAATAAATTATTCTTCCCCCTTATCCGAATCATTCTAAAATGAAAAGCTCAAATCATACCTCTGCCCAAAACTATCCAACTTGATTACTTTGGACAGTAAGTTCAAAGCGGCTCAAAAATAATAAAAAGCCCAGAATAAACACCTCCGATGGAATTGTCATCGGAGATGTTTGTTCTTATTATCATTTGCTATCTAAAAATACGGCAGTAACTTTTCCATATCCGCATGCATCCGGCTCATTTTTTTTTCTATCGTTAGACTCTCAAAAATAATTTGTTTTGGCAGTAGCTTGTGACAGAAGTAACTCGAACTGAATGGTACTCTATTCTGATCATTGTATTGTACACGCTTGTCGAATAGTAGCAGTTCCAACCCTTTCTCCTTGAACAATCGGCAGGGAGCGGAGTCATTCAACCAGAAGTTAGACATTAGTAATGCGAACGGTTTTCCAAAACTCAGGCAACGTTCAAATATCCGCACCTTGTCTGTAAACGGAGGATTTGAAACGATTATATCCCATCTTTCCGGTTCATACTCGAAAAAATCTTGTCCTGTGTAAATATGGGAATGAGCCACATTGAATTTATAATCTTTCAGTGCCAGCACAAATTCGCTGTGTCCCGTATCAAACGGACACCACACCTTTGCTTTTGGAGGCAGGTACTTAATAATCGGCAATACCGCATAATGAGGAGTGTATTTTTCGTCACTCTTGTTACTACCTAAATATTTTGAAT
>ERZ827450.2238-NODE-2238-length-16492-cov-3.285454_pt1 | contig 16492 bp, 10 predicted proteins | sample MGYA00519773_ERZ827450 | MGnify/ENA primary metagenome ERZ827450 (study PRJEB31778, sample SAMEA3449306) | human gut metagenome | biome: human gut; feature: human-associated habitat; material: faeces | place: United Kingdom | collected 2010/2012 ...
TCCTCGCTGTGGATTTGCATACTTTGTGAAGAGATTTCCAAGAGTAGGACAGTATACATAAGGCCAATGTTTAAGGAGTTTTTTAGCTACATCAAGACCGAATGTTTTCATCATGCACCAACTCACAAACGCTGCACACCAAGCCTGTGCCTGATACTGAGGATATACGTCTCTCCAGTATTTAGTGTAGTTATTGTAACCTGCATTTGCAGTTTTATCATCAAGCTGAGAATTAGATTTCTTCTCTAAATATCCAACCTCATTTTCAGCGCAAGCAATAAGAGCATCAATAGCTTTATCTTTATTCATAGTATCACTTCCTTGTGTAGTTGTTGGTTTGAGAGAGTTTGTAGAAGTAGTAGAAGATTTAGAATAGTCTTTATAGAATACACTTCGATCGGTTTTTGTTGGAATACCAGGAATGGTTGCCTTACTAGAATATTGCCATCCAATAACACCAGTAGAAGCAGGAACTCTTAATCTTTCCTGTAATTCACCGGTATCATTATTAGGATATCGGGCAACCCAACAATCATACTTTTTAGCACCTTCTGGTAGTTGATACTGATACCAAGAATAACCACAGTAAATACCAAATTTATATCCAGCTTTGACAATAATAGCTCTAAAAGCTTCAATCATTTTCATCATTAAACTGTCAGATAAATTCTCCTGACATTTATCCTCTATATCAAGAAACACTGGATAATCCAGTTTTCTTTTATTCAATGTTTTAATAACTACATTTGCTTCATTTTTAATCTGAGCAATAGTAGTAGCATAGCTGTATTTATAGACTCCAACAGGAATTTTATTCTCAATACAGCCTTTATAATTAGGTTCGAATGTGCTATCAATAATATTTCCTTTTTCTGTGATTCGTAGGATAGCGAAGCCCATTCCATAATTAGCAACGGTTTTCCAGTCGATTTTTCCATTCCATCTGGAAACATCAATACCTTTGATTTCTGGCATAATATCAAGCCTCCTTTTGAATTGAATTAAAGATAATGACATAAGTCATTAAAAGAAATGTTAAAACATAACATAAAAAGAGAGGGTAGTTAGCCCTCTCGATTAATTAGTTGAAAGTCTTATTTCAATTCTATAATGATCATCTGTGAGATTTTCAGATACAGTAATAAGCTTTAAATTTTCTTTCTCAATTGTTTTTGCAGCAGAATTAATTTCTATATGTTCAAGATTTTCTCTTGTGAGCATTTTAATGAGATTTTCTGTAGTAAGAGTTGGCTCATCTAAAACAAAAGTAATACTTCTACGCTCATCTTCACTTAAATTAGTGTTATAATTAATATTTGTATTGGAAATTTCAATTTCCTGTTTGTCTTTTAAAATAAGTTTCATTTAAGCATCCTCCTTTGATAATTCTTTTAGCATATCCAGTTCGGATTGACTTATGATTTCCAAAGCCCATTCATCAGGAATATGCATTTTCATTCTTGTAGACATATTATGTTTTCTGTAATATTTATTCCAGAAGTAGATATTACCGAGAGCACGAGCTTTATGCATAACACAAATGAATGTTGCTCTTGCATCTGGGGTTCCAAATACTTGATAGTTATAAGCTGTACACCAACTACATCCCTCAGCGATAGGACAGTTAAAACATTCATCTGTACTTTGAGTTCTACGATCAACTTTCTTCAGTGCGACTACACGACATTTCTCACAATCATGAGCACAGATTCCATCATCTACATTACCAATAGAGTATGGTTCCTGCTCACCATTAAGAGAAGATTCCATATATCTAATACAAGGATAAAAAACTCCATCAGGATCGACAGATAACATGACTCCATTTCCACCACACCAGTTTTGAAGATCATTCTCTTCTTTCGGATGGAAGAAATTATTTTCGTACAGAGAACATCTGAAGCTTCCATCTAAGAAATTCAAGTCAGTGTCTAAGAAATAATCAGCAACTCGTTTCATTTCTGCATACAAAACTACTGCATGAGTTGTAGTCCAGCCTTTTTCATATACACAGTTTGCATTTATATCATCATACCCAAGTTCAACCATATGAGTGAGAGCTTCGTATAAATGCATAACATTGCCTGGAGCTATAGTAATTTTACTTCCCATAACTCCACCTTTATCCATCCAGTCTTTAGCAGCAGCCACGGCAAGATCATAACTTGGTCTCCCGTCAGGAAACACTCTACATGCATCATGCAATTCTTTATTGCCATCAACAGTCACTGAAAAACTGAGGTTGTATTTATACTTATTTAAAAATTCCTGTACTTTGGGATCAAAATATAAAATTCCATTAGAACAAATAGAGATTCTATGTAAAGTTGCCCACGGATGATTAAGCTCTATTGCACGATCAAGAAAATATTCATAGATTTGCTGAATCAATTCAACTTCAAGGAATGGTTCGCCACCGATAAACTCAATAATCACTCCTGGAGAAGAAATAGGGTTGATGTATTCAGACATTCCTTTATCTCCAGTAAGTAACATATCTACAGCTTTTTTTGCTGTTTCAAATGACATTCGACGTTTCCCTTTACAAGTTTGATAACAATAAGTACATGCAAGATTACAATCGTCAGTTACTTGGAATGTCAAACTTTGTGTTAAAGGTCTTTTATACCCAGCATCTTTTGCTCTTTCGGTTAACTCAGGATATAAGTGAGCAATAGTGTCGGTAAACTGCATTCCTTTTCTATAATTACGTGATACCATATATAGCACCCCTTAATTTAATTCTGGAATGTCACAATCACATAAGATGTCAACATTAAGCTGACAAGTTGCATAATCCAGATTCCAGTTAAGCTGATGGTCCTGTAAATATTTAGGGATATAGTCAGTTTCTAACACATGTTTTGCTTCATCGAAAGCAGTGGACATAGTTACATATTCCTCATGATATTTTTTAAAAAGAGCAGAGTCAATAAAACTTGCATCGTCTTTATGCGTTTCCATTAATCTATTTAACAGTAACATTCTAGCTTCTGTCTCAGAATGAATTCTTTGAATTTTACTTACAGTATCTTCAGCAATATCAATTTTTAAATTTCTCATATAAATTTCCTCCGTTTATTCATTTAATTTAAAAAGCAGCCAAATCATGAAGACTTAGCTGCTCCAAAACAAGTTCCTGAGCATGTGGTACCGCAAGTAGAAGAGCAGTTTGTAGAACAGGAAGCGTCACAGGAACCACAACCAGAACACCCCGCAGAACATGATCCAGAACAACCTTGACAAGATGAAGCACAGCCAGATTGACAAACTCCAGAGCATCCAGCTTGACAATCGCTACTACAACCAGATTCACAGCCACTACCACATCCAGAGCAGCCTCTGCAACTACCGCTACATCCACCACAACCACTGCAACCGTCACACCCACCAGAACAACCACCAGAACAAGAACTGCAAGAACTACAACTTCCCATACAACCACCTGAACATCCAGAACATTGTCCACATGAAGCAGTGCATCCAGAGGAACAGTTATTTTTACAAGAACCACCAGTAGAACTCGCACCACATTGTCCTGTACAACCACTACCACAGCCAGTACATGAAGAACCACCACAAGAACCACTACAGTTAGCAGTACATCCTGAGCATCCATTACATCCAGAACAACCGCCGCTACAACCACCGCTACAGCTACTATCGCATGTTCCAGTACATCCAGAGCTGCATCCACTGCAAGAAGTAGAGCATCCAGAACATCCGCTGCATGATCCAGAACATCCGGCGCATCCATCTCCACATGATGTATAACAATTACCACTACAAGAACTACATCCTGTGCATCCAGAATAACAAGCGCCATAGCATAATCCAGCACATGATCCACGACATCCAGAATCAGAACTTGTCTGACCTTTAGTTGTAAGATTATCTACAAATTTTTCTACAGTAGTCAAATCTGGTATAGTAGTGGGTTTGTCACCAATTAAAGTATTATCTTGCATAAAATCATTTATCTGTAGCATCGGATCAACTAACTTATGTAACTGATCATTCGTCACTTCACGACCAGAAGTAGCGGAAAAATCCCATGCAGAACCTTGATATTGAGTCACATTAATCCCATGATTCGTATATGTTCTTCTATTTTTTAATTCGTTATTTATTTTTGTTTTTATTTCATTTAGCTTTTCAGCTGTCACTATAGTATCAGCCATACATTCACCTCCTTACGCAATTGATGTAACTCCAACCATTGCAGGAGTAATAGCTAAATAATCCACACAAGTAGTCTGATTTGCTAATGCCGTTGAAATACTTAGAGTAACTTTAAGAGTACCAGAAGTATTTTCAACAGCAGTACCGAGAGTTGTGTAACCATTAGCTGTTTTAAACATACTTGGCCTAATATATTTAGTTGTTGTAGTAGAACCATCTACAATTGTTAATTTGAAAACATTAGAACTAGAAGAGATTGTAGAAACTTTCATTCGGATCATAACACTATATAATCCTTTTGGAAGAGTTGCAGATTTTGTAAAGATATCTCCTGTCGAACCAGTAGATCTTGAAATTACTTTATATTGAGCAGCAGAGTCTGTTGTAGTAGCAGATGATGAGAGAGCAGTTCCCCCATACATTACAGTGCAATTGGTCCAGTCAGGCTTCTCCTTGACTTTGCTCCAAGTACCACCGCCTCCACCGCCAGTTCCATGAAATACAATTGGCATTTTTGAAACCCTCCTTTATAAATCTATATGCGTCCACGCTCCATTTCGCTTTATAAACATTCCGTATTGTTTTGGGGTCATGTTTGTAATTCTGCAGAATCCGTTTCCAGAGTGACCAGTTTCGGATGTGCCTTCGGGCGATGTAAAAACTTGATTACCGGCTATCGTTTGAGCGTCAGTAAGATAATATGACGAATTAAGCAGACATCCTTGAGGATAATTTTTAGCTGTAGATGATGTATATACATATCCTGAACCGCCACCTCCGCCGCCATCATCATCTCCAGAACCATCAGGATAAGTACCTTGTCCACCGTACCATCCTCCACCACCAGCTCCACCGTAACCAGATGAAGAATAACATCCGAAACCACCAAAGCCAAAACCAGCAGCACAATCAGATGAATTGTTGTTAGTTCCCTGAGAAGCGATTGCATTCAGAGATGAATAAGTAGCAGTTTGATTTCCTCCATAACCATAAGAACCATAACCAAATGATCCTCTAGCACCAGATGTACCGCCAGCATAACCACCAGATTGAGAAGATGAACCATCAGAACCTCCACCGCCAGCAACAATTACTCTGGAATATAAAGAATCTGTACCTATTCTTATATCAGTGGCACCACCACCGCCTTTATAAGTGTTTCTATATCCACCACCATTAAAACCACCAGAAGTTGCTCCAGTAGAAGTTTGAGTAGCTGGTTGTCCACCTACATAAATATATAAATTGGTTCGTTGAGAAAGAGTAATTGTTCCAATGGAATAACCACCAGCTCCGCCACTATATGAACTATAAGATCCGCCTTGAGCACCCCAACATTCAAGTATATATTTACCGGGATCTAATGTGGCTGTTTGCACAGAACCAGTATAACTAAAATTCATATTTGTATTACTACTATTATCTGCACCTATACCATAAATTTTATTATTCATTTTAAAATAAATAGATGTTGCTTTTTTCAGTGAATTGTTTACTTTGGCATATAACGCTGTACTATTGCATTCAATAACAGTAATTCGACAATACCCGTTACCAGAGTGACCAGTTTCAGAAGTTCCAGAAGGAGATGGAAAAGATGTGTTACCTGCTATGGTTTTAGCATTTATGAGGTAATGAGTAGAATTGACTAGACATCCGTTAGGATAATTTTTAGCTGTAGAAGAGGTGTAGACATAACCAGAACCGCCAGGAGAGCCAGATGTGTCGTTCCCACTATTACTTGTAGCTGGGGTTGTTTGCCCGCCGGCTGGACAAGCACCGTACCAGCCGCCACCTCCGCCGCCACCATCATAGGAAGTGTGACCGCCGATTCCAAAATATCCACTTGGAGCAGTTTGACTACCAGGTGTTCCAGAACCTGAGGTTCCGCCAGTTTCACCGCCACCATATCCGCCAGTTTCGTTGTCTTCTCCGCCGCCGCCTCCGCCGCCAGCTACAATAACACGAGCATGCAATGAATCGGTGCCAATACGGATATCGGATGATCCACCGCCTCCACCAGCACCTTCGCTTGTGCCGGAAGCCCAAGATGAACCACCATTGGGAAATCCACCATCTGCTTTACCGTTGCCACTTATGCTACCAACTCCACCAGCATAAATATATATGGGTGTTTTTTGGTTTAGTGTAATCGTCCCAACAGAGTATCCACCTTTTCCGCCCATACCAACTTCTATTCCTGAATTAGAAGAACTGTACCCACCTTGAGCACCCCAGCACTCCAACTTATATATACCTTTAGGCAATGTTATACTCTGAACAGCACCAGTATAATCAAAGTTTAAAATATCACCAGTTTTAATATTACTCATCACTAAACACCACCCATATATCTCCATTTATTCCATCACTAGCTTTTGGCTCTTCAGTTGCAAAACGAATATTTCTCAACTGCTTCGTATTAATATCAGACTGATATGATACTACGCCATTAACAATAGGTTTATTTGTAAGATCATTATAATCAGTTGTACCTCGGTCACCTTTATCACCATAAACACCTATAACTACCGGATTAGTAGAAGTAGTTGTGTTATTTGTAAAAGTAAACTTATGATAACACCACAGATATTTATTTACACTACTCATTAATTGAGCTGAGTTAGTCCATCCGCTAGAATCTTTTGTAATTCCCTGTGATTGTGAAGTTGCAAGATAATAAGGAGTAACAGTGGAAACACTTACTCCAGTATCACCTTTTGGAAGAGTGATATTTAAAACAGCATTAGTAGCTGTACCAGAATTGGTTACAGCTGGATCGGTACCTTTGGTTACACTTCCTATTGTAATAGTTGCATTATCGCCTTTTTCACCTTTATCTCCTCGTGGAATAGAAAATTTGAATTTGGCATTATGAGAATCCCCTTCATTTTCTACTTTCGCTTGTGAACCAGGTGCTAAAGTAACTGTAGAACTTACAGCCACGGTAGCTGCATCGCCTTTATCACCTTTATTTCCTTGGATACCTTGTGCTCCTGTAGCACCTGTACCCGCAATACAATGTCTTCCTTTATAGGTTGCCATATCACACCTCCTTTTTTATAAATCGTTTCTTACAATGATTGTTATTGGAATATTAACAGTAGGTTTCTCAGTTGCTAATAATGTGATTCTACCAGCAGACTGTCCCCCGTCTTTTAATCCAGCACCTTGATATGCCTCTATAGCCGCATCTGAAGCAGAAGAAGCATAATTTATTTCTATGATATTTGTTGCAGTTACACCTTCCACAGATAATACACAAGAATATGGTGCAGAACTGCCAGACCAAGCAGAAGCAGATAAAGTTACAGTGCTTGTTGTACTCTTTTTAGAATATGTTTTTTCTGTTTTATCACTGGAATAAACATATTTTTTCGAAACAGAAGAGTCATTAATTAAAATATCAGAATCATAGTCGTCAATAACATTATAGTATTGATTATCATCAATTCTATTATTTATAATTAAATCTTCATACTCGGCTCTGGTCAGCTCAATTGGGTTAATAACTCCCATCTGAGATAAAGTAATATCAGTAGTACCATCGAATGAAGCACTACCAATCTTTCTTGCAGTAGCTAATTTTACAGCTGCGTTCGCATTTCCTCCAACTGAAGATGATCCAGCATAATTATGTGTGTGTCCAGTAGCAGATTTTCCATTTAGGGCAGTTGTAATAGCATTTTGAGTCATGGTGCCATCTGTAGCAGATCCTGTGGAAGTATAGAGTTTAGTTGTACCGGAATAGCTTGTAGTACCTACAGAATATGTCGTATTTGTAGGAATTACCCATGTACCATCTGCACGAAGAAATTTTAATTGTTCTCCTATATTAGGTGCAGGAACAAGACCAGCACTTCCGGCGGAAGAAGAAGTAGCACCCTTCATGTTTCCATAAGTATGATCGGTAAATAATGCATCTGCAGGCACTGACTTACCAAGTGTATATGAACAAGCTACTGGCTTACCACCTGAGAAATATACTGGCTGAGTTGATGATCCAGCATTAGAAGTAAGAGCAGCGGCAGATGATGCGCTACCTGCAGAAATAGCATATTTAACACTTTTTGTGGCATCAGCAGTATTGTCAACGTTGCCTAATCCGACTTCACTTTTAGTATGCGTATGTACTTTTGTAGCTTTTTCAGCTAATTTACTATTCATCTCAGTCTCGGTATAATAACGTTCATCATGATTATGAGACGCTGGTGGATAGCTGCTAGGCTTTTCAGTAACTCCAGACCATGGTACAGAAGTAGCAGTTCCGGCAGTATATACTGAATAACCAGCCTCAGAAGATAATTTGCTCTCATCAACAACATAATACATTTTTTCAGTCTTAGTTACTTTTACGGTATCACCAAGCTGAATATTAGCAGTAGTAAGTTTAAAACGTGCAGTATCATCTTCAACAATAACCAGACGTTCTAATGCTCCATGGGGAAGCCTTGCAATATCAATTGTTCCAAAGAGTTTACTTGCGTTGAGAGAAGTAATAGTTGAATCATTATGATTATGCGCAGAAGGAGTATAGGTAGAAGGTTTTCCTGTAATGTTACCCCATGCGACACTACTTGCAGTCGCAGCATTTCCTGTAACATTTACCGTCAGATTATTAGTAACAGGATTATATTTAAACTTATCGCTGTATGCTCGCTTTGTCTCTGTGGTAGAGTCAGAAAACCAAACATGTCTAGCTGCATCAGCAGTACCTTTTCCAGCGGATACATTTGTAGCTGTTCCTGCAGTAGTTGCACTATCAGCAGTAGTTGCATGTTTTACACTCTTATTTGCATCTGCTGTATTATCTACATTACCAAGTCCTACCTGAGCTTTTGTATGAGTATGCCCGGCAGAAGAGTAAGCACTTGAATTTGTATATGCAGCAGATCCTAATCCGTGAATAGGAACAGTAGTTTTATTACCATCTACAGTGAGTGTGATTTTTCCGTTTTCAGTACTTTCTGAGATAGCAACAGACTTTACGGCTTTTGCTAGAGTAATATAAGTTTTGCTTGAGCTATCCCAACGATAAATAGTATTCGTAGCAGTATTTATATAAATAGTATTTATATCTCCAACAGACGGAAATAACTTATTGGAAGCATATGGAAGTATTTCTTTATGATTAGCTATACTTGTCTTCAAATAACCAACCAGTTCTGTTAATCCAGTGAGATTAAGAAATTGTTCTTTCATTTTGCATTAGTCACATCCTTCCATTTTTATTTTTAAAATAGAAGGAGAGCATTGCAGCTCTCCTCCCAATAAAATCAATTGTTTTTTACGCAGTAAATAAACCTTTGATAGACGCACTTGGAATTGCTTCATATCCATCTCCAACAAGCCCCTTAAGAGCGGTGATATCAGATGTGTTCTTAGCAATCTTCGGTTTTTCAGTAGCAAGATCTTTTTCTACAGCAGTAATTTTGCCTTCTGCTGTATTCATTCTGCCTTTAACAGCAGTAATATCTTCTGCATTCTTTTTATCAGCAGCTTCTAATGTAGGTAATTTCTTTTCAATAGTATCAATTCTTCCTACAGCAGCTTCAAGATCAGCAGCTTTTGCATACTGAGAAAGATCAGAGTCTGCGAGAGCTTTAGATACATACTCAGCAATATAGCTTACAATATCTTTGGATGTAGCAGATTCTGGAAGAGTACCGATAAGAGTCTTCAGCTTTGTGATATCCTCTTTATTTGTTTTGATCTGAGAATTCATTGTAGCAGCATCAGATGTATGTGTAGAAATCCAATCAGAAATCTCTTTCAGTGTATCATATGCTTCTGGAGCATCTGCGACGATTTTAGCGACTGCATCTGCAACAGCTTTCTTTACTGATCCGTCACCAGTGCCATTCAGTGTTCCAATAGCTGCTGTATTAGCAGCAACGCTTGCTTTTAATGCAGAATCATCATATGTGCCTGTTTTTACAGCTTCTTTAATATAAGAAACTACATCTTTAGCTTTTGCATCAGCAGGAATAGTACCAACATAAGACATTACTTCTGTTTTTGCTGTGTTAGCAGCTCCGGCTGCATCGAAATCTGTAGCTGCCTTTCCAGAATCTACCAGATTACCATTAGCATCAAGACCTGCAAGATGTCCGGAAATAGCTCCTTTTACTTTATCTGCCTTACCTGTTGGCTGAGGAATAGTAATAGTAAATGCTGCTTCATCAATAGTTACTGGAGCAGTTTTTGTGTAGAAATAAAGTGTGTATCCGTCTTCTGACTGAGATACTGTTTTAATTGAGTTTTTGACAGCCTCACTGATTTTAGAGTCAATCTGTACGTTATGCAGATTTAAAAACTCCTGAAGATTAGAAAGTGTAGCGAACTGTAATTTTGCCATAATTAATTTCCTCCTTGAAATATATTTGTTAAATCTTTAGAATCAATACCACCAAGTTTTCTATCTAAAGCAGCGTCAATATGTTCATCTAAAACATCCAGAACAGTTTCTTCAATGATATTTGAAACATATTCTTTTACAGAATCAGCACTTGCAAAATTCTGTTCATTAATCCAGCTTTCAGTGACATAACGATCAGTCGTATATTCACCATCTTGCTGAATGAAATACAATGTAATAGATTTTCCTTGCATTTTTGTGATTGTTGTGCTAGAAGTATCAGCATCATGAGATACAAGATACAGAACATCGTCTGCAGAAGATTGAACAGTAGTATTGTTTCCGCCAATGATACATTGGCCTTTTACTTTATAAATACCATCATTAAGTGATGATATCTTCACAGGAACAGTAAGTGTACCTATAAGATTTACAATAGGTACGTCAAATAATTTGTTATAAGATAAGCTGTTGATATAGTCTACAACAGTGGACTTATCTTCAAGATTACCGATTATATTATCTAAAAGAGTAGAAAGCTCAGAAGATTTGACATAATTATCCAATCCGATTGTTTTCTTGACCTCTTCAATAATATGACCTTTATCTTCATCAGTCATAGATATGTCATAAGAGAAAAGCAGTTTATCTCCAGAGAAAAACATAAGATTTGATCCGATGCATTTTACATCTGTAATCTGTTTATCTCCTTTGACATATTCTAATGTATTGTCGATGGTCACCCATGCTATACTCTTACTGTCTTGGATGTAACAAAGTCCTGGGTATTTTAGCACCCCTCTTTGTAAAGCCTTTTCTGCAATTTGCTTAGTTGATGCAGAATACCAGGTTGGAATTAACGCCATGCTGTGATCACCTCTTCAATTTGTCATATTCATATTTTGAAATTTCTTTTATTGCATAGATGTCATTATCAGGCGGAAAATTATAGAGACCTTCAATGTGCCATCCATATTTTCCGTCTGAACTTAAAATAGCCTGTGCTTCTGTGATATCACATAGAAGCAACAGACTATGTTTCTCCTGATATTTGATATACAGGATATGATTAAGGACATCTACGACTTCATCATTTTTGATTACTTTATAATACATGTGATATCCTCCTTATAATATGGGAATGGTTACCCCTCACTTGAAATTGAGAACATAAGTAAGATTCCAGAATTCTGTCCTGGATAAGAGAACCCATATGTTCCACCGGCTTCATTGACTGTATACAGCCAGTTTGCAACTGTAGCATTTGGAGATCTGGTCCAGTAAGATTTATACTCCGTAGGAGTAGAAGAATTTGCTTTCTTTCTGGTATCATCATCTGTGAAATAAGCAATAGGAGCATTTGTTTCAGAAATATATGGTTCAGAAGTAGCAGTAGGATCAATTTCGTACAGAGATGGAACATAGAATCTGCAATTAGATACGGATGTATCATTTGATTTATTACCAATAGAAGAGTATACTTTTACAGGTTTGATCAGAGCTTTCCATAAAGGAGAAATAGCTTTAAGCAAACGTGTATTCAGCCATGTGTTCAGAGAAGATTCAGCCCATCCACCTGCATTTGTGCTCTTATTATTATAAGGCTTTTCAGTACCTAACAGGTTTGAAGCAACAAATGTAATGTTAGCTCTCTTTGAAGCAACGTCAGACAGATAATATCCTTTAAACTTAGCCACTTCCATAGGGATTATTTCGTGGATCCATGCAGCAATATCCATACATTGTTCTTCACCAAGATCTGCGTACCATACTTTAGCCCAATGTATAGTGCCTTTTGCAAAGTTTTCATATGCTCCGTCGTCAGCTTTAGAACATCCAAATACGAGAGTGGAACTATGCTCTGGAATCCTGATCGCATTCAGAGTAGTAGAAGACACTTCTTTCCCAGTCATGTTTGAATTGTATACATAAAGCTTCTGACTTCCAGCTTCATGACGGAATACAATAATCTCTCGATTTGTTCCAGCAGATGGAGTTATACTATCAGTATTCCATGAGAAACGAGGTTCCTGAGAATACCAAAGTCTGAATCCATTTGAACCATCACCCTGAAAACACTGAGCAAGAGTGGAGTTTACACTATTTCCTGAATCAAATTCAAAGTCAATAGCAATCGTAAAGTCTCTGTCTTTTTCCATGATCTTTAATCCGGTGTCAATATAGTTTGTTCCATCAAATTTAGTCGCAGTTGAAATAACTTCATGCTCTTCAATGTCGCCATAGCTATAATCAACACCAAGTTTGAAATCTAATGTATCTTTTAATGATAATGATTTTGCTTCAAGTCCCATTTTCATAAGAGTATAAAGCTCAACCTGTGTCATATTGGCCAGATCCTTACCATCAAAATATCCATCTACATATTCGCAGGTTTCATATACTGCATTGATCGTTTTATTTCCATCGACAAATCCTGACTTATCCCATCCTTTAAACAGATTGTACTTATAAGCAGATTCCTCAGCAGTATATACAGGAGTATCACCTGTATATTTTACATAAGAACCATACTGGGCAGTAGATTCTTGAAGAGATAATCCTTTAGAAACATATTTTACAGTATATTCACGAATTTTACTGTCATATACAGCAGTAATAGTTCTGTCAGCAAAGATTCCTGTCATTGAACCTTCCCATCCTTTGAAGGTATAATCAAGCTTAATTGTGCTTTTCTTTGTAGGAATAGGAATCGGATTAACTTCTCTTGTAGTAGGATCAACAGCGTTTCCACCTTTATCTACGTACTGGATATCAAGGATAGTATTACTTTCATCATCATTTATAAATGTAATTTTAAACTGAGTAATGATTGAATCGTAAGTAAGAACAAGGTCTGTCCAGATACCAGGTTCATCTTCAGAACCAACAAATTCTTTATATTCCTGCTGTCTAACTACAGGAATATGAACAGATCCAGTAAGAATTGACTGCTCAGTAGTAGCGCCATTATCATCAATACCGGCAAGTTTTGATAATTTCAGAAGAAGCGTAGTATCATCAAGATTCCATGAGATACCAGTAATTGTTACGGTACGAAGAGTATTAATAGCAGCATTTAAGATAGCAAGAGCATCTACGATAGAATTCTGACATACAAATGTCTGTAAATTATCGTATCCTGCAACCTTAAGATCAGTTAAGTCTTTGAGGTTCTTGAGTGTAAGAGTGTTGATAGAAGACGGGAGAGAAGCATGAGCAATCTTACCATGATTAGCAAATAATACAGATGTTACAATAGTTCCATCAGCATAAAGATTAATAAGATTTTCACATGCAGACAGGTTAACAGATCCTGTAAGATTTGGACAATTACGAATATCCAAAGTCTCAAGAAGAGTATTATTACCCATATTAAGAGAGGTCATAAAAGTATTCTGATATCCAGCTGTATTATTACCAATGATAAGAGTTTTCAGCTTAGAAGCCTTTGAGAAATCATTATCATGAATATAACAAGCAGAAAGGTCATTTAATGCCTCGATTCTTGATGCAGCATAAATAAGAATAGCTGTATCATCCATATTTGTTAAGTCCGTAGTAATCTTATATTCTTGTCCGGCTTTTGCACGTACCTGAGTAGTTTCTGGTGAATTACCATAAAGTACAGAAATATACATATCAGAATAAGGAATGATCTTCAGAGTATAATCTGGTTTAACTACAACTTTCTTAGGTGTATTACATCTGAACATAATCTGATCAGACTTTACATCTGTATGTAAGAATTTCGTTCCCATATAAATATGCTGGTCACGTTCCCATTGTCTGAGATGATATTTTCCACGTCCATTCATCATCTCCTTAAGGAATCTTACTGTTCCAGCACGATATGTTCTCAGATATAATCTTTCATAGTGGATTCTCCAAAGTTCTTCTGGGAACTGATTCTGCCATGCTTCATACTCATTGATTAAGTGGGAGTCTGACCAACAGTTAGAGTCTACAGACTGATACATGTTTCTTAATTCTTGTGTAAATATATCACGTATTCTGCACCACAATACAGATTCAGCAGCATTGAAAACATAACCAGATGAAGGATTTCCTTCTTCTTTATAGTCAGTATCTTCCTTACCATATGGGAATGACAGCTCACCTGAATTATTAATACCAAGCTGAGTGTCCATATCATATGCCCATAGATCAAATCTATAACCATTATGCAGAGCAGCCGCATCATCATCTATAGTATAATATTTAGCTTTATCACCCATAGTTGTAGCTTCTTCCTGAGTGATATAATGTTTTGCCCAATGCGGGAAAACATTCTTGGCTCTATTATCAATCATACTATATCTGAGTGTAACTAAATAGAAATAGAGCATTGCATCCTGAATACACCAATCTTTCAAGCCATCTTTAAATTCTTTATCACTAGACGTAATTACAAACTCATAGAAGTCTCTCCAAATCTGTTTGTTATCTGTACGTATTTTCTTTTTTGCTTCATCAGAAGTAAGAGCAGAACCATCCTTAGAATCGCCGCAACAATCATATCTGAATTCAAATGATCCATCCCAGTTATTATACAGAGCATCATATGCTGTATTACCAGTTTTCCATTCAGCTTTACTGATAGGATATTTCATAGTTCCATCTTGGTTTGTTATACCGGTCTGGAATGCAGAGTTTGGAAGAGTATTGTCACTGATTTCAATACAGAATTCTTTCATATCCTCTGGATCATAAGCTCTTGTAATATCAGTCTTCTTTGAATCTCCCATATTACCAAGAGAGTAGAAGTGCCAGTCTGTATCCTGAAATTCTCTATGAGTAGTAATATCAGGATCAGATTCTTTAATAAAGATTACACAGTTGACAAATTCCATAGAGTTTTTAACTTTAGGATCTCTACGTACCGCAGGACTTTCATATGGTAAAAAGTCGTTGAATCTTTTCTGTCCTAATGCATTAGTTGCCATATTTGAAGATGCTACATTTACTTTAAAATTCCACCAATTATTTGGAACAGAGTTTCTTGTAAGACTAATCTTACCAGTTCCGTCCTCATATTTTGTGCCATCACCAAGAACTAACTCTGTCTTATAGTTAGGATCAAGAGGAATCTTACTATTGATCTGATGTACACCATCCGCACAACAAATAACATCAATATTTCTGGCAGCAAAACCATATTCATTACTTGTAGTTCCCTGTCCGGCGTGGAAACAGTTAATAAATTTCCAGTTATCTAATTTAGGATCCCCATTCTTATAAATACATTCCATAGAAGTATTTTTAACAAAATCCTTCTTGTCATTTGTGAAATGCGGCGCTTCAATTTTGATTACTCTTAGATTCGGGCAAGCATTAGCTACAGAATCTGGAGTAAGAGCATTATTGTCATTGTAGATCTGGTTTCTATTATATCTTGCAATCATTTCATCTGAATCTCTGGCATCTGCAATAAAGTTAGCAAGAATGTCAGAATCTGTGAGAGAAGCAGAATAAGCTTTCATTCTATAAATCAACACATCACAATCCGGAGAACCAATAGAAATTGGGGCAGGAGAATACTGGTGCAGTCTATGAGAATTATCATAAATAAGAGGTCTTCCTCCAACTCCGTCTTCATAAGTCATAATGATAGAAGTTGCAGATGTGTCTTTTGTATCAATTGTATTGATATTATATTCAAATTCAATAATATCCTCTTCGCTATATGGAAAATATAAGCTGTCAGTAGAAGTGTTCACGTATGCTTCGTGAACATCCATTTTAATACCTACGTCAGATCCTTCAGTACCATCAATACATGATAAGAAAGCAGCAGAAGCATTACGAACATTCTGAGTCTTAAATACAAATTTGAATTCAGAACCAGTCTGTTTCGGGTCTTTTCCGAAGAGATTATAATTAATCTGAGCAGTTGTTCCAGCTTTTACACAGAAATACTGGTTTCCAGAAGCATCAATCTGGTATCCACCATTA
>ERZ827450.2247-NODE-2247-length-16426-cov-2.541812_pt1 | contig 16426 bp, 9 predicted proteins | sample MGYA00519773_ERZ827450 | MGnify/ENA primary metagenome ERZ827450 (study PRJEB31778, sample SAMEA3449306) | human gut metagenome | biome: human gut; feature: human-associated habitat; material: faeces | place: United Kingdom | collected 2010/2012 ...
CATGTAATTACATGTGATACTGATGACGGCAGGCGGTACTGTTCTTCCGATACCATAAAACACGCCCTGCATGGTAATTTCAAGCATCATAAAAAGTTGGGAGTATCCGTCTATCCGAAGAAAGACGCCTCCTGCCTCATAAGCAGCCTGTTCCGGTACGAAGATGGCAAACACTTCATTTCCAAAGAAAATAAACAGGAGTGTGCAGAACGTACCGAATATTCCCGTCATCCATAAAGTGGTGTGCCATGATTTTATAACTCTTTCCGTTCTTCCGGCTGCGTAGTTCTGTGCTATGAAGGCGCTCAATGCTGTAGAAAATCCTTGTGAGGTATTCCATGTGATGGCTTCTATCTGCCCTCCGGTAGTAAAGGTCATCAATCCGATGTGCCCGCCTTGCTCCGAAGCCGTGCGGCACAGGAACATATTGACAAAAGCAAACAAAGTGTTGAGGGTAGCTACCGGAAGCCCCAATTTCAGAATACGGTGCGTATATCTTTTCTTTAGTTGAGTGAAAAAAGGAAAGCTACCTAAAAGTGCATCACGGAAACGTAATTGATATATAAAGATACTGCATACGGTTGCTTGGGAAATCCAAGTTGCATAGGCAGCTCCATTAGTTCCCAGTCCGAATCCGAAAATAAAAAGCGGATCGAGCACGATATTCAGTATTAATCCGGTCCCACTGATATAAAAAGGAACTTTGCTTCGTCCGGCAGCATTGTAGATACCGGTGAAAGCCGCCGAAAGAAAAACGAAAGGCATCGCTGTGGAAACTATCCGGAGATAAGTTACGGCATTGTCGGTAATATGCGGAGCGAGTTCGTAGATACGTATAATAGGGCCTGCCAATATAAACAGCAATGCTCCCCAACATATGGATATAAGAAGTGCGATCGTGATATTGTGTGAAGCGAAGTGACGGGCGTCTTCCTGATTTTGCGCTCCGATGGATTGTCCGACACTAACTTCCGATCCCACCTTATTCAATAATGAAATAGAACCGGACATCCATGTAAGTATGCCTACCGAACCGATTGCTGCTACTGCTTCACTACCTAAACGCCCTACCCATGCCATGTCTGTCAGGCTATAGGCCATTTGGATGAAGGAGGTTGCCATAATAGGCATAGCCAGATTGAATAATTGACGGTTTATGGATCCGTGGGTTAAGTTTTTTATTCCTTGCATGGATGATTCTTTTGCTTGTCGTATGAAATGAGACGCAAAGATATGAAAAAACTATGCTCGGATATATCTATTCCTGCCGCGATTTTTTTCATTGATATCAAAGTATGGATACAATGTCTTTTTAATGGAATAGTGTTTTTTTATGTAGAATGAAGTGCGTTGAAATATTCCGGTAATTGCAAGCTGTTTAAGTTTTTTTAAATGGCCGGTCGGGCAAATCATACTAAATATTTGAAAAATATGCTCTATTTTTGAAGCACAATAATGGAAATTAATGAAATACATCTCTATCTTATCTTATGCTTTTGCGTTTCTGTTTTTGTACAGTCAGTTATCAATGGCAAAAGGCGTTGCGAGTGACGATTCGTTGTATACAAGAGAATATATCTCGCAGATATACATAGCAGAACCGGAACGTGCATTGAAACTATTGGATGAAGCGGAAAATCGGGGAACCATGTTGCCATACCTTATTAGCGATTTGCGTAGCATGGCTTATCGTAATATGTATATGAATAAACTGGCGTTTGATTATGCCCGGAAATCGTATGTCCTCGATTCTGTTTCACAAAATAATCCGGAACACTTGCTGCAAATGACGATAGCCTTAGCCGAACTTTCAAATCTGCTCAGTGAATATAAAGAAAGTATGAGGTACGCAATGCAGGGTATTGAATTTGCTCAAAGACAAAATGATATTAAGGCTGAAAGTAAATTACTTTTCTGTATCGGTGAAAATGAAAGGATGCTCTCTTTAAAAGAAAGAAGTTACGAACATTTTGATACGGCCATCCGGTTATTGCAAAATATTAAAGACAGGGAAGGGGCGGCCATGCTGTCGTATTTTTATGGGATAAAAATGGGGTATCTGCTTGATGACTCCCGCTATGATGAAGCTTTGGCGATAGGACTGCAACGGGAGAAACTGATTCATGCGATAGATTCGTTATATCAGACTCCGGAAGGGTATATTGACCGGCAATATGCTTATGTGTATTCAAAATTGGCATATATCTGCCATTTCAAAAAGCTATATATGGAGGCAGAGAAGTATTTTAACCGATATCTGTCTACCAAAGCTGCCTTGACGCCGGACGGGCAATATGATGCGACTCCATATCTGTTACTGAATAAACAATATGCGAGAGTTGTTGATATATGTGAAAATTTTAGGGCTGTATTACAACATCAGGATACTATAAACTTGCAGTATTTAAGTGTTTTGCAGAAACAAGTGAAGGCTTATCTCGGGTTGCATGACTTTAAAAAGGTGGCGGAATTGCGTGAGTCGATTTTGACAATAGTGGATAGTATGAACACTAGTGAAAAACAGAACGCAGCATTGGAATTGAGCATTGTCCATAAAATGAATGAAAAGGAAGAGTTTATTAAAGAGCAGGCTTTTCAATTGAAAGTCAGGAATATCTCGCTCTTCTTTTTCACTTGCATTACAGTTCTGATTCTATTCATACTATGGCGAATGTGGCGTCATACCTGTATTATCAAATATAAAAATCAGACTTTGGTCAAACTTATCAATGAGCGGATTGCCGGCATTGATGAAAAAGAGAAAGTGACCGGGGATGGTAATCGCAATGTGGATATAAAAGAAGATAAAGTTTCATGTATTGTAAGTTCCGTTCAATCAACAGGTGATGTACAAAATATATCAGATAATACAGAGGTGAATGAAGAAGAGCAAGAGAATAGAATATTATTCAATAAGTTGAATACAGTCATCATGCAGGAGAAATTATATCTTTCTTCAGAACTTGCCAGAGAAGATCTGGTGCCGTTAGTGCGAATGAATAATGCGCGTTTTGCCAAGATGATAAAAGAAAACACCGGAACTAATTTAAGCGGATATATCAATGATTTGCGAATCACCCATGCGATCAGGTTACTGAAAGAATATCCTAATTATACACTAAAGGCCATTGCCGAAGAATCCGGATTTAATAGTATGCCTACTTTTCATATCTTATTTAAAAGGAAAACCGGAATGACTCCGTTTGAATTTAAAAAAGCCCAAAACGAACTGGAATAATTGTTGACAGAATATTGCTGTCTTTTTATAGTTGCTGAATAATACATTTATAAAATAGCATCGGGAAATCAGCTTCCATTCCGTGGGACGTTAATGTGCCCGAATACTTGAAAATGATATTTGTATGTCTTTGAATCTTATAAATATTCATTTATATTTCTTTGATTTATAACAGGTTAATATTTTTATTAATAACTTTAGAACAAATCTTAATATCTTATTTTAAATATTGTAGTCGCATTCATCTCAAATACACTTTCTTTACGTATAATATTGTATAATTACATTTGATGAATGTATGGACAAGAAGAAGAAAAGCCACAAAAAAGAATTTGACATAACAAGTGCCTTTTTAGCCAATATAAATCATGAAATCAGAACTCCCTTAAATGCGATCGTTGGATTTTCAGATCTGTTGGTGGATGCTGAAAATGAGGATGAACGGAAAGAATACGTTCAGATTATCCGCGAAAACAATGATATACTCTTACGTTTGCTGTCTGATATTATCGATATTTCTCAAATAGATGCCGGAGAGCTTGATTTTGAAAAAGATGATGTGGAGATTTCTTCTGTATGTAAGGATATTGCATGTGTTATGTCTTTCAGATTGCCGGATGGTGTTGAGTTGTCAGTGGAGAATGATTTACCGGAATGCCATATCGTGACTGACAGGAAAAGATTACATCAGGTTATCACAAATTTAGTAGCTAATGCCATTAAATTTACTCTTAGGGGAAATATCGTGATAGGATATATATTGAAGAATAAACACATCGAGTTTTATGTGATTGACACTGGGATCGGAGTTGAAAAAGAACAGCAAAAAAGGATCTTTGAACGTTTCGTTAAATTGGATGCTTTTTCACAAGGCGCCGGATTAGGGCTTTCTGTATGTCAGGTTGTAGTAAAACAATTTGGTGGGGATATAGGTGTAGAGTCCGAACCGGGTAAGGGTTCGCGGTTTTGGTTTACACATCCTTATACCACTTGCTTGTAAAAGTGCTATTTATATTTTAAAGCAGATAATATGAATGCTCTTTTGATTTTCTGCTGCCACAATGCCCGATCAAAGGTTTGGCAGAGAAAATATTCACTCTAATTCTTTTGCATGAATGTTAATTGTCTGCAATGCATTCAATATATCGGTTGAAGTCACTCCATGACATTCTATTCTTAAGATTTTTTCCCAATCTTCCAAGTCCACGTTCCATTTGTGTATTTGGGGAAATTGGATGAAAAGAGTTTGGATGAGCTTCATATTTTGCTTATCCTTTATGGAGGTTCGGAAAATCAGAATTTGTTTTTGCATATTGGGACATTTTTTGTTGTGAATCGTTTCGTTATCGGATGTTCTGTTTTCTGTTCAGGACGCGAAGATACATCAATAAAAGTTTCTATAAAATTATTTTCGACGTACGCCCTTACTGTTTATGACGAAATGTATGATCCGGGCGACCAATAGGGATATTACTTATGTGTAGTAGAATGGGTACTTTCGCATGCTGTCTACTATGCATATTGATAATTAATATAATCTTAACCGAAAATTACTTAAAGAGTGGTGATTATTGAGGTTTTATTTTTGCAATTGCTTTTAATTGGCAATTGTCTTTCCTATTTTTGCATAATTCACGACATATATGGATATGCAATATATATTTGTGCGAATATTTGTGCTAAAATTTGAGAACACATCACCAATCTGTAGCTTTGGATAAAAATATTGAATACTTAACTGAGCGGATATGAGATTAAGCAGAATTATTTTGTGTATAATAGGGTATATAGTTTTAGATAATTTTCAGGCAGTTGTTTGGGGGCAGACAATCAGTGGCAAAATTACAGATGACAGCCAACAGCCGGTAGACGGTGCAACTATCGTGTTGCAAACGATGGATTCTATCTATGTAGGTGCATCCATATCCAATGCCGACGGCACATTTCTTTTAAATAGCCAGCCGGAGGAATATCGACTAATTATACAGCATCTTTTATATCAAACGAAACAGATAACGGGCCAGGGAAAGAGTGTGGGGATCATTCAGCTTCAGCCCAAAGATTATGCTTTAAATGAAGTTGTAGTAAAAGCGGAACGGCCTCTTGTAAAAGTGGAAGATGGGCGTTTAGGATATAATCTTACGGCTCTCGCAGAAAGTCATGTGGTGAATAATGCCTATGAAGCATTGACGAGATTACCGGGAATACAAGAGGATAGGGGAACATTGACTTTGGCGGGAGCAGGAAGTCTGACTGTAATCTTGAATGGGAAGCCTACAACGATGGATGCCGGGCAACTTGAAACCCTTTTGCGGAATACTCCGATAAACCGCGTAGAGAAAGTGGAAGTAATGTACAGCGCCCCTCCCGAATATCATGTACGGGGCGCAGTTGTCAATGTTGTTTTAAAGCGCTCGAATGATTACGCTTTTCAAGGGGAAATAAGCGCTGACTACAAGAACAAGTACTTCAACAGTGGCAATATGAAAGGAAATTTTCGCTTATCGACACCTAAAATGGCTTTTGACGTATTGTATGGGGCAAATAATGTGAAAAACATGGAATATATAGATCTATATTCCCGGCATACATTGAAAGGCGAACTATATGATATCACACAAAACGAACAATTGCGCAGTAAATATTGGAATCATAATCTTAGAACTGCATTTGAATACAACTTTGACGATAAGAATAATATCAATATAGCATATACCGGCAGCTACACTCCCGACCAATACAACAATAGCCGGACAAATGGTAATTATCAGACCAGTAATGTAGACAAATATATTGATACTCATATGAATAACATCATGTTGCAATACCATTCGGGCTTTGGGCTTGATATCGGTGGTGATTACACCCGTTATATTTCCAATAACAATCAGAGTCTGTTGGCCGATTATACGGATGGCGATCTGAGCCGTTTCTCTATGGTCGGTGGGCAAAGGATTGAGCGGTATTCTGTTTATGCAGATCAAAAACATCAGCTATCTAAAGAATGGAATTTGGGATATGGAGTGTCTTACCGGTTTGCGAAAGACCGGGATTTTCAGACTTACAGTCAGGTGACCGGTGATATCTATACGCAAGATACTTATTCCGACCTGAAAGAACAGACCGCCGGTTTTTATGTTTCATTAGGCCGGAATTATGCATCGGGAACTTCCTTTTCCATATCTGCTACGGGAGAATATTATACTATTGGTAATTATCATAAATGGGCTGTTTATCCGCAAGCATCATTGACTTATCTTAAAACTCCGAAGCATATATTCCAACTCTCATTGTCTACGGATAAAACCTATCCGAGTTATTGGGATATGCAGTCTTCAGTGAATTATCTCAACGGATATACGGAGTTGTGGGGGACACCGGGGGTGAAGCCGATGACAGCTTATAATTTAAATGGGAGTTATATCTTGAAGCAAAAATACATCTTCAATTTGTTTTTTATGCATACGTCAGACTATTTTGTCCAAGCTCCGTACCAATCTACGGAGAGACTGGCCTTGATCTACAAAAATACGAATTGGAATTACATGCAGTTGTGGGGTGTGAACCTTATCCTTCCTTTCAAAGCGGGAAATTGGCTTGATTCCCGTTTGACTATGACCGGGATGCAAATGCATCAACGTTGCGATAACTTCTTTGACATTCCCTTTGACCGGAGAAAATGGCTCTTCAATAGTTCGTTGGACAACGCATTTAAAATCAATAAAAACCTCTCTTTCGAGTTAATTGGCAATGTGCAGACTCCTGCTATACAAGGAACATTTGATATAGGGACCGTTTTCGATCTTACTGCTGGGGTAAAATGGAATTTTGCCAATGATAAAATAAGTTTGTCGGCACGCTGTAACGACATTTTTAATGAAGGAATGCCCAAAACAAAAGTCCGTTTCAAAGGACAGTATCTGGATATGAATAGTGCTGCTTATTCCCGGGCTTTTACGGTGCATTTCAGTTTTCGTTTTGGCGGATATAAGAAAAAGGAAATAAAAGAGGTAGATACATCCCGTTTCGGCATGTAATTTAAACGGATACAAGGGGATTGAATTCGGTTCAGTTTGAAATCTTGGGGATTAACTTTTGTAAATTCGAAAATCCCTCAGGTTTTTACGTTGATCCGTTTTTACATTTCCCCGTGTAAACCAGCATAATTTAGGTATAAAAAAAGAGAGCTACTATTATGTAACTCTCTAATTTTCAGTGATCCAGCTGGGGCTCGAACCCAGGACCCCAACATTAAAAGTGTTGTGCTCTACCTGCTGAGCTACTGAATCAATCCTTATTGCAAATCAGTTATTTCCTGATTGCGGGTGCAAAGATAGAGAGTTTTTTATAAATACCAAAATAATTTGAATGTTTTTTAGAATAGCTATGACAATACATTCATTTTATAGTTGTTGAAATAGCAAGTTAAGCAGATTGGATGCAAAAGCACTTTTAGGATTATGGTTGGACGGGGAATAACAAGAATTGAATATAAAATATTTATTTATAGCATCTTATATTGGGCGTTATGCCGAGATATTAAAAGTATATACTTAATGGAGTGTTAAATATAGATTGTTACTATGCAATAGTATAGATTATTATACCATAAAAGTATAGATTGTTGCAAATGAGAGGAATGTCTTTTAAGATGAACTGTTAAAGATGTTAATGTGGATGAGAGAGGAGAGAAGAATGCTTTGAGGGTAGGGAAGAATACTTTGTTTTTAGTGGGACGGATATGAATATCGAAGATTTTGTGTACATTTGCCCAAAATTACGTTTTACATTATTATAATTGTATGGCAACAGTAGACGATAAAAAGATTATTTTCTCAATGGTGGGAGTGAGTAAATCCTTCCAGAATAACAAGCAAGTGCTGAAGAACATTTACCTTTCCTTTTTTTATGGGGCAAAGATCGGTATCATCGGTTTGAATGGTTCGGGTAAATCTACTTTGTTGAAGATTATTGCAGGACTGGAAAAATCATATCAGGGTGAGGTGGTCTTTTCACCGGGATATTCGGTAGGCTATCTGGCTCAGGAACCTCATTTGGATAATACGAAGACCGTGAAGGAAATCGTAATGGAAGGAGTACAGCCTATTGTAGACGCTCTGAATGAATATGAAGAAATAAATCAGAAATTCGGCTTACCCGAATATTATGAGGATCAAGATAAAATGGACCAACTCTTCGCACGCCAGGGAGAATTGCAGGATATCATCGATGCTACGGATGCATGGAATCTTGACAGTAAGCTGGAACGTGCGATGGATGCACTCCGTTGTCCGCCCGAAGACCAGTTGGTGGAAAACCTTTCAGGGGGTGAGCGCCGTCGCGTGGCTCTTTGTCGTTTGTTGCTTCAAAAACCGGATATACTCCTTCTCGATGAGCCTACCAACCACTTGGATGCAGAGTCTATCGACTGGCTCGAACAACATCTCCAACAGTATGAGGGTACGGTAATCGCCGTAACGCACGACCGCTATTTCCTCGATCATGTAGCCGGATGGATTCTGGAGTTGGATCGTGGCGAAGGTATCCCCTGGAAAGGAAATTATTCCAGCTGGCTGGACCAGAAGACCAAACGCATGGAAATGGAAGAGAAAACTGCCAGCAAACGCCGTAAGACTCTTGAACGTGAGCTGGAATGGGTGCGTATGGCTCCTAAGGCTCGTCAGGCCAAAGGTAAAGCTCGTCTGAACTCTTATGACAAACTGTTGAACGAGGATGTGAAAGAGAAAGAAGAGAAACTTGAAATTTTCATTCCGAATGGTCCCCGTTTAGGAAACAAGGTTATTGAAGCTAAACATGTAGCCAAGGCTTATGGTGAGAAGTTGCTTTTCGATGATCTCAACTTTATGCTTCCTCCCAATGGCATTGTCGGGGTGATCGGTCCTAACGGTGCCGGTAAGACTACCCTTTTCCGGCTTATCATGGGACTTGAGACGGTGGATAAAGGAGAATTTGAGGTAGGAGAGACCGTAAAGGTGGCCTATGTAGACCAGCAGCATAAGGATATCGATCCCAACAAGACTGTTTATCAGGTAATTTCCGGAGGTAACGAACTGATTCGCATGGGTGGGCGTGATATCAATGCGCGTGCTTATCTTTCGCGTTTCAATTTCTCCGGTGCCGATCAGGAAAAGCTCTGCGGAATGCTTTCCGGCGGTGAACGTAACCGTTTGCACCTGGCTATTGCATTGAAAGAAGAGGGCAATGTGCTGCTTCTCGATGAGCCTACCAATGATATCGACGTGAATACGCTTCGTGCACTTGAAGAAGGTCTGGAGGATTTTGCCGGATGCGCCGTGGTCATTTCACATGACCGTTGGTTCCTCGACCGTATCTATACCCACATCCTTGCTTTCGAGGGCGATTCCAATGTATTCTATTTTGAAGGTTCATATTCTGAATATGAAGAAAACAAGATGAAACGTCTCGGAAATGAAGAGCCTAAGCGTGTACGTTATAGAAAGCTAATGAATGATTGATATCGATGTCAGTTTGACAGGTTTATAAATCATTCTATATTAAATAGAAAGCTCCGTAGATTGATTGCGGGGCTTTTTTTGTTTTAGAATGCAATAAAATGTTGGGCTTCCTTAAAAATTGAAACGAGAATGTAATGTTGTTTTAAATCTTATTAATTATATTTGCGCGTCAAAACATTAGTAATTAAAAAATTCTATTAACTAACAAACAGAATTATGAGAAAACATCTAGTTCATTTCCTGCTGGTTGCAATACTGACAGTATGCTCTGCCGCTACGTCTTTTGCCCAGACTACAGTGAAAGGTCAAGTTGTGGATGCAGAAACCGGTGAACCATTGATTGGTGCAGCCGTGACTGTTGCAGGAACTACCCAAGGTAGTGTTACAGACTTGGATGGTTACTTTACACAAAAAGTCGGCCAGAATGAGACTTTGGTTATCAAGTACTTAGGTTACAAAGAGTACAAAAAGAAAATTACTCAATCCGGAACGGTTAATTTGAGTACGATCAAAATGGCTGTCGATGCAGTAACATTGAATGACGTCACCATTACCTCTTCTATCGCTGTAGCCCGTAAAACTCCGGTAGCGGTTTCCACTATCGATCCAGTGTTTATTGAAGAGAAACTGGGTAACCAGGAGTTTCCGGAGATTCTGAAATCAACTCCAAGTGTGACGGCCTCTAAAGTAGGCGGCGGTTACGGAGATTCGGAAATTACTCTCCGCGGTTTTGCAGCAGCTAATGTGGCAGTGATGATCAACGGTGTACCTATGAACGATATGGAATGGGGCGGTATTTACTGGTCCAACTGGCAAGGATTATCGGATGTGACCCGTTCGATGCAGGTTCAGAGAGGTATGGGAGCTTCAAAACTTTCGACTCCTTCTGTCGGTGGTTCTATCAATGTCCTCACCAACTCGCTGGAAACAAAAAGAGGAGGAGGGGTTTACTATGGCATCGGCAACGATGGCAGAAACAAGATTTCCTTTAATATCTCTTCCGGTATGACGGATAAGGGTTGGGCGTTTTCTATTTTAGGTTCCAGAGATTGGGGAGACGGATATGTTTACGGTACTGCTTATGAATCTTATTCATGGTTTATAAACGTAGCGAAAAGAATAGGCGACAACCACTCTATTTCTTTAACCGCTACCGGAGCACCTCAGAATCACTATAAACGTTATGACAAACTGACGATCGCCGAATGGGACAAACAAAAGAGAGTAGGTATCGGAGCCGGATACCGTTATAATGCAACTTATGGTTTCGATGATACGGGAAGAGAATATTACGGTACGAACCGTAATTATTACCACAAACCCCAGATTTCGTTGAACCACATTTGGGATATCAATTATAAATCAAGCCTTTCCTCCACTTTGTACACCTCTATCGGTAACGGTTACGGTTATCGCGGAGTCGGTTCTTCATATTCCGCTTTGTATGGAGCGAGTGACGGTGTTCCTAACACTACTTACCGGAGAGATGACGGTACTTTCGACTATGGTGCTTTGAAACAGGCGAATGCCGAGGCGCCCAACGGTAGTCTGGCAGCCATTGCCAAAAATATGAACAACCACATTTGGGTAGGTTTGCTTTCTACATACAATAACAAGCTGACAGACAACCTGGATCTTCAGGCCGGTATCGACCTCCGCTATTACAAGGGAATGCACAAAGCTAAAATCGATGATTTGATGGGTGGGAGCTACGTGATCGATCCGGACCGTGCCAAAGTTCCTTATAGAAAAGACGATATTGCATGGCAGCAACAGCGTTTGTACATCGGTGATATCGTATACCGTAACTTCGACAGCTATATCGGACAATACGGTGTTTTCGGCCAAGTAGAATATTCTAATGACAAGCTGTCGGCTGTAGTTTCGGCCAATGCCAATGTCACTACCAACCAGCGTTACGGACATTTCTATGTAGATAATGAAAAATCGGACGTAATATCCAAATTCGGATTCGGTGTAAAGGGAGGTATCAATTACAACATCACTGAACACCACAACGTTTTTGCCAATGTCGGTTATTTCTCCCGTACTCCTTTTTATTCAGGTGGTATTTTCCTGAACTCACAGACCAGCAATGCTTTGAATCCCGATACTAAAAACGAGAAAGTTCTTTCTTACGAGTTAGGCTATGGTTTTGTGTCAAGAGTACTGAACGTGAATGTGAACCTTTACCGTACGGCATGGGACGACCGTTCTATACAGAAAACGCTGTCCGGTGCGCAGGAAAGCCCATATTTGATTATGAACGGTGTAGGTGCTCTCCATCAGGGTATCGAACTTGAATTCGTTTACAAACCCGTACGCGGTCTCTTCATTAACGGTATGTTCTCTATCGGCGACTGGACATGGAGCAAAAACGGCGTAACCGGACGTATCTACGACAAGAGCGGACAGGCATTAGACTATAATAATAATGTAGTGGAAATCGGTTCTCCGGAACAGGCCGTTTATCAGACAAATATGAAAGGTATCAAAGTCAGCAACTCCGAGCAGACTACAGCCGCTTTGGGTGTAAACTATGAGCTGATGAAGGGACTTCGCTTGGGTATCGACGGTCGTTTCAGTGGTCGCCAGTATGCCGATTATGACATTGCTTCTCAAGCAATTAAAGCTAACAAGAACAATCCGGTTGTCGACCTTGTTCAACCTTGGCGCATTCCGGCTGCTTATACATTCGATGCAAACATCAGTTACAGTTTCAAGATCGGCAATGTCGATGCAGTTTGGAGAGCAAATTGTAACAACCTGTTCAACGAAGCATATATTACGAGAGCTTTGGACAACGGTGCCAAGACCGGCGGTCACGATTGGAACGACGCTACTGTGTTTTACGGATTCGGCCGTACATGGATGATGAGCATGAGGGTTAAGTTTTAATAAAAATCTGAAAGATAACAAAGTATGAAAAAGATATTATATTTAAGTATATTTGCTACCGGCATATTAGCATTGGGTGCTTGCGATCACGAACCGGATTTTCCGGGGTTGGAGGAAGAAAGCCAGATAACCAACGTGCAAGAATATGTGGCCGACTATCAGGGAAGTGCATTTACGTCTGCCAATCCTGCCAAGTCCGTATTGCCTGCCTGGTTGCAGGATAAATATTACACCTGTGACAAGGGCTCAAAAGCAATGGTGAACTATAAATACATCAACGATGTGCCCGAATACGTATTGGCTGTATCAGATGCCACTGTATATACATTGACGGCCGGCGATTACAACGAAGTATGGGGAGAGGGGTCGTCTATCAACTATTTCTCTCCATCAAAGCCTGCCGCCACTTATCTGCCCGGTATCTTGGGCAATGCGATCGAGGCTCCGGCAGAAAACGCATTGCTCGTGGTGAATTATAACCAAGCCAACGAAGATGGCAGCCAACCTGCTTTTTCGGATGATTTCGAAACGAATACGCTGGATAAATGGGAGAATGTAACGGTTACGGGTTCTTATAAATGGCAGACTAAAGAATTTAGTAAAAATCACTATATCCAGAACTCCGCCTATAACCATAAAGCCGGAGCATTGGAATCCTGGTTGGTTACAGCTGCACCGGTTTCTGTAAAATCGGGAATGGTTCTTTCCATGGATGTCTTGCAGGCCAATTATGTAGATGCCGGTGGCCGGTTGAGTGTTTTGATCTCTACCGATCTGGCCGGATTTACCAAAGAAGATATCGGAAACGCCAATTGGGAGGATGTAACCTCCGAACTCGGTGAGTTTGCGAAATCATCTTCCGGCAGTGGCGATATGGTTCCTGTGCAAGACCTCGCTTTGGATAAATATGCAGGCAAAAAGATTTATGTTGCCATGAAATATGTAGGTGACAGTGAAACCGGTGCCACCACAACGGTCCGTATTGATAACATAGCTGTGAAAGATGCCGAGCAGCAACCGGTTGCTTACAAGAACGTGACGGCACTTTATAAGTATGCAGAACCTACTTGGAAGCTATATACCGATGTTACAGCATTGCAACCCTCTGATTATGAAGCAATGGGAGAGGACTTCCTGACAAGTGGTACGGCCGGAACTTATATCCCTGTTTATTTGTCACTGACTTATCCTTATGCTACCTCCGGAACCATTAAAGCAGTTGCATATAAACTATCCGACACTAAATATGCTGCCGCGGAGTTCCAAAAAGCGGCTACCGGCTGGGAATCGACTTCTGCTGCTGTAGAAATGACCGATGAATATGAGTACAACGGAAGCGAATGGGTCTATGTACGTACTGTTCCCAAAGCAGCTCTGAACATGACATTTGACGACCGTAAGGTCACCGATAATGATAAGACCATGATCGAAGGTTGGCTGAATATCACGCTTGAAGGAGGTTCTTTCTGGCTGGACAAGTCATATAGCGGTAACAATTATATCCAGTGTTCGGCCTACGGTTCTACTGTTACAGGTTTGCTTGATGCGTGGATGATCACTCCTGCGTTGGAGATCAAGAGCAATTATATTCTGAACTTCGATATGGTATCCGCTTATTGGATGCATGAGGCATTACATGTTTACGTTTCTTCCAATTTCTCCGGTGAAGACAATGCAGAGGCTTTGAAGAGCGCCACTTGGACTGAAATTACCGAGAATTTCACTTTCCCGAAGAATGAAACCGGATACAGTAAGTTTACCGATGTAGGTTCCTACAAAATGGACAGCTATGTAGGACAGACTGTCTATATTGCTTTCCAGTATCTGGGTGATAAGACAAAGAATGAGACTTCTACTGTGCAACTCGATAACATTTATGTAGGTGAATAAATCGGGGATGCCATAGTGCAAAAAAGAAGAGGAGACAAAATCCAAAAGTCTTCGGAAAAGTTATAGATTGTAACTGATAAATATAAAAGTGCCATATCAAACTCTATTTATGAGTAATGATATGGCTCTTTTTATTGTAGGTAAGTGTTGCCAAATGCTTCAAAATCCGGATAAAAAAATCGGATTTATCTCATCCGCATTACCACCGGATTGTGATCGCTGTAATCCAGCTCCGGAGAGAAGTAATCCAGTCCTTCCAGCTCCTCGCTGTGGAAGATATAGTCGATTCTGAGCAGTCTCTTGAAATAGCGGAAGGTGTACATGTAACCGTGGCCGCAGGTTTGGAAACCATCTTTCAGACGGTTGCCTTTCATGGTGTGGTAGGTATATGACGAGGGCAGGGAGTTGAAGTCGCCACACACCAGTGTGGGGTGGGGGGAGGCGGTTATCAGTTTGTGCATATGCTCTGCTTGGGCGGCACGTTTCACGAAGTTCTCTTCCAGTCCGTCGGTGAGTTTGAGGATGGCATGTTCGGTTCCGGTGGTATTGTCTTTTTTAAGTTCCTTTTCCAGCGTCCGTTTGTTGCTGCTTACTTCGGTTGTCTGGAGGTGATTGTTGAATATCCGGATACGTTTTCCGTTGATGTCGATGTCGCACCACATGCTACAGTTTTTACTGTCGGGGTATGTGATGAGTTGCTGGCTGAGTATGGGATACTTGCTGAATACGGCGAGTTGCAGGATCGGTGTTCCGGCGGGAGCTTGGGGAATAGAGTAATAAGGCCATGTGGAAAAGGCTTTTTTCACACTATCTACATTGAATTCGCGATTGCTGCCGAACTCCTGCATGCAGAGAATATCTGCGTGCTGTTCTTCCATATACCGGGCTATTTCTTTGCAGGAATATCCGGTCTGATCTCCATTAAAGGCATCTACGTTGTAAGTGGCGATGGTGAATGCCGCGAGGGAGGGGGGCGGAGAAGAGAACCGGATGACCCGGCTCAGATATCCCCAATTGCCTAAGATGGCGATGAGGGGGATAAGCAGCCAGACACGTAGCCGTATAGCCCAATAGATGAGTGCTGCGAAGTTGATCAGCAGCAATACGGGCAATGCCAAGCCGATAAAGGCAAAGCGGATGTGTCCGGCAGGAGACAGTTGGCCGGAGAAAGCTCCGGCAAGGGTGATACCTGCCAATAGGAAGGTTGATAAGATGGATAGGTGATAAAATAGTTTTGATACGGCTTTTTTTCCCATGGGCCTCTCCCCCTGCCCCCTCCCCGAAGGGAGGGGAAGTTTTATGTTCGTTACTTAATTCTTAATTTTTAACTAAATAATACTGTCATATTGCATGGCAGCTTTCAACTCCTAATTTTCAACTGAATAAATACTGCCATACTGCATAGTAATTTTCAACTCTCAACTTTCAACTTTCAACTGAACAAGGCTTTCAACTGAACAAATACTGCCACGCTGCATAGTAATTTTCAACTCTCAACTTTCAACTGAACAAGGCTTTTAACTGAATAAAGCAGCCTTTTCACTATCATCTTCAGCTTGTCCTGCGCTATCGGCTTCGTTATGAATTCATTGCAACCGGCATCCTTGGCGGCGTTCCGGTCGTATTCGTAGGCGAATGCACTCTGCATGATGATAGGCACTTCCGGAGAAAGTTCGCGGATGATTTTCGTAGCTTCCAGTCCGTTCAGATTCGGCATTTTGATATCCATCAGAATCAGATCCGGTTTGATTTCATCGAATAAGGTAACGGCTTCCATGCCATCCCGGGCACGTACCAAGTTGTACATCTTTCCGAGAATGGCATGCAGCAGTTCGTAATTGCTGTCTGTATCCTCGGCGATGAGGAGGGTAGGCTTGACACCTCCCGAATTGACACCTCCCGG
>ERZ827450.2256-NODE-2256-length-16359-cov-2.647571_pt1 | contig 16359 bp, 27 predicted proteins | sample MGYA00519773_ERZ827450 | MGnify/ENA primary metagenome ERZ827450 (study PRJEB31778, sample SAMEA3449306) | human gut metagenome | biome: human gut; feature: human-associated habitat; material: faeces | place: United Kingdom | collected 2010/2012 ...
ACCAAAAGGCGGACTGAAAAAGTTTTTCCCGTCCGTATGGTGTTGTGCCATCTTCTGGGTATACTTATTGTCTGTCTGTATTCCCTGTCGTTTGGCGAGTATTTCGTGACGAATAAATTTCTTGCAGCGTAATGCCGTTGCGTTTATGGCGATCATCAATTCGTCACGGTTCATAAACAGCGTGATGTTGCCCCTGTCATCCTGTGGCACCAATCCTTTTGCCTTTCGAGTCATAAGAAAAAAAAGTCTGCTGGCGCATGACGGCCAACAGACTTCCTAATCACGTAACTCCAACAAATAAGGTCTTTCCGATTGTGTCCGTTGCTTGCGCCATCACAAGCATCTGGGACAAAGGTGTGCACGTTCGGCGCATTTTGCAAGAGTTTGGCGAAAAAATTTCAGATTTTTTTGCACTTTTATTCTAAAGATGGCAAATTGTTCAAAAGGTTTGTGTTTTGCTATAGGGAAAACCTTATTTTGGTGGGTAATATTGTTCAAAAGGTACAAAAAAAAAGCCCCGGATTATCCGAGGCCAAAGAAATACAATGTTGGAGGGGGTTATTTCTTCTCTTCTTCACTTTCTCCTGCAACCTGAAGCCTTTTGTTGTTGAGTAGATCCATCATGTCAATAAGATGAAAATTATACTTACCCATCGGATATGATGCAGTCATATTTGCAATATAGGCTCTCAGGTTCGTAATACATATGTTGACGCCGGAGTGAAGGACTAAAGCATCCAGTTGGGTGTCTTCATCCACTTTGGTATTCATATTGAAAACTCCGCACCCTTCCGCCATTATGCTGTACCCGGCCTGATTGTCAGGATTTATCTTAACAGATACAAATACAAAGTAAACCCCTTCCTCTTTATTCTGATGTATGTCAAAATCTATGTCAATAGGGTAGCGAGCCATGAATTCATTACATGACATATCGCCGGATACCTCAGTAACGGGTTGGAAAGTGCATTTACTTCTTAGTATCGAAAATTCTCGTATTTCTAATTCTGAGCGTTTTGCTAACATACTTTATGCGGCATTTTCGGGTTTAAGATCACCTGATTCAATAATGATTCGATTCGTTGCATCTTCTCCTTTTGTTGTGGATGACATGCAGGACCTTTGGGCAAGCAACGATTGACCCAACTTGGCATAATCTATCTTGTCTTCCCTTATTGCCTGCTCGATTGGTTTAAATCTTATTTCAGGTATATAATTGAGGAGAATATTTGAAAATGTCCTTAATATCTAATTCGAAAAAATCATAAATACTTTGTATCATCTGTAACAATATTGAGCACTGTTAATTTTGTGGTGAATTTGTCCTATCTCGAAATGAAATGGTGAGAAAAGAGTAAAAAATATTTGTGCTATTGAAATAATCCGAAGTTTTTATGTTTTGGCCTACTGACGCCTCGGCCGTTTTTTAAGGAGACCGTAATCTCCTTTAAGTGTGTTGCTCGCTATATGGAGCTTATTTTAGACGGTTTAATTTTGTCATATTTCTTTCGCTCTAATGGAGATGGAATAAGGCTAATTAGAATACCGCTACGCCTCTTTTTTTTGGGCAGCCGATTCTGCCCCTTGCGTGATGCCTTGCATCTTCTCGATGATGGTGATCAGTCTGGATACTTCCTGATCTCGTCGTTCGAGAGCTTCAAAGAATTTCATTCTCTCCATAGTATCTAAGTTGTTTGTTTCAGCTTTCGGCAGCGTGACGTCTTCGCCTCCTTGGCTGATAGGTTGGTCTTCTATGTTGGGTATGCCAAAATATTGGAGTATGTATCTGGCATTTGCTCTACTCGGCTTGCCTTCTCCTTTCTTCCATTTGCCGATAATTGTTTGTGACAATCCAGTCGCTTTGGCGATTTTATACGGAGTGTCTTGTGTGCTTCGTAGTAATTCTACGGCCTTATCTATCAGTTTATCAGGCATGAAGGTAATCTGTCTATAATATTTTGGAATGCTATAAAATTATTTTATTAAAAAATACTTCACTATTGTAGTGGTGCACTCAAATAGTTTAGTATATTTGCAATGTCAAACCTAATGCAAGTGCAAAGTTAAAATAGGTTTGAAGTATAAACAATGTAAAGTTATACAAAAAACGCAGAAATAACCAAATAAAATAGAAATAAAACAATGATGACGGACGAAAAGATACAAGAAAACGCCTTTACAAAAGGTCTCGCCGTTGCAGATAAAATGCCGGGCAAAATAGGGACTATGATTCGGGAGGATTTACGCCGGGGGCTTGGTAATATTACCCCTCAAGCCTTGTGCTATCGGGCGAATGGTAATCTGGAGCATACGGATTTTGAGCGCAAAGGCATTGAAGAAACCTTTACCAACTACGGAATCAAAGAGCCGTGGGGGCTGGCATAGCAATGAAAACCGACGCCATACTGAGCAAGCGCGAGCGTGAAGTAATGAACCTCGTCGTGCTGGGATACTCGGCCCGCGAGATCGCAGATCGGATGAACGTCATATACCAATGTGTAGCGAATCATCTCCAGAGCATCTACGACAAGACAGGGACCAAACGAACCTTGCAGGCGCTTGTTACATGGTATTTCACGGTGAACTTCGGCATCTCCCTGAACGTGTCCGAAATGACCCGGAGAATAGGGGCGGCGATACTTCTCTGTCTGTTCTCGGTCGAAGTGTTCAGTACCGATTTCGAGTGCCGCAGGTTAAGAAGCCCACGACGTGGCCGGGCGTTCAGGGTAGAAGAGTTAATAGAGAACTAAACCAAAAATACACACACAATGAAAACACTTTATCTCTGGATCGATGAAAAAGGATGGACTCCTTTCCAGTACAACGAACTTTCTGAATTAACGAAGGAATTTGTCTCTCGAAATATTAAGCTGGGCTACGAGTGCAAACTGGGCGACGAGTGCAAACTGGGCGACGAGTGCAAACTGGGCGACGAGTGCGAGCTGGGCGACGGGTGCAAACTGGGCGACGAGTGCAAACTGGGCTACGGGTGCAAACTGGGCGACGAGTGCAAACTGGGCGACGAGTGCGAGCTGGGCGCCGGGTGCAAGCTGGGCAACAATGAAATAGCACCCAAAGCATTATTTATCAATGCTTCTCGCCACACGGTTTCCTATTGGGGTGATGAAGTAATCCAAATAGGATGCAAACGCTTCTCTATTTCTGAATGGCAACAGCATTTTCAGAAAATCGGTAAGGCGGAAAATTACACTTCCGACCAGATCGAAGAATATAAAGGGTATATCGACCTGATCGCTGCAATGCACAAGACATGGAGTATTGATAAACAAAAGGCATCAAAGGAATAACAACAAGGAGTGTGTGGCGGAATGGTAGACGCCATATGATGATGGATAACCGAGAGCGTCAGGGATGGGACCCAAGCTCATTTATTCGCAGATATAAAGCGGCACGTGTCCGGCACGAGTGGGATAAACCCGGAAATAAAGCCCACAAGAGTCCGCGCTTACTCATCATATGAAACCGATTGCAACGGTTGCAGGTTCGAATCCTGCCGCACTCCCAAAATAGCCACCCAATGGGTGAGGGGTTTGATCGCTGGCAGTAACCCCGCCGCAAGGTATAAAGCGATCCGTTAGGCCGATAATAGCGTTATCGGCGGGCCGTGGGCAAGGCTCGAAGTGATAGCCCCGCAAGAGCGAATAGCTTGAACGCGCAAAAGACTGGCATAGGTTCCGAAGCTGCGATGACATGAGCGGCGAGGACCACCGGGATAAATAAAGCATTATTATGCCTGTGCGGGTTTGATCGCCTTCACAGGCTCTAATGCAGGCTTTGTGCACACGTTCTTTCCAATCAGGGTAATTTAGTAGTTTTTCATTATTTGCATAGCGCAAAGCCTGCTTCATGCCCGCGTGCTGATTTGGAGGTTGGTAGGTTTTAGTTGACGTGGTTGTTTGTGTGTGACGGCGCGCGGGCTTTTTTTTGAAACACCTTAAAACATTATAGCTATGAAGAGAGAGATTTTGAAAAAGAGAACCTTCCTTTGGTTCGACCTGACGCCCCGCTGGAAGATGTGGAAAAGGATCGAGGAGCTGGAAAACGAGGTAGGCAAAGCTCTTGCGGAACGCGAAACTGCGTATCAGGATCTGGCAAGCATGAACCAGAAATTTCTGGCGCTCACTCACAATCTTGATTCTATGCAAAAACGAGTCCTTGAATTGGAGGGTAAACTCCAGAAGTTCAATCGGACCCGCGGCAAAAGCGGCAAATACGTGAAGTCCTATGACACACGATCCGCAAAGTAAGATTCTCGCCTATCTCAAGGCCGGCGGCAGGCTTACGGTCCGCAAGGCCGAGAGACTCTACCACACAACGGAGCTTCGTCGGATCATCAGCCGGCTCCGTAAAATGGGATATTCCATTTGCTCGAACAGACAGAAGGCCGTTACGGAAGACGGGCGGCCGACGCAGTTTAACGAGTACTATATGCCACAGGTCGCGGATTCCTGCCAATAGTCCGCAAATCGCATTTTAAGTTTGGTATTTGCCATTGGCCTGCTGTGAAGCACGTGGATGGTGTGCCGTCGGCATTAAAGCCCTGCGCGGTGGCGTGGGCGAGTGGAGATGTCGGCGGCATTTATTGAGCTATGGTGTAATGGTTAACACATCACCCTTTGGAGGTGGCGCTTCCGGTTCGAATCCGGGTGGCTCAACTCAAAAAAAATGAAAAATTTTCATTATGGAAGCAACACGTCAAGCTATGCTGTCCGAATATATATCGGGGCTGTATAATCGCGGGATGTCGTACCGAAAATGTGGAATGTACATAATGCACGTTGCGTCATTCCTTGAACAAGCCGATACTATTAATCGGCGGGGGTATCTTAAGTATCGCAAATCCCATATTGCCGACGTTGGGTGGCAGCATATAAGCATAATGTCCGAGTCAATATGTGATTTCCTCGCAACGTTCGGCATCGGATATAAGACGACAGCCCGACCGTCCAAGCCACTGGAGAAATTGGATAAGGTATCGGAGAAGAACAAGGAATTATTAGCTAATTTCTTGGAGCATATAACTACAGTGAAGGACTATTCTCCCAATACAATAGCGACATACCGATTTGGTATATCTTCTTTCTTCAAATATGCCTCCGAATATAATGCGGAGAACGTCCGGAGGTTCATCCAAACTTTAAGCGACGAGGGCCAGAAGCCGTCGACTATAAGATTACGCATTACGGCTCTTGAGCAATTCGGGAATTATATTAAGAAACCGATAGAGATTCGCAGGCCCAAAATTCAGAAATCATTGGCCCTTGATAACATCCCTACTGAATCGGAGTATCAAAAGATGTTGGATTATTTGCTCAATTTTCAAGATAAGAAATATTATTGGTGGGTTCGCATCTTGGCGACATCAGGGGTGCGACAGTCGGAGTTTGCCAAATTGACGTGGCAAGACGTGATTAACGGCGAGGTCTTGATAAATAGCAAGGGCAACAAATATCGCCGTATCTTTTTCCCGAAAGATGTATCATCTCGTGTTGCGGAATACGTGGGAATAGAGAATAGATCATATCCTGTATACAGTAATTCGCAAGGCCGTCAGTACAGCAATAGATGGTTGCGGGAATGTTTGCAAAAATGGGGTGCCGAATGTGGTATTTCATCAGATAAGATGCACCCACACGCATTTCGGCACCTTTTTGCAAAGATGTTTCTAAAAAAGAAAAACGATATAGTCCAATTGGCGGACATCCTGGGACACGGAAGTATTGAGACGACAAGAATTTATCTACAAAGGAGCTATGCAGAGCAGAAACGAGACTTTAATAAAAGCGTTACATGGTAGCATTAAACCGCTGTCCGAGATTCCCGCGCTTCTTAAAGACCGCGACATATATGACGATACAGGGCATGTAGATTGTGATTTCATGATGGCTCTTTTAGAGTTCATGTCCGATCTTATGACTATAGAAAACAACGCCATGAAGGCTTTGCAGAATATGTTGGGTATCGACGAGCAACCCGCGGGAAAGGCCTCAAAAGAGGATACAGGCGCAAAGTGGAGCGCGGATGAAATACTTAAGCACTGCACCTTGAAGGACAATATGCTTAAATTGCCACCGACACAGTTCAATAAACAATCATATGCGGAGGCTAAAAAGCGCATAGAAGAGGCTGGCGGCGAGTGGGTAGGAGGGAAAATACAGGCTTTCAGATTCCCATTTGACGCCAACCGCGTATTTAATCAATTGCATACGACAGGCCGCTGTAATTTAGCACAGGAGTTTCAATTTTTTGAAACTCCGGCGGAAGTAGCCGATTTATTGGTATCGTTGGTTGGAGGTATTCGAGATACGGACGACGTGCTGGAACCGAGTGCAGGCCGCGGAGCTTTGGTAAAAGCTATCCATCGCAGCTGCCCATCGGTCATTGTTGACTGTTACGAACTTATGCCCGAGAACAGAGAAATTCTTCATGGAATATCGGGCGTTAGGATAAAAGGCGAGAATTTCATCACAGAGTGCCATGATACGTATTCGCTTATAATTGCAAATCCTCCGTTTAGCAATAATCAAGACGTAGATCATACTATGAAAATGTATGAACTACTTCGTACGGGAGGGCGGATGGCCGTTATATGTAGTTCTCATTGGAAAATTGGCTCTGAAAAAAAATGCGCTGAGTTCCGGGAATGGCTACAAAATGTAGGTGCCGAGGTCTTGGACGTGAAAGAGGGGGCTTTCAAAGAAAGCGGAACCGGTATAAAAACTACGATGATTTCAATTATCAAACATTATTCCGAGACATTATTCTAAATTTTAGCATATAAATAGCGTATAATTTCGCATAATATTATGCAAAATTACATTCGGGAAATCAAAGAAAAGAACCTCGTGCCCTTACGGCTCGATAGAAACACGGTAATCCTGGTTCCTCCGGAGAAAGCCAATGAGAAATACAAGGCGCGCTACCTCAAAAATGCCGAGAGGGCGCGGAGGATGGCATTGAATCTAAGATAATTATCCCACAACCGTGCGAGGGTCAAGCAGGAGCTAAATTAGGCACACAAATTCAACGCAAGTACGCTAAAATCGCACCAGAGGCGGAAACGGTGAAAGAGTCCCTGCCATGCGGGATATGACGGCGGGAAAGTCCGCAGGGTATTGTGACATCGGCAAAGATGGGTCAGCTGCACGCGCAATGCAGAGGTAGTTCGAATCTACCCAATACCCCAGATTGACGCAGTAGTACAGCGGTAGTACGCTACTGGCTGGCATCTCGGCGCGCGGAGTTGTCTGCTTGTGGAGGGGGAGGTTCAAATCCTCCATACGTTGCAATAAATCAGTTACACTATGACAACCATCGAAGAGCGAGCAAAGCGTATTTGCACAAATACTTTTTGTAATCAATCCCACACGCCTGTATGCAAAACATGCGCATGGCGTCTTAATAGTGAACCGGCAGAACCGCAATGTCGTGTCTCGGAATATAAAGACGTGATTAAGGACATATATGAGTCGGCTATTTGTCAGCTAATATTACAACGGGAAGAACTGACCCAATGGAACAATCCATTCGTAAAAGATATGCCTAAGGGCAATGTGCTTGTGAAGTATATAGCGGTAGGGCGCCCCAATGAGCCGTATTATACGGTAGGTAGACGCGAACCTTCTGGGGTGTGGAGCTGCGAGAATGAATTAGCAACCTCCCACCCACGTTTCGAGATTGTCGGTTGGCACCCTATCCACGAATAACGTGTAAAGAATTCTCGATTTTCTTTACATGTACGCTCGAAATGTAAAGATTTTTTATATGTCAATTCGCTTAAAATTATGGATAATATTACTCGGATATGCCGCAAATGCGGGCAGGAATTGCCGTTGAGCGAGTTTGCGAAGAATAAGACATGTGAATTAGGTTATAGTTATACTTGCAAACAATGCAAACGGGAATATTATCGCAGGTATCGCGCTGCCAATCCCGAAAAGTGCCGGGAAAGGAACCGCAAGTATCATGCCGCCAATCTCGAAAAGGAGCGGGAAAGGCACCGCAAGTGGGATGCTGAAAATGCCGAAAAGAGACGGAAATATTATCGTAAGCGGTACGCTGCCAACCCCGAAAAAGCACGGGAACGTAGCCGCAAGTGGCGTGAAGCCAATCTAGAAAAGCACCGTGAGTTGTGTCGCAAAAAAAACATGAATAATTGTGAAGCACTAACTGACTATTATTTAAGAGTGAAATTAAGGCAATGCAACCTCCCCATAACCCCCGAAACAATCGAATACAAACGTATTCAACTAAAATTATATCGAGAAATTAAAAAACAGACTGATTATGAAAGGAATTGAAAACATCCGGGAATTGACGGCTGATTTGGGCCGCGTGTATGCCGAACTTCGTGAACGAAAAATAGAAATCAAGGAGGCATCGGAGATTGCCAACATTGCGGGTAAGATCATCAACGGCGCAAAGGCTGAAATGATGTACCGCATCGCGCGAAAGGAAAAGCCGTCGATTCCGTTTTTTGATGGAGATGGCAAATAATTTTGCAGATTCGAAATGAAGTTGTATATTTGCCCTTGCCAAAGAACTGCATTGCGCAGCTAACAAGTACATACGAAGCTCTTTTGGGCGTGTTCCTGTTGCACTTCTACTCTGCGTAGTTGTGGTTCTTTGGCGAGAATAGGGGGCACGCCCTCTTTTTTACCATACATTAACCAAACTTGTGTTCAACAAATGCCAAAGAACAACACAAGTGGTATCCGGGTAAATAACACCCAGACCACACCGCGCGCCAAGAAAAGCCGCACCGCATTCTACTGTTGCCATCTCAAGGCCAACAAACCCCTATTCATCTGGGGCAAAATTCAAAAATCGGCAATATTATTTGCAGAGTTAAAAACTTTGTGTAAATTTGTATTGCCAAGCCACCCGATTTCGGGTATATCAGAAAAATACAAAACGCTTTTTAGGGCGTGTTCTCGGTTCACTTCTGCACCCGCAGTCGTGGTGGTTTGGCGACTAACTGGAGGACGCGTCCTTCTTTTTACATATTGTTCAACGAACTTGTGTTAACCAAATGCCAAACCACAACACGAGTTGCAAAACGGGGAATAAAAGTACCCGTGCAACGCATCGCACCTGCTTTTACAGGTGTCATCTAAAAGCCAATCGTCCGATGTTCTCTTCGGATAAAGTCGATTACACCAACGTTATCCGCGCCACGTGCGAGGAGCATGCTTTAGGCTGTTTCCTTGCTCAGTTTCGCGTGCTCTATCCCGCGTATGCTGTCGTTGTCGGCACCATACTCGTAAGCCGGGTATTCCCCTCCAAGTCTAAACATTAAACCGCTGAATCATGGACAATGATATTCAGCTTGTCGGCGTAAGACGCACCGATAAGCAGTTGCTCACCGCCATAGTATGGCGCATGCAGTACAGAATCCGGCGACGTGTCATACGCAGGATCAGCCTCTGGAATTACATATCATACAATCGTATGAGAGGGAGGAACGTGATATGACCGAGTTATTCATCTTCCTGATGTGGGCGGTTCCGCTTGCCGTCGTGTTCCGCTGGGTGCTGTCGAACCAGCACCGCAAGAAAGAAATAGGCGAATTGTTGGATGAAATCTTCGAGGAATCATGAAAACAAGTGTAATAATGACGCGCCGAATGGGGCAGTTCGAGGTGCTCCAGCGCACAAAAGACGGCATGTTCAATGCCACGGCGTTGCTGAACCAGTGGAACCGTGCTGCCGGCATGAAAAAGGAGATGAACGATTACCTGCGCCTCCAATCGACGCATGATTTCTTAAGTGCCTTACAATCAGAGTTTGATTTTAAAGACGGGAATTCCCCGTATTTAACTTACCGCGGGAAATACAGCGGTGGGACGTGGATGACTCCTCTTTTGTTTATCGACTTTGCCATGTGGCTTAACCCGAAGTTCAAGGTTCAGGTACTCAAATTCGTTTATGACGAGTTGATCAAGTGCCGCACGGCCGCTGGTGACAACTACAATGTGCTGGCCAAGTCCATCGCGTCGCTTCCGGATGTCGATTATCCGAAGGTGGCCCGCGCTCTGAACTGGATCGTATTCAACAAGCACGAGCGGGATATCCGCAACACGGCGACCCCGCAGCAGCTACAAGATATGGATGAATTGCAACGCAAATTGGCATTCTCCGTAGATATGGGATACATCCGCTCATTCCCTGATCTGATGAACTCGATGCGCCGGATATATAACCGTCAACATGCAAAATTTTAATCTATGGACACGCAATATTACACGACAACCGCGTCCCCGGTGCTGACGTCCGAAGAGTATCACGATATTCCGAGCGAACATATAACCGGCCAGCGGTCGCCATTCTCCCAGAGGGCCAGAACGCTGATGGACGTAGATCTGAAGTTGATTTATCGGGCTATCCGCGAAGCTGTCCAGAAGGATATGCGCGGTGATGAAGACAAGCGGGTCTATACGGTGGCCTACAAAATATACGACATCAAAGCGATCCATCACTACGAGACCCACGAAGAACAAGGCGGTGACAGCTATATGGGTATTTGCGAGACCTATTTCGAAGTAGACCGCGATACCATCGAAATTATCGAGGTCAAGGATATCGACGGCGGCATGCACGCCGGGCAGTTGCGCCGGCTGAAAGAATACGGAGAACGAAACAACTTATAACCATGGGAATCTATAGCAAACTGCTGGAAATCCAGAGGAGCGTCAGGGCGTTGCTGCCGAATGCAGATGGAAATAATTACAAGTACATCAGCGGTTCGAAAGTACTTGGCATCGTCCGGCCCAAGATGGACGAACTCGGCGTGATCCTCAAAACGGAGGTTCTCGACATCACAAATACCCGTCAGGATTATACCGTAGGACGGGATCAGCGCCCTAAATCCGAAATCCTTTCGAGTGTGAAGATGCGTTTCACTTGGATCGACGTGGAATCCGGAGAGAAGGACGTATGCGAGTGGAGCGCCAACGGTCAGAATGATTGGGACAAAGGCGTAGGTTCGGCAATGACCTACGGGGAGCGTTATTTCATTCTCAAATACTTTCATATAGCCACTGACGAAGATGACGTAGACCGACTGCCTCGGCATGATGACGCCGGCCCGGCTTCCAAGCCTACGCTTACTGACGAAATGCTAACTTTGGACTTGTTCGAAGAGATAATCAAGGCCAAGGAAGACGCCAAGGGAGCCAATAAGCGATTCTCATTAATCGGATTCTTGGAGTCCAAGTATATCGTCGATAAAGAAATGCTTACAAAAGTCAATGTCAAAGTTACCGAATACTACAATTTAACGAGGGAAAATAAAGCATGAATCAGCAGATAACACTATTCGGAGATCCGGCATCCATTTCCGATCTGGCAGGCCGGGCAATCAGCGCCGTCGTAAATGGCGACATCAGCCCTATAGATGCACACATACAGATCAGCCGCATGGAGAATGCGATCAAGCAATTCAAGGATGATGCGCAGGTTCGGGACATCACACTCCGCGAACTGTCCAAATACGGCAAATCACACCAGTTCGGCGACTGCCGGCTGGAAGAGGCCGAATCGGGTGTCAAGTACGACTATTCAATGTGCGGAGACAGCGAACTGAACGACATGTACAAGACGCTGGAAGCCCTCAAGGCCGACATTAAAGAACGGGAAACGATGCTTCGGAACCTGCCGAGGTCGGGAGTCGTAGCCCCCGAAACCGGTGAAATGATCTATCCTCCGGCCCGCTCCAGTAAGACAATCATCAAAACCACCTTCAAAAAGTAGTCGTCATGGATATTTCGAATACCGATATGCGGAACTTACTGAAGGCAATCAGCGTGCTTCATCCGCATCCGGAGCAATCCATCCACGAATGGAATGCAATCCGCAAACTTAAAATATTCGCAAAGAAACAGCATCGGAAATATGGTAAACAAGGTAATCATTATCGGTAATGTAGGCGCCGATCCAGAAGTCCGGGTGTTGGACGGGGGAAACAAGGTCGCCAGCCTGAGTGTGGCGACGACCGAACGCTACACGGACCGCCAAACAAATACTCCCAAGGAGATAACCGAATGGCATCATGTGGTGGCGTGGCGCAACACCGCGGATATCGTTGACAAATACGTAAAGAAAGGCTCCCAACTCTATGTTGAAGGCCGGCTGCGCACCCGCGACTATACAGATCGGGACGGTGTCAAGCGGTACATTACAGAGATTATGGCCGATACGGTCAGGATGCTGGGCAAGGTATTGGACCGCAAAGAAAACCAACCTTCCGGGCCGGCGCCGGCGTCTGGCTTTGAACCCGATGATCTTCCGTTCTGAGTATGGATACATCTACACTCAAGGAAATAGAGGAGATGCAGCTCTTCTTGGAATCAGATCCGCCCACCGAGCCGCAGGCTATGTCTATCCGTTTGTCGGAACTGAGCGTACGTATGGCCCGCAGCTCCTACTTGTTGGCTATGGCAAAATACGAGCAGGATTTGGCCCTGATAAAGGCATCACGCCTCAAGGACCTCATACCGCTTGCTCCCAGCGTGCAGAAGGAGATACTCAAATCTGCCTGCGCCGAGGAGAACAAGATCGTAAACTGGTTGGATAGGATTAACAGGACCTGCGTACATCAATCCGATAACCTGCGTACCCAGTTGAGCTTCGAGAAAGAGCAAATACGGCAAATGGGATATAACACATGACAAAACCTGAACTTGACTACGACCGCTATTTCAGCCTTTATATCCGTCATCGGGACTGTCCTGATGGTCGTGGATACTGCATAACGTGTGGTGCGCCTATAACGCCTAAAACATGCGATTGCGGGCATTATATAGGCCGCGCTCACAAAGCTACCCGGTGGGACGAGAGAAACTGTCATGCTCAGTGAAAGAATTGCAACGAGCGCCTCGAAGGTCTCATACCGGTCTATCGTAAGGTGCTGATCCGGCTATATGGATTGCCGACGGTTGAAGAACTGGAACGCAAGAAACGCACGATTTTCAAATTGTCGAGGTCCGAAATGTCCGATAAGATCAATTATTACAAACGATTAATTCGCAATGTGTAACACTTCAAATAACAGCTGGATTAAGATGTATCGCAGCTTCCTTGATTGGGAATGGTATCCGGATACGAACTGTGTGCGGCTGGCATTGCATTTCATTTTGAAGGCAAATTACCGGGCCAAGAAGTGGAAGGGTTTAATCATCGACCGCGGACAATTGGTAACCAGCAGAGGACAGCTATCCGAAGAGACAGGACTTTCGGAGATGCAAATACGCACCGCAATAGACAAGCTGGATAATTGCGGGTTTATAACCAAGTCGGGAACACGCAAATATACTATCATAACTGTCTGTAATTATGATTTATACCAACAAGCACAGGATGGTTTTGATAATGGTTGTCAACCAACAGATAACCAACAAATAACCAGCGAACAACCAACAGATAACCAACAAATAACCACAACTAAAGAATATAAGAAAGAAAGAATAGAAGAATATACACACACACTGGTAGATACTAAAAAGGGGGTTGTAGGGGGGAAAGAGGCGGAGGCTGCGGAACTCATACGATGGATCACCACGAACGCTCCATGTATTGCCTCAATGCCGGAACCCCTAACGGAGGTGCAGATAGTTTGGCTATTTCAAGATTACAGCGTGAAAGATATTCGTCGTTTGATAGCTACCATGCAAAGCAAACAGGCGTACTTGAAGCATACAAACGCCTATACAGCCTTTGTCACTTATGCGAAAATGGACAAAGCTCTGGAGAGAAATAATCCACCAAATACGCAATCAGGACGGAAATGTTATACACGAGATGAGGCTATGGCATATATCCGATTCAAACGCATGGCCGGATCGCTTGAAGATAACTTTACGTTGGAGTCGGTCAACGGTCAGTATCTGTGGTACTTGAAATAGTCGTATTGTCATTTAACCTTTTAACCATCAACAATCATGAGCAAGCAAATCAAAATTGAGATAAAAAATCGGTGGACAGGTAATATACTTTTCGAGTATTTGTCCGAAAATAACACAATTAAAAAGACCGTATCCGAAGCTATTAAAAGCGAAGCCAACCTACGCGGAGCCAACCTGTGCGGAGCCGACCTGTGCGAAGCCAACCTGCGCGGAGCCGACCTGTGCGGAGCCGACCTGTACGAAGCCAACCTGCGCAGAGCCAACCTGTGCGGAGCCGACCTGTGCGAAGCCAAAGGCGCATATATGGCTTGTCCTACCGATGGCAGTTTTATCGGCTGGGAGAAGACTTCGGGCTATGTCGTGAAGCTACAAATTCCGGAAGACGCCCGCCGAAGTTCTGCCGGAGGTGAAAAATGTCGTTGCGACAAAGCCTATGTGGCGGAGATTCAGAATGCCGATGGAACCAAAGCCGACATCGAGGCAATTCATTCGAACCATGACAACAACTTCGTGTATACGGTCGGCGCTACCGTCGAGGTCCCTAATTTTGACGATTGCCGTTGGAATGAATGCGCACCGGGTATTCATTTCTTCATCGACCGTCGGGCGGCTGTGGAGTATTAGAAGTGCGGTAAGATAATCAGTCACGCCGTTCCTCTCGGTTAAACTTTAACGAGCAGTAAGAATGAATAACATCGAACTATTCAACGACCATTTCCAGAATTTCAAGTCATACGGCATTCCGAGAGCGCAGCTCATCATCGCCGATGTCCCATACAACCTCGGCACAAACGCCTATGCCAGCAACCCGGCATGGTATGTCGACGGCGACAACAAGAACGGCGATAGCGATCTTGCAGGCAAGCAGTTTTTCGACACGGACAAGGATTTCAGGCCGGCGGAGTTCATGCACTTCTGCTCGCAGATGCTCCGCAAAGACAAGCCGGTAAAGGAACAAGCCACGGACGAAGCAGGTGATGGGAAACGATGCAAGGGAGGTGCGGCCTGCATGATCCTTTTCTGCCCGTTCGAGCAGATGCACTACTACATCGAACTCGGACAGCGGTATGGGCTGAAACGCTATATCCCGCTCGTATTCCGAAAAGATTTCTCCGCGCAGGTACTCAAAGCCAACATGAAAGTCGTCGGCAACTGCGAATACGGATTGATACTCTACCGCGACCGCCTGCCGAAATTCAACAACGACGGGCGGATGATCTTCAACTGCTTCGATTGGGTACGTGATACCGAAACGCCGAAGATCCACCCGACGCAGAAACCCGTACCGCTGCTGGAACGTCTGATTGAGATATTCACCGACAAGGGGGATGTCGTTATCGACCCCTGCGCCGGGAGCGGTACAACCCTGCTTGCGGCGGCCAATATGGGCCGTAAGGCATACGGTTTCGAGATCAAAAAGAATTTCTATGCCGCCGCCCGGAGCAAAGTTTTAACAAGAGTTCAAAAATCATTATTCGTATGAAAGTCATAGTAACCTTTTCGGGCGGGAAAGACAGCCTTGCGGCGCTTCTTTGGACACGCGAGCATATCACCAAGAACTTCACGACCGTATTCTGTGATACGGGCTGGGAGCATCCGCTGACCTACGAGTACATCAACCGGATCGCGGATAAACTCCACTTGGATTTGGTAACGCTCAAGTCGAAGAAATACGACAGGATGGTCGATCTTGCCCGGCAGAAAAAGCGTTGGCCCTCGACGCGGGCGCGGTTCTGCACGCAGGAATTGAAGACGAAGCCCTGCATCGACTACGTGCTGGACGAGGTTCACGACAATATGCTGATGATTCAGGGTATCCGGGCAGCAGAATCGGCCAGCCGGGCCAAGATGCAGGCGCAATGTACGTACTTCAAGTACTATTTCGAGCCTTACGGTTACGACAAAGCGGGCAAACCGAAGAAGCACACTTATCGGGGCAAGGAGGTACAGGCATTTCGGGAGAAGTTCGCCGATGATCTGCTTCGGCCCGTGTTCGACTGGTCGGCGCAGCAGGTGATCGATTACATCCTCGACGCAGGATTGGAGCCGAACCCGCTCTACCGGATGGGCTACAAGCGTGTCGGCTGCTGGCCGTGCGTGATGGCGCTCCAGCGGGATATCCTCAATATTGCCCGACAGGCCCCGGAGCGAATCGAACAGATCGCCGCACTTGAAACGGAGTTTCATTCATCGTTTTTCGGCCCGAAAAAAATACCTGCCCACGCAATCACCAGCGGCAATAAGTATCCTGACATCCGCGATGTTGTGCGCTATGTCGAATGGCAGAACGCCACGGGCAGTTTGTTCGACGACGACACGGCGACCAGCTGCATGAGTTATTACGGATTATGCGAATAAAAAACAATCAACTATGAAAAATCAAGTAACGAGCATCGAGCAGTCGAAGCGGCTGATCGAACTGGGAGTGCCCGCGGAGA
>ERZ827450.2261-NODE-2261-length-16302-cov-3.603127_pt1 | contig 16302 bp, 15 predicted proteins | sample MGYA00519773_ERZ827450 | MGnify/ENA primary metagenome ERZ827450 (study PRJEB31778, sample SAMEA3449306) | human gut metagenome | biome: human gut; feature: human-associated habitat; material: faeces | place: United Kingdom | collected 2010/2012 ...
TCACGTCGGCGGCTACACATTCGGCATGCAGTTTTTTTACCCAGTCAAACAGGCAGGGGCGCGAACCGTCATAATTTTCGCCGCCGGCAATAACCTGCTCAATCTGCCCGGAAGCCAGATGTCCGGCAATGCTTACTTCGCCGATGAACGGAGCGGCCATAATTCCCTTATGCTTAAACGGAAGTTCCAGCAACAGAGGGATACGTTCGTCCGCCATTTCCTGATTTTCACAGGTAACGTTGAAAAAAACATTTTCCCAGCCGTCATTCCAATCCGGCGGCAGACATGACCTTACCCGCTCCGGACGTTTGGTCAGCAAAAAAAAGACGACGTCCGGACGCTGTTTTATTATCCGCCAGGCTTCCGGGCGCCAGCCGTCGGCTTCGGCCAAAAAAAAGTCCGACGTCATGCAGACGCGTAACTGTTCGCCGCTTTTCACTTTGTAACGCCCGTCCCTGTCCTTTTGCAGCGGATAGTCAAAATTGTTTCTGACTTTGTAAATCCGGCCGCCGTCGCCGCCTCGCTGCCGGTCGAGAAAATACATATAGCAGTTGCGGCAGCCTTCGCTTTTTTTGATGCAACCGTGCCAGGGGTTCCAAATATCGTGCATTTCATTTCCTTCGATTTTTGTTCAGGCTAGCACTATTTTTGCAAACATCAAGAAAAAACCCTGGGGGATATTTTCCGGGCGGGAGTTGCTTTTTGCGGGAAATCAGAAATAATGGCAGAGTGATTTTTTTAACAATCAGCGCAGGAGGTGTGTATGTTGTCAGACATTGAAATTTCTCAGCAAAACCAGCCGGAACCGATTGGACGCATTGCCGAAAAGGCCGGACTTTGCGAAGAAGACCTGGAACTTTACGGCCGGTACAAGGCCAAAATCGGCTTTGCAAAGCTGCGCGAACTGGCCGCCGAACCGCTGAAAGGAAAACTCATTCTGGTCACGGCGATTACTCCGACCCCGGCCGGCGAGGGAAAATCGACAATATCCATCGGTCTGGCCGACGCTTTGCAGCTCAGCCGCAAAAAAGTCATGCTGGCGCTGCGCGAGCCTTCTCTCGGCCCCTGCTTCGGACTGAAAGGCGGCGCGACCGGCGGCGGCTATTCGCAGATTGTGCCGATGGAAGACATTAACCTGCACTTTACCGGCGACATTCACGCCATTACCGCCGCCAACAACCTGCTGGCAGCCATGATAGACAATCATATCAAACAGGGCAACGAATTGCACATCAACCCGCAGAGCATTTGCTGGCGCCGTTGTCTGGACCTGAACGACCGGGCGCTCCGCAACATTGAAATCGCCATGGGCGGCAGCACCGACGGCCTGCCCCGCCGCGACGGCTTTGATATCAGCGTTGCCAGCGAAATTATGGCGATTTTGTGTCTGGCCGAAGACATAAACGACCTGAAAAAACGGCTGTCCGCCATTATTATCGGCAAAACCTACGACGGCAAATATGTCACGGCGGGCGAAATAAAGGCGGTCGGGGCCATGGCCGCACTGCTCAAGGATGCCATTCGTCCCAATCTGGTGCAAACGCTTGCCAAAACGCCGGCGCTGGTACACGGCGGCCCCTTTGCCAACATCGCCCACGGCTGCAACAGTCTGATTGCGACCAAAACAGCGCTGCGGCTGGCCGATTATGTCGTAACCGAAGCAGGGTTCGGCGCCGATTTGGGCGCGGAAAAATTCTTTGACATCAAATGCCGCGCAGGCGGGCTGGAACCGGCTGCCGTCGTTCTCGTCGCTACGGTGAGAGCTTTGAAAATGCACGGCGGCGTTGACAAGGACAAACTCGGCGAAGAAAATACCGAAGCGCTCCGCAAAGGATTTGCCAATCTGAAAATTCATTTGGAAAACCTTGCCAAATTCGGCGTGCCGACCGTGGCGGCAATCAACCGTTTTGCTACCGACAGCACCGCGGAAATAACCCTGTTGCAGGAACTGTGCGCGGAAGCCGGCGTAACGGCCGTAACGGCAACCTGCTGGGAAAACGGCGGCAAAGGCGCTTTGGCACTGGCTTTTGAAGTCTGCCGCGCGGTTGAGGAACCGAACGGTTTTGGTCCGCTTTATGACGATAATCTGCCGCTGAAGGAAAAAATCAGCCTGATTGCCAAAGAAATTTACCGAGCCGGCGGGGTTACCTTCTCGGACAAAGCCGTAAGCAAACTGGCCGAGTTTGAAAGCCAGGGTTACGGAAAACTTCCGGTCTGCATTGCCAAAACGCAGAACTCGATTTCCGACGACCCGAAACGTAAAGGCGCGCCGCAGGGCTACAATTTTACGGTCAATGACGTCAGGCTCTCGGCCGGCGCCGGATTTGTGGTCGCTCTGGCCGGCAATATCCTGACCATGCCCGGACTGCCTCAACATCCGGCCGCGGAACGGATTGACGTTGACGAAAACGGAGTCATTTCAGGCTTGTTTTAATTTTCAGGCCGTTGCCATACTTGCCTGTTCTTCTTTTGTCATTGTCGGTTTTTTCCTGTCATTCCCGCGTTTTCCTTCTTTGTCATTCCCCGGGGATTTTCCCTTTAAGTTATTCCCGGGCAAACGTAGCACGACCCGGGGATTTCTTGGATTGCCGGGTCAAGCTCGGCAATGACAAGGGGGGGATGGTCAGCTACGCTTCCCGAGTTTGTCCGGTAAGCCTTGCGGTTTTCGCTGTCGCTCGACCGCTCATCAACAGGACTGCACCGCAGCGTGGGGATGACGGGAGCTTTAATTTTAATTGCATTTTAAATAATCACTGCTAATATAAGTTTGCAAGGCGGAGAGGTAAGAGTCTCTGCAGTTTGGCTTTGCATATTATTTTGGATTAAGAACCCATGTGGTTCGGGAATTGTAACAGAATTCCTAATACCAACGGGCGGTGTCAGTACCGCCAAATTATGATACTGACACCGCTTTTGATAATTGAAAAGCGGTCTAATCGGTTTTATCTGCTATATAAGTTCTTATGGCGGGGGCCGGTGCAAGTCCACAGGCTTTTATGTCTGCGGGCGGTTATTCGTTGGTATAACTTCTGTTACATAGCCCGGCCACCGCCGCTTCAATCTGAAGCGCGGTGTTTTTTTTGGGGCTTCCCCTTTTTCATCATTCCGAATTCGTTCGCGGCAGCAGAAGACCCGATGCCCCGGACGGAAACGCTTGAGTTGGCAAAAGACTATTACCGCATAAACGACCGGAATCTGGCTATACGTCTTAAGCAATGTATTCACGAAGCGGCCAAAACTATGTATAATCAAAAAAATGACGATGAACCACGGTGAGAATTTCGGGAGCGGATAAAATACGAAAAGGCGCTTTCCTTAAGGAAAACGCCTTTTCTGTTTTTCAGAGGTCAATAACCGGATATTTGTCCGTCCGACCGTCGGGAAGCTCATAATGCCACCATTCGTGCAACCGGGGCACCGGCACCAGACCGATGTCTTCCATCAGGGCACGCAGTTCATCGCGGTTGCGGATGGCTTCCGGGATGGTTTCGTCCTCATAGGTCAGCGCAGCTTTTTTCAAATATTCGAAAAAGCCGTCCAACCTGCCGGCCTGAACTTCGGCGGCATAGTACGGATTATAGGCATCAACCTGCGTCGGATAAACCAGTTCACTTCCGTCGGCTTCAAGCAACGCCACATCGACGGCCGTCGCGCGGCAATGCGGCGAGCGTTCGGCTTCGGGAATGAAGAAACCGTCCTGCGGAATGACGGCAAACAAACGTTTATGGGCTTTAACCGGGCGGAAGGCTTCATAAATTTTAAGCCTGCGGCCGGTTTCTTCCAGATAAGGTATCAGCTTTTGCAAAGCAGACCACAAATCCCGATGAACATAAGCGTGATTGCCCATGCCGACTTCTTCATAAACCGGACAGCCGGTCATGTTATGCACCGTTCCGGCATACATCAAATCCACGACAAAATGCGGATCGACGATTTCTACCAAATTTTTCATATCTATATCTTTTTTATAATTTTACCTGACAAATATACCACAGGCCGCCGCAGGAATCAATATTATTACCACACAGAAAATTGCAACCGGCACATAATATTGACAAATTAAACAAAACAGGTTATTTTGTCCATATTGTTTAAGTTAAGGTTTTTAAGATGAATATCAAAGAAATTACGGCCGCTTTTAAAGCCGAGCGCCGCGGCATCAGTTTTGCATTTTTGGCCGAACGGACGGAAACATCGGCGGATTCCCCGTATCGGATTAAACCGGCGGAGACGGTTCGACCTGACGAAACGCTGGTTTGCGTCATCGGCGGCTCGGGCGGCAAAGGCGACCATATCCGCGAGTATAACGGTTATCTCAAACAAACCGACACGTTTGTTAAAAACGTTCCGGAACTGAAAGGAAAACCGGTTCGCGTCTGTGTGGCCGTTTGCAATTTCGGCGATTTTCATCATGACAGGCTTGCCCGCCGCTGTCTGTATTACAGCGCGCTGGGGCAGTCTCCCGACGAAGTTGTTGCCGGACTGTCGGCGCAGGAAAAAGAGGAGACTCTGAATCCGGCCTATATCCGGGATATTTTCGAACAAACCCTGCTGCCGCGAATTTCCACCGAAAACGGCAAAAAACGACTGCCGGCGGAAACGGCCGCCCGTTATGTCCGCAAAGCCAATTTCGTTACACACTGTCACGGCGCGTATGTAGCACGCGAACTGGAAAAACTGACTTCCGAAAAAATGAAAAGCCTCGGATACAGCACTGCGGAACAAAAACTTGTTTTGAGCCGGCTGATGGTTCTGAATTATGCGCCGGACTGTCCCTATACGGCATCGGCATCCAGTTTTGTTTCGATTGAATCGGCGACCGACGATCATAATCAGCTGCAAACCGCCTTTAAGGAATTTTTGCAGATGACCAAACCCGACTTTGGGCTTTGCCGGCTGCCTTCAAGAGAAGGAAACGTTTTTATGTGCGCCAAGATTGACAAAAGCGGCATTGAAGGAAATCCGCCAAAAGTATACAGCCTGGTTCCCGTTGAGGAATTCTGGGATAAACTGTCGCATAAGAACAAGGCGGACGACAGCCGGGAACCGGAAGAAAACGACACGGCCGACGAACATTCTTTTCTGGGCTTTGCGCCCAAAAGCAACATGAGCCGCGGCGCTCTCAAAATGCAGCATTTTGCCAACAATATTCTGAAAAACGCCGTTTTGAACTCCCTCGCGCAAAACCGAAACGAAACTATTCCCCTGCCCGACGTCAAACATTTGGCCGCGCATACCCGGCAGGAAAAATTTGCCTTTGCCCGAGCATATCTGACCGGATATCAGCTGTCGGCAAAGTTTCTGACTTTCAGCAAGAAGAAGCTGATGCAGTTTATAAACTGGCACCAGAATTCGCGGATTGAACTGGACTAGCTTTTCAACAAAACAAAACTATTGACAATATTTATATATATCAATTATACTATATATAGTTTTTAATATATATAGAGGTTATAATGATAAAGTTTTTTGCTTTGGCGGCTGTTTTATCTACGGTTCCCGGACAAGCTTCGGCCAATCCCGCTTGTGCCGTGTGTACGATTGCCATTGGCGCATCGTTGGAAATTGCCCGCAATTTAGGTGTGGAAGACGCAATTGTCGGCTTATGGGCCGGCGCTCTGCTTACGCTGCTCGGTTATTGGACAATTGTTTTCTTTGATAAAAAGAACTGGCATTTTGCAGGGCGTAACTTTTGGCTGATTTTCATTTCTGTCAGTATGTTCGGTTTTGTTTATCTTCATGAAATCGTTTATTCGCCCAAAGTCATTTGGCATATTTTCTACCTGGATCCGATGCTGTTCAGCGCGCTGCTTGGTATGATTGTCTATATTTTCTCGCAGAAATTTTATCGGCAGGTAAAAGCGAGAAACGGCGGTCACGCTCATTTTCCGTTTGAAAAAGTTGTGCTGCCACTTGGCTTGCTCATGGGCTTCAGTCTTTATTTTACATATTATCCGATTTAAAAACAGAGACTGTTTACCGGGCGGCACCGTTCCAAAGCGTCTGCGGCATATATTTAAACGGACGCAGCAGGCTGTCGAAACCGGCACGGCGTTCTGCCGCAGCCTTTTCATACAACGACCGGCGCAGAGAATCCTTGCGCGTTTCGAAAGCGGCACGCTGTTCCCTTTCCGACGCCGCGGCCAAACAGGCAACGGCATTATTGTTTTCGCGCCGCATCCGCCGCTCCTGCAGCAACGACTGTGCCATTCGCGTACGGCGAAAATCGCGCTCAAACTCTTTCAACGGATAGGCCGAACGCCGCTGCATTTTTTTCAGCACGCCCATTTTAACTTTCATCAGGCTTTGCCCGAAATTTACTTCCCGGCGCAGTTCATCATCGCTTTTTGCCCACAAATCCCGATTTTCGCCGTAACGACAGCATTTGTAGACTTCCAGACAAACCAGCTTATAATATTCTCTTCCTGTCTTCAGAAAATCTTCGCTGTAAATCGTATCCAATTCCTCTACCAGCCGGCTTTTGCGCTTTTCAATTGCGCCGAAACTCAGCGCATCGGCCAAAGGCCTGCCTTTTTCGTCTTTAAGGCCGGCAACGTTTTGCAACGAATCGGCGGTCAGACTGTCCAGCCGGAACACGGCAAATTTTGTTGAATCCGGGTTGCGAAAGGGCAGAGCGTCTATTGTAGCCAGATCGGCAATTTTAACGCCTTCCGGCGTATATTCATCCATTCGGAAACCAACCGGAGGAAGTTCTCCGACCTTTTTCTCCGGTTCTTTGGCCAGCTGCCGCCATTTTGCCTCATTCAGCTGATAACCGGCGCCGAAAGCCGTTATCAGTCCCAAACCGATGACGGCCCGTTTCAGCACCGGGCTTTTGATTCTGCTTAGTTTCTGCATATTTTCTGCTCTGGAAAAGTAAAATTGTTTTTAATTATAATACATTAATTTTTCACTTCAACAATTTTGTCTTTTTTTCAGAAATTTTTTCAACCGCTTAAAAATATTGCAAAATAAATCAGAGCGTCTTATTGTAAACAAAACGCATAATTAACAGATATTGTTATTCGGGAGCTTTAATGACAAAAGACAATACGGACAAAAACATCGTATCCAACGAAAAAATCAACCCGGTCAAGCTTGAACGGGCAAAAAAAATCATCCTGGAGCTGCAAAACGAACTGAAAAGCCTTATTGCCGAAGGAGCCGGTCCGTTTTTGGCCGCCGTTTATGACGCAGAGGGAAAACTGATTGCCAAAACGGCAAACAGCGTTGTTACCGAAGGCTGCAGCAACAACCATGCGGAAATGAACGCCATCAGGGCCGCCGAAAAAGCCCTGAACACTTTTGACCTTTCTTCTGCCAATCTGAGTTTATATGTTACCGCCGAACCCTGCATGATGTGCTTGGGAGGTATCATGTGGTCCGGCATAAAAGCCGTTTATTTTGGGGTGCCATCCCAAAGGGTTGAAGAAATTACCGGATTTGACGAAGGATTTAAGCAGAACTGGTTCGACGAATTCAAAAAACGCGGAATTGCCGTTTACGGAAATATTGAAAGCGAGGCCGGCGAAGAAGTTTTGCGCGGCTATGTTACCGCCGGCAAAAAAGTCTATCAGCCGGAAAGGGCATAAAAACAGTTTAGGAAAAAAATATTTGACTTTTGTTTACAAGCTGCTATCTCTCTTTGCAAAATAATATTATTAATTAAGACCCGGCTAAAAAGGTAGCCGTTATGTTTAGGTATGGAAACAAGAAAAGACCTCACTCCTTATTTTAAAGCGGCTAAAAAACGAGAAGAACTTTTTCGAAGGGTCGATATCGCGGCATATTTGTTTGTTCTTCTGTCGATTTTCATCTGTTGGGAATGCTTTTTCATTATACTGGCATTAATTTGTTATTGCTCATCAATATTTGATGCTGGTTATCGTTCTCAAATATGTGACGAATGGGAAAACGGAAGCATTAAAAACGGATTACGCTCTTTGCGCAAGGGGCTTATGGCTTTGCCCGTAATTGCCTTAGCAATCATTTTGGCATTTAAAACAGACAGCGTTTATGAGTTTTATATTGGCTTTAAAAACTCCGGTCTCCGATACTTGTTTACGGGTATATTGTATTTTGCGGTCGCATGTGCTCTGCTAAATACATTGAAAGAAAGTTATCGTTACCGGAAAAACAACGATAATTTTAGATGAATCAAACCTCTCTCCTTTATTTAACGGAGAGAGGTTTTTTTAATGGTAATGCTTAACAAGCAGTTTACAAACCTACTTATTTTTCCTATTCTTCCAGATAGAAGGCACAATACAGCCCAAAATCATTAGTCCAATACTAACAAATATCGGCCAAGCCTCAACTGCGGATCCCATCAAATAGCAAACATGAGCAACCATCGCCATCACGACCAACAGAAAAACCAAGAAAAAAACAAGGATAAGATTTTTCTCGGACTTGAAATTCTTACTCTTTTGGAATTTATGATACCTAAACAACGTATAAAGGGACCACACAAATGCTATTCCGCAATAGATTACAATCACAATTTGCCAATGTTCCATAATCAATAATATTTTAATTGTTAGACATAATCATTAATTTTATTATGATTATAAACAGCCTAAAACAAATATAAAGGATTATCATCAAACGAGTTCGTAAAATTCTCCCAAAACGCTCTGTTCAAAAAACGAACATTCGAACTTGGTCAACTGCTTGATTTATAAAAAGAAAAACGATAGTTTTTATACATGCCGTTTGCATTGGTGATCCCAACGAGATTGTAAATTCCCACGGCTCCCACCGCGGGCCCCTTTCGCGACGTACGGCTCGCGCTTCTTTTAATCGCGCTCCCCAACTACCCGCTCCGAACTCTACTCGTTCAAATCTCTCTTGGGCTCTTCACCAATACAAAAAAACACCCTCCAAAAAGGAAGGTTTTTGTATTGGTGATGCTTAACTCACAATCCACGAGCTATTTAGATGATAAAATTTTATTATCCCAAAACTTTTCAATTTCTTTCAACATATCTTCAATTTTAATAATTTCATTATCACTATTAAGCGTAAGGGTTTCGGGAATATCTGTTCCTTCAACTTTTCCTGATTGATAACATTTTTGCGGATTAAAATGTTTTGAGCCATTAGCAATATTTGATAAAGCCAAGCTGTGAGGAATTTCCTTTTGTTTTTCTCTCTTGTTTTTATCATTCACCCAATACCAATCAGCTAAGTGATATAATGTAATGCACGCATTTATTGCTTTTCTTGCATTTGCAGGGTCTTGATAAAAATCTTTTAAATTTTCTTTTATAGCACCCCGATAAAAAGCCTTGGCATCATAAAAATCAAAAATAGATTGCGTATGGGTCACTGTTGTTTCAATCTTGGGATATATAGTCAATCCTAATTCTGGAATATGTATTTCTTTAGCATAATAAGCCATTTTTATTCATCCAACATAGAACTCAAACTATTTAAACTATCCCATAATATTTTATAAGAATCTTTTATGTTACTTAAATCTAGCTTAATTGCATTGTCAAATAAATCTAAGGTTTTTTTCATATATTTAGTTATAATTTTTAAATAATGAATAAAAGGAGCATCTTCATCATGAATTTTTCCAACAAAATGATATCCATGTAAAGGGTTTTCACATGGTTTCAAATTAAATCTCATAAGATGAGTCCATGAATTATGGGCGGATATACTAAATGGAATATAAGTTAGATTATAAAAATCTAGACATCCTGCCTCTATAGCCATCTTACGAACTGTTAACTCAGACCAACTACCTAAATTAATATTTAGTAATTCATCTTTCAAAGTGCTATTAATCAAAATATCAGAAGCCTGTATCACCGGATCTTCATTAGGATCAAGCCCCTGAGATTTAAGTTCTTCTACACGATATTCCTTAAAAATTTTTTCTTGTCCTAGACCATATTCTATGTACTTTTCAGCGCGCTGATTAGAATCTTTTTCAAGAATCCATGCCATATTAATGTATAAATCAATCATACTTCGCAAAACACTAGGAAGAATATTTTCATTCCAAACCATTGGGATTTTAATCAAATCAACAACAATACTTGTTTGCCGAGCTAACAATCCTTGTATTACATTGTAATAAATTCTATCTTTTCTTACAAATTTCCAATTTTTAAATCTGTACGAAACTTCTCCTTTAAGATTCGTAATATAATGATTTAAAATATCATTTAAGATTTTCTGGCATTCTTCACTATTCACATTCATCTAACTTACAACTCCTATCCCAAAATTCATCACACCAGTTTTTTTGTTTATCTTCGTTTGATACAAGCATAAAAGACATCGCTCGTAAAGAAGCTGCTGATTTACGAGATTCTTCAGTGTTAGGATAATCTCTTATAGCATCTAAATTAGGAGCTAAATTTTTGCCAAAATATAACTTTCCTTGCAATGAAAGGCAATAAACAGCCATAGCGAGTACTTGTGTAGATAAGATAGAACGCTTATCGATAAATTCACGCATTAACTCCTTTATAGAGATTAAAGAATGATCATATTCTTGGACACTTTCTTTTGGGATCAAAAATGATAGAGGAAAATCAGGAAAGAAGTAAACAAAGCTCCCAAAGGATAAAGTTAATTTTTGTATATCTTCTGTTGAGAATATTTCTGTAAAACTTTGTTTAATATATGAATCTACCTGATAGAAATCAGAACATGTTAATACCCTTTTGTTAGAAAAATTTGCACGTATAAAATCAGATATTTTTTCTATTATCTCTACAGTTTTCTTTGAAAAACCAATGTTTTTTATCAATAGCGCTATCCATATAAATTCAGGCATAATGCTGTCTTCCCAACTTGTTTTTTCGATATTCGCCATCTGATTCATCGGAGTAATCAGAGTATTTTTTACTTTTTTATAATCAGTTAAAATCTTTTTAGTCATCCCAAATATCTTTTAAACAATTTTCTATGATTTATTTGAAAGGTATATAGGTAAAAAATCATTCTAACGCAAGGCCTTATAAAAATAAAAGTCTCCACCCCAAAAGACAGAGACAGATATGAAAACATAATATAAAATATTTATCAGACAACATTCATCTCCAATCGTTCTCTCTCAATCTTATACATCTGCACTTTCTCGGCCATGGTTTCATATTCCTTGATGTCGGATTTATCAAAATCAAACCAAGTGCTGGCGCTTTTGAGGTTAACCAGCTTGTCAAATGGCTTTTGCAATTTGTAAATTAGTTTCTGCCCGTCAAGATAACATTCTGCAAACATAAGACTTAATAGTTTATTTTGCTGGGTAGGATTCGCCTCTTTCATAATGTCAGAAACCGTTGCCGCAATATCCAAAACTTCATTAACAGTTATCTGTATGTCTTTGCTTATATCCGCGTATTTTTCAGCTGTCCTTTGTAATTCTTCCCGTTTGTTTGCGATATTGGCTTTTTCTTCCTGCCATTCATCACGGGTAATATCGCCGTCAAAAAATGAATCCTTAATCCGTCTTTCTCTTGCTTCAAGATTATTTAATTCCGTGGTAATTTTGCGTTTCATAATTATATTTGCGTCAGATTCTTCAACCAATCGCTTCTGTACGCATTTTTTCAGAGGTTCCAAAATATTACGGCTAAGTCTTATTTTACTAAAAACTTCATCATCCAACTGTTGTAATAAAAGGTTTTCGCTGACTAATTCCTGATTACAAGTTCCTTTAGTATGCCCACAACGTAAATATGTATAACTTCTGCCGCTTTTCTTTTTATGTGTTTCAGAACTGATCGTACAACCACACTCCGCGCATTTTACCAATCCGCGAAATACAAACGGAATTCCCGCATATTCTTGTGTTTTTGTATGTATTTTACCGCCGGAAAGCAATTCCTGAACTTTATCATATAATGATTTTGTAATAAGAGACTCATAAGCATGTGACATTTTCTCACCACGGATTACCATTTCACCATAATAAAACGGATTTTTCAGCATGGCATAAATTGTTTCACGTCCAAGCGGTTTATTTGTTTTGGAGTGAGAGGAGCATAAATTCATTTCTTTGGCAAAATTATGCAGGCTTTTGATAGAATGTAACCCGGTTGCATACATCTCAAACATCTTTTTAACAAATGGTGCGCGGTCTGGATCTACAATAATATCTTTATTGACATTTAAATATCCAACCGGAGCTTTAGTCTGATATTTTCCAATCGACCAGTTGTAATTCATACCTCTGTTAACATTATCGCGCAGATTTGCCACATACATTTTACCGGATAAAATACCCATGTCCCAACGCATAATATCAGAAGACGGGCTGTTTTTAGTAAGAATCAAGCCTTCTTTGCAAAAATGCAAGTCAGTTTTATCATCTAATAATAAACTTTCGACTTCGACACATTCATTAAAACGTCTTTGGAAACGGTCAATACAATGCACGACAATTGCAGTTTTTTGTTTCTGTTTTCTGACAAAATCTAACATTTCGTTAAATTGTACCCGTTTGCCATTGGTAGAGCTTTCAATAGCTTTGTATTTCTTAACAATAGGAAGTCCCTTTTTATTGCAATAATCTTCCATAGCTTCTTTTTGAGCTTTTAAGGAAGCGTCGGGTTCCTGTTCTTTGGTAGATACTCGTGCGAATATTACGGCTTGCGTACAAGGTGCCACCGGTCCATATCTGTATTTCTTAGCCATTTTTAATAATCCTCATCTTCGTCATCAAAAGAATAGTCATCATCAAAACCGTCATTTTCTGCATAAAAATCATCTGCATTCATAGTTTCGATAAAGTTTCCGGTTTTGTTGTCATGGATTTTTACAATCGTCCAGGAAGGATCCGATATGTCAAAATCAACGTTAATATCGTCGGAACCTTCAAAAACAGAAGCACCATGTGAATAAATATCCGGGTAATCTTCTTCAAAATGCTTTTCAATTTCTGATGTCAACCGACAAACACAAACCATACCGGAATCAGCGCAAAACTCTTTATGAAGGATATAACTGCCATAAATTTTGTTACTCCAATCGCCAAAACCGGTATCACAAGCAAAAGCCGGAAAACCTGTTAAATCCGTCAAAGCCTTAGAAACTGCGTCATTAAATGCTTTCGGACTGTCATCTAAAAATTTGCAACATTTGTCCCATTTGTCATTTGAAAGAATATAACAAGGGTCTGTCACGACATATTTTATAAGTGTATTCATCTTTGCTACTCCTTTGTTTTTACACTATATTTATTATGTCGCGATAATTTGGGAATGTACGCAGTTATTTTCAGTTTTTGACGACTTTTTTGCTAATATTTTACTGATTTTTCAATTCATTAAGCTCTTATCATCGGGAATTTCAGAACTTATTGACACGGATGTCATTATGTTTTTTGTTTTATAAATATTTTTGATACCAACCGTAAAAAATTTAATCAGATTATCCGTCATTTCCGTTAGCTCAATATCCGTAACGCCGGGATAGAGAACTGATAGCTCGCTTTTGAGCCTTTCAAATTCATTTAACATATTTAATTTTATGTCGTTATCCCAAAATTATGTAAAGCCAAACTTCTTTTTTTTATAAATTTAGAATTTTATATGTTAACGTATGGTCTTTAATGTCATTACGTTACAACATTCTTGCAATAAACCGTCGCAACGTGCTTCTTTGGACACCGAGGATTTTGGCAATCTGGGATTTGGAGATGCCTTTGGCGAGTAAATTCCGTATTTTTTTAGCATTTTTTGAGAGTTTAAGCTTTTTTGACTCTGCGGAAAACGGACGGCCGAGCTTTTTTCCTGAGGCTTTAAGATTGGCTAGAGATGATTTTGTACGTTGGGATATTAGGTTTCTTTCTATTTCAGCCGCCAGACCAAAAGCGAATGCCAAGACTTTTGATTGTATATCATTGCCGAGACGGTAGTTTTCTTTCAAAGTCCAGACCTGGCAATTCTTATTAAGGCAGGTTTCCAAAATCCGCATAACTTCAAGCAAAGACCTGCCTAATCGGGATATTTCACAAGTAATCAGGATGTCATTTTCACCTAAATTCTCTAATAAAGTGCCAAGTTTGCGGTTTTTCAGCGCTTTTCTTGAGGATATTTTTTCTTCAACCCAGTCATCAATATTTAATCCATAATTTTTTGCATATTGTTCAATCTCAAAGCGTTGGTGTGCATAGGTTTGCTTGTCCGTACTCACCCGAATATAACCAATAACAGCCATTGTTTTCTCCTTAAAATTTCTTAAAAATACCGGTCATTTTATTAGAACGATAAAATCAACCGTTTTTTGCAGGTTTCGCACTTTTTCTTTTTAATAAAAAATTAAGGAAAAATAATGGCTTGTTTTCTTTTGCTTCGGGATACATCTGTTTTTTAGACACCCTGCCACAATCGTTGGTTTGTGTATAGTGAAATAGTCCAATAAGACAAATTACAAACTTTAATTGCAATTAAAGATAAGGAATTGAAACTTATGAAGAAAAAACTTTTATTTACAACGGCTTTAGTGGCTCTGATCAGTGCTTCTAATATCTACGCAGCAGATTTGACTATACAAGCGGGTGATGATATTTCCAATCCTGCAACTGGACAACAAGACCCAGGCGACAAGACAGCATATAATTATGATTCAATCAGTATGACAGGGGGCAAACTTACCTTAGAAGATTTTAAGATAAGAAGTAATAGCGATGCCTCCATTACTGGCGGTGAAATTAATATTTCTGGTGAGGGCGGTCTTAGAGCCCATAATGGAAACTTAAATATCAGCGGTGGAACGATTAATGCTTCAGCAACCGAAATCCATGGCGGAATAACTAATGTTTCTGGTAATGCAATAATCAATGTCAATGATTATGCCGAATTTGCTGGGGATTCCGAGCTGAATATGTCTGGAGGACAACTAAATTTATCAAAGGGAATTACGATTGTTTCGTTGCCAGATCAACAGACTGGAGGAGATGCTTTATTCAATATGACCGGCGGTGAAATTAATATGAGCCAGTCTTATTTAGGGAGCTCAAGAATTGAGGGAACTTCCATAACTGAAAGGCAAGCTGGGACCAGTAAGCTTTTGGGTGGTACGATTAATGTCAAGGATGGTAAAAATATTTTCCTAATGGATAATCCAGAAGTTAATAACACAATAAATATAAATGAAGGAGCTGAGCTAGATGTTTATGATCACTATATAGATGCACGGACAGGGAAAATTGAAGATATAATTTTTGCTGGTAAAAGCACTCTTAACCTGAGTGAAAAGGCGGAAATAAATATATCCGGTAAGCTTGTTTCTGACGTTTCAGGTAACGGTAATTTAAATGTTAAGTCCTCTAGTGCGTTGGTTGACGGTGATGTTGAAGGCTCTAACCTGACTTTTGAAGCCGACCATGCTTTAAGCAAACTCGTTTCCGGCACAATCGGCGATTTGGCTTCTTTGAATGTCAACAAAGGCACTTTGACTTATGACAAACAGACCGGTAAAATCGGCAATCTGAATGTCGCCGGCGGTTTGGATATCGGCACAAATACCGTAAATGCCACGAATGTTGATTTCAAAGATAATTCCAATCTGGCTTTGCGCGTGGCGGCTGCTGACAATTACGGTAAAATCAATGCCGATAACATCACAATCGGTAAAGATACGACCATGAAAGTAACGCTTGATAATGGCGTGGTCGGCAATGGCGAAAACACGGATTTGAAGTTTTTGAACGGTAAGGTAACCGGAAGTTTCACGAATAAAATTGCCGAGAACAGCCGGTATGACATCAAATGGAATGAAGACGGCTCCTTAAATATTACCGGAACTGCGACGGCTTCTGATGTTGTGACGGATGCCGGAGGTTCAGCAAACAATGCTAAAACAGCCGAAGCTTGGGACAGTGTCACATCTTCGACAACGGCAAGCGCGGGAGCCAAAGCAGTCGCTTCCGTATTGGGTGATTTGTCTCAAAATGCTACAACACCAGCAGGACAAAAAGCTTATGTCGACGCTTTGACAGCCGTAGCACCGGAAGTTGCACCGGCTATTCAACAAACCTCAACCGAAACTGCCAACCAGGTCTTTGGTGCTGTATCAACTCGCTTAACCGGCGGTTCAATCTCTACCGGTTCCGAAGGTATGTCTTCGGGTGATTCCAATCCTGACGCGGCTGTTTGGGTTCAGGGTATGTTCAACAAATCCAAGCTGGACGACACATCCAAAGCCAAGGGTTTTGATGCAGATTCTAACGGTGTTGCTCTCGGTATTGAAAAATTCATCAATAAAGATGTCAAAGTTGGTGCCGGTTATGCTTACACCAATACCGATATTGACGGTTTTATGAGAAGCACGGAT
>ERZ827450.2263-NODE-2263-length-16294-cov-3.758421_pt1 | contig 16294 bp, 13 predicted proteins | sample MGYA00519773_ERZ827450 | MGnify/ENA primary metagenome ERZ827450 (study PRJEB31778, sample SAMEA3449306) | human gut metagenome | biome: human gut; feature: human-associated habitat; material: faeces | place: United Kingdom | collected 2010/2012 ...
CCCGGACGCGCGGTGGTAAATTCGCTGCCGTTGTTGTGGTAGACGGTGTGCTGTCCCCCCTGGCCGGTCACTGCTACGCTGTAATTGTCCACATCGACCACCTCTTTGGGTTTTTGTTCGGTCTCGGCTACCAATTGCTGCGGTTCTTCGGTCGCAGGCGTACCCATGATCGGCGGGGCGATCTCTTCGCCCCGGTCGAGGTGGGAGAGCTGGTTGTCTTCGATAATTTTGATGAGCAATTCGGCATAAGCCGGATTGGTCGCATAGCCAGCCTGTTTGAGTCCGTAAGCCCACCCTTTGTAATCCATCGGGTCCAGTTTGAACAGGTCCTGGTAACGGGCCGATTTGTCGAGGAATTCCGAATGGTCGTTGAACGAGGCCTCGACGGACGGGTATTTGCGGAAACATTCGCCTTTCGCATCGTCGTCGTGCGAGATCGTGGCACCGGTCCAGGTGCTTTTGCATTTGATGCCGAAGTGGTTGTTGCCTTCGCGCGCCAAGCGCCCGTTGCCGTTGTCCGATTCGAGCAACGCCTGGGCCATCGTGATGCTGGCGGGGATGCCGTATACTTCCATCTCCTCGACGGCCAGCGACTTATATTTCTGGATGTATTCTTCGCGGGTGAGGCGGTCCTGTCCGTTTGCGGAGAGGGCGAGCAGCGACACGCCCAGCGTCAGCAAGGCAATGGAATTCGGTTTCATACGGGTACCTTTATGAGGTTTGGCAGGCATAGCGACAAAAATAATATTTTATTGGAATTTGAGCAAAATTCTTTAGCTTTGTAAAATAACGTTTGACTCTCTTTCCAAATTTCAACCCTATGAGTTTTACTGCCCTTTGCCACCAGATTTTTCCGGCCGTGATCGACGAATATCACCGCTATGACGATGTGGACCATCCCATTGCCAACCCTTACCGGGAGGGCTCTATCGAGCACCTGCTGTACCTGAAGAACTGGATCGACACGGTGCAGTGGCATCTGGAGGACCTGATCCGCGATCCGCAAATCGACCCCGTCGAAGCGCTCGTGCTCAAACGCCGGATCGACCGCTCGAATCAGGAGCGCACGGATATGGTGGAATATATCGACAGCTATTTTCTCGATAAGTTCAAGGATGTGGCGATCGAGTCCGGTGCGAAAATCAATACCGAGAGCCCGGCCTGGGCGATCGACCGGCTTTCGATTCTCGCGCTGAAAATTTATCACATGGCCCAGGAGGTGAAGCGGACCGACGTGTCCGCGAAACACGTCGAAGAGTGCCGGCGTAAGCTCGATATCCTGCTGCAGCAGCGGACAGACCTGACCACCGCGATCGAGGAGTTGCTCGCGGATATGGCTGCCGGGCACAAATACATGAAGGTGTACAAGCAGATGAAGATGTACAACGATCCCGAACTGAATCCCGTTCTCTACGCGGCAAAATAGATTTATGGCTTCCCGTTCCGTGTCCGCACCGATGCGTATTCTGGTCATTCGCCTTTCTGCAATGGGGGATGTCGCGATGAGTGTGCCCGTGGTGGGCGCATTGCGCAAACAGTATCCCGAAGCGCAGATCGTAGTGCTGACGCCGGCTTTTTTACAGCCTTTCTTCAGGGGAATCGAGGCTTTGGAGTTCGTCTCTCCCGATTTTACGGGCCGGCATAAAGGGCTGAAAGGCGTGCTGAAACTCAGCTCGGAGCTCGGCCGTTTCGATATGGTGGCCGACCTGCACGATGTGATTCGCACGAAAATGCTGAGGCGCATCCTGCGGCTGCGCGGCGCAAAGGTCGCTTATATCGATAAAGGCCGGGAAGAGAAAAAGGCGCTCGTTGCGTTGGAGAATAAAAAACTGGTACAACTCAAAACGACGGTCGAACGCTACCGCGAAGTTTTCCTCGCATTGGGATTCGACCTGCCGCCGATAGCCGTTCCGCCGCGCGTGAGGTACTCGTTGGATGCAGAAACCGAAGCGCTTGCAGGGGCGCACGAAGGGAAAAAATGGATCGGGATCGCGCCGTTCGCGCAGCATCAGGGCAAAATCTATCCGCTCGAACAGATGGAGCGGGTGATCGCGATGCTTTCGCAGATGCCCGGTGTACGGCTGTTCGTTTTCGGCGGCGGCGCCGCCGAACGCGAATACGGAGAACGGATGGAGGAAAAGTACGGCTCCGTGGTGTCGGTCATCGGCCGGATCAAACTGGCCCGCGAGATGGAGCTCATTTCCCACCTCGACCTGATGCTGAGCATGGACTCCTCGGCGATGCACATGGCTTCGCTGGTCGGTGTGCCGGTCGTGTCGGTGTGGGGGGCGACGCATCCCTATGCCGGTTTTTACGGGATCGGGCAGGATCCGCAAAATGCCGTACAGCTCGATATGGCCTGCCGCCCCTGTTCGATTTACGGCAACCGGCCTTGCGCCTATGGCGACTATCCCTGTATGCGGGGCATTGCTCCCGAACGGATCGTCGGGCAGGTGTGCAAGGCTGCGGGACTCCCTTCGGTCGCCGTATCCGGATCCTGACGCAGTATCAACCCCGATATAATAAAGATGAGAAAGTACCGCAGGTTCCGTGCCGTGACGGTGCGGATCGTCGTCCCGCTGGTGGCGGTGGCGGCGGTTTTTTTCGGGATTTCCTGGCTCGCGGAGTTTCGTCCCGCGCCGGTTGAGGAGGTGTACCGATGCCAGCAGCCCGATTCGCTTCCGGACACATTGACCCTGGTCAGTTGGAATATCGGTTATGCCGGGCTGGGCGACAACATGGACTTTTTCTACGACGGCGGCAGGCGCGTACGCGACACCCGTGCACGGACTGCGGCTAACCTGGCGCAGATCGTCCTGACGCTGCAAAAGATCGATGCGGACATCATGCTGTTGCAGGAGGTGGACCGCTCGTCTCACCGTACCTACCGCATCGACGAAGCGGGATTGATCGGTGCCGCTTTCCCGGGTTATGCGGCGGCGTTCGGCTTCAATTATAAGGCGTGGTTCGTACCGATTCCGTTACGCGATCCGATCGGACGTGTGGCCAGCGGACTGCTGACCTTGTCGCGGTACAGGCCGCTCGATGCGGTGCGGTATCAGTACCCGTCCCGCTTCCCGTTCCCGGAACGGATGTTCAACCTCAAACGTGGGCTGCTTTCAGCCCGGTTTCTGACCGCTGCGGGCGATACGGTGATGATCGACAATACGCACAATACCGCTTACGATACGGGTAACATGCGGTTTGAAGAGTGCGTTTTCCTCGCGGAACTGATTGCACGGGCCGATTCGGCCGGGATCCGTTCGGTAACCGGCGGTGACTGGAACCAATATCCGCCCGATTACTGGGAGAGCTGCTGCGCGCGGCCTCTCTCCGGGGCGTTCGCTCCGTGACGGGAGGCGACTGGAATCAGTATCCGCCCGGCTACGAGCCTTCCGAGGAAGAGCTGTCGAACCGCTTTTTCGTTCCTCAGGCGGTCGACTCGTCGCTGATCGGGCCGGGCTTCCGTTTCGCGTACGATCCGGCAAGGCCGACGCTGCGCTATCTGGACCGGCCTTTCCGGGCCGATTCGTCGGTGCGGACGTTGACCGATTTCTTTTTCGTTTCGCCCGGTATCGAAGTACTTTCCATCGAAACGCTCCCACTGGATTTCCACTCCAGCGACCACAATCCGGTGGTGATGAAAATCGTATTCTCGCGATGAATTTAAGTGTGAAAAAAATCACAGTTAAATTTTATAATCCCTGAAAAACGACTACCTTTGAGCGTCCGAAAACGGAGGGCACCCGGTTCCGGCCGGGAAGATATCCCCGGAGTCCGTTCCGCTTTCCGAACATCCGGTACAGACGATCATACAAACTCAATAAAATACACTACAGATGAATATTCCGGCTAACTTGAAGTATTCGAAGGATCACGAATGGATCCGGGTCGAAGGGGATGAGGCCTATGTGGGCATTACCGATTTTGCACAGAGCCAACTCGGCGATATCGTTTTTGTCGATGTGACCACTGAGGGCGAGACACTTGCCCAGAACGAAATTTTCGGCACGATCGAGGCCGTGAAGACGGTTTCGGATGCTTTCCTGCCTGTGGGCGGCGAGGTGCTCGAGTTCAATGCATCGCTCAACGATGCTCCCGACAAGGTCAATAAAGATCCTTACGGCGAGGGTTGGATGGTGAAAATTAAAATGACGAATCCCGCAGAGCTCGATTCACTGCTCTCCGCTGAGGATTATGCCAAACTGATAGGTTAATTTTAAAAAATACGAAATTATGAGTAAAGTTACTGTCGTGGGTGCGGGCAACGTAGGCGCTACCTGCGCAAATGTGATCGCCACCCGCGAGATCGCCGACGAAGTGGTGCTGCTGGATATTAAAGAAGGGGTAGCCGAAGGTAAAATGCTGGATATTTTCCAGACCGCCACGCTGATGGATTTCGATACGAAACTGACCGGCGTGACCAACGATTATGCCGCGACCGCCGGTTCGGACGTAGTGGTGATCACCTCAGGTATGCCCCGCAAACCGGGTATGACCCGCGAAGAGTTGATCGGCGTGAATGCCGGTATCGTGAGCTCGGTGGTTGAGAACGTACTGAAATACTCGCCGAAGGCCATTATCCTGATCATCAGCAACCCGATGGATACGATGACCTACCTGGCCCTCAAAAAGAGCGGTCTTCCTAAGAACCAGATTTTCGGTATGGGCGGCGCACTGGATACGGCCCGCTTCAAATGCTACCTGAGCAAGGCCCTGAATGCCAACTCGAACGAGATTGAAGGCATGGTAATCGGCGGGCACGGCGATACCACGATGATTCCGCTGGCCGGCAAAGCCGCCTACAAGGGCATTCCCGTTACCGAACTGCTGAGCAAAGAGGAACTCGACAAGGTGGTTGCCGACACGATGGTGGGCGGTGCAACGCTGACCAAGCTGCTCGGAACGTCGGCTTGGTATGCGCCCGGTGCAGCGGCAGCTTATGTCGTTGAATCGATTATCCGCGACCAGAAGAAGGTGATTGTTTCCTGCACGGCTCTCGACGGCGAATACGGCCAGAAGGATATCTGCATCGGTGTTCCGGCCGTGATCGGCAAGAACGGTGTGGAGAAGATTCTGTCGCTGAACCTCACTGCAGATGAGAAGGCCCTCTTCGAGAAGAGCGCCGAGGCTGTCCGCAAAACCAACGCTGTCCTCAAAGAGATCAACGCGCTCTAAGCACCGGATTCTTTGAATATAAGAAGCGGCGGGTTCCAAAAGGAACCGCCGCTTTTGGTATGGTATGTGTTGCACTTATACGGGTATAAAATATTTGAATTGCTAATTATAAACTATTTGCCCGGTTTGTCCCGATTATTTGCTAGATTTGTTCTATAAGGAGTGTTGATCTGAATGCCGTTCCCGATAAATATTAACGATGATTGCCTTATGACGACGAAAAAGACAATGACGACGAATGCTGGTACTCCCGTGGCGGAGAACCAGAACGTCCAGACCGCCGGGCCGCACGGTCCGATGCTGATGCAAAATGTCTGGTACATGGAAAAACTGGCCCATTTTACGCGCGAACGCATTCCGGAGCGGGTCGTGCATGCGAAAGGTTCGGCCGCTTACGGGACCTTTACCGTGACGAAAGACATCACGAAGTACACGAAAGCGTCGATTTTTTCGGAAGTGGGCAAACAGACCGATTTATTCGTACGCTTTTCGACCGTTGCCGGCGAGCGCGGCGCTGCCGATACCGAGCGCGATGTGCGCGGTTTTGCGATCAAATTTTACACCGACGAAGGTAACTGGGATTTGGTGGGGAACAATACACCGGTCTTTTTTATCCGGGATCCGCTCAAATTTCCCGATTTTATCCACACGCAGAAGCGCGACCCGAAAACCAACCTGCGCAGCGCAACGGCGGCGTGGGATTTTTGGAGTCTCTCCCCGGAGACCCTCCATCAGGTGATGATCCTGATGAGCGACCGCGGGATTCCGGCGAGCCTGCGTCAGATGCACGGCTTCGGAAGCCATACGTTCAGCTTTATCAATGCGGCGAATGAACGGTTCTGGGTCAAATTTCATTTCAAAACCCAGCAGGGAATCAAAAACCTGACCAATGCCGAAGCAGAGGCGGTCGTCGCCAAAGACCGCGAGGCATCGCAAAAGGATCTGTTCGGTCACATTGCGCAGGGCGATTTTCCTCGCTGGACGCTTTACGTGCAGATTATGCCGGAGGCCGATGCGGCGACCTACCGGATCAATCCGTTCGACCTGACGAAGGTATGGCCGCATGCCGATTATCCGTTGCAGGAGGTGGGGGTGATGGAGCTGAACCGTAATCCCGAAAATTACTTCGCAGAAGTGGAACAGGCTGCTTTCAACCCGGCCAATATCGTTCCCGGAATCGGCTTCTCGCCTGATAAAATGCTCCAGGGGCGCCTGTTCGCATATGGCGATGCGCACCGCTACCGGCTCGGAGCCAACTTCGAAAGCCTGCCGGTGAACGCTTCACGCTGCCCGGTTCACAATTATCAGCGGGACGGGCTGATGCGTTTCGATGCGAACGGCGGCGGCAGCGTCAACTATGAACCGAACAGTTTCGGAGGCCCGACCGAAGATCGTTCCTACCTCGAGCCGCCTTTAAAAGTAGAGGGGGATGCGATGGCGTACGACGCCCGTGTGGACAGCGATTACTATTCGCAGCCGGGCGAGTTGTTCCGCCTGCAGTCGCCCGATGCGCAACAACGACTGATTTCGAATGCGGCCGAGGCGATGGCGGGTGTTCCGGTCAATATCCAGACGCGTGCGGTGGCCCGTTTCTATCAGGCCGATGAACGGTGCGGACAAGGTATTGCCGAAAAACTCGGGATAGACCTGCAATCGGTGCTCGACGAAGTGAAGCGCCAGCAGGTGGCAGACAAGACCCTTTAGCCGATTCGTCGGGACGCTGTCAGAAAACTTAATTTTGTCGGCATGCCGACTGTTTGAGACTGATATTTTGGCCCGCGGATAAACCTCGGGAGATATCCCGGTAATCGGAATAAGCCCTGCCTTGCGAGGCAGGGCTTTGTCGTTCGGATACCGTTTGAAAACAGGGACGGTTTTGACCCGGTAATTTCTGATGAAGATTGGGCTGTTCTTGCCTGACTTTTCAGTCTGCTTTTCAAGGAGGGCATACTTTTCACGATAGGAATAGAAAAGCGTTGTAGAGATATGTCCTTCGCCGATAGATCTGTTTTTTCGAGATTTTTCCTGGATGTTATTTTTGTGAACCTTGCCGGATGCGGCGTTGGATGCGCTCCAGTCCGCAGCGGGCCAGCGGCGTGTCGCCGAAACGGTTTTGGAAATCGGTTCCGGAGAGTTGCAGCCAATCGGTTTCGGTCATCTGTCCGATATCTCCGGCCGGGGCGAAGCAGGTATGGGCGGATACCGGTGCATGGCGGTTGTGGGGGCAGGCCAGTTGGCAAATGTCGCAGCCGAATATCCACCCGTGCAGGTCGCCTTCGTCGCCCGCTTCCGCCTCGATCGTGCGGCGCGAGATACAAAGCGAAGCGTCGATCGTCCGGTCGTTTCCGATCGCACCGACGGGGCAGGCTTCGATACAGGCGCGGCAGGAACCGCACGGGTCCGGTGCCAGGAAAGGCGGATCGGGTTCGAGTTCGGCATCCGTCACGATCAGCCCCAGCACAACGAACGATCCCAGACCGGGTACGATCAGTAGCGAGTGGCGTCCGATGCGTCCTACTCCCGCTTCGGCGGCCCAACTTTTTTCGAGGATCGGGGCCGTATCGACGAAGACGCGTCCCGAAGTTCCGGGATGCAGGTCGCGAATGTAGGCGAGCAGTTCGTGCAATTTCTCTTTCAATACCGGATGGTAGTCGCGTCCCCGGGCATACGAGGCGATCCGTGAGGCGACTCCGGCAGCGGGAGGACGGTTGTAGCTGATGGCACAAACCACTACCGACCGGGCTCCTTCGACCAGCAGGGCCGGATCGATCCGCTTGTCGAGATTGCGTTCCATATAGGTCAGGCCGCCGTGCCGTCCCTGTGCGAGCCATCGCTCCAACAGTCCGCGACGCTCTTCGAGCGGGCGGCAACGGGCTATACCGCAGCGGTCGAAGCCGAGAATTTCGGCACGGGAGTGTATCGAATGGTCCTGATTCATTGCTCAAACGTCTTCAAAAGTAATGATTTTATAATAATAAAACTTATCTTTGCGTTCGATTGGCAAATGTCCCGACATTCCTAACTTTCCATTTGCAATGAGATTCGAAACCCTTCGGGAATTGTATCTGCACAGCATTGATTCCTTCGGCCCGCGGCCTTGTTTCTCGATGTACGGGGGAGAGTCGCTCACCTACGCCGAGTTCTCCGAACGCGTCAACACCCTGATCGATATATTCGTCCATGCCGGGCTGAACAGTGGCGACAAAATCGCGTTGTTGAGCAACAACATGCCTAACTGGGGCGTCGCTTATTTTGCCGCGACCGTGTCGGGCATGGTGATCGTACCCATCCTGCCTGATTTTTCGGGCCCCGAACTCGACAAGATCATCCTGCATTCCGAGGCCAAAGCGCTCGTCGTTTCCGATAAACTGTTCACGAAGGTCTCGAAGGAGGTCATCTCCGGGCTGAACCTCGTGGTGCGCAGCATGAACCTCGGGGTGATCCACCAGACTTCCGATACGCTTGGCTCCGTAACCATACCGAACGGGGATGATCTCGCGGCGATCATTTACACTTCGGGTACCACCTCTTCGCCCAAAGGCGTGATGCTTTCGCACCGCAACTTGTGCAGCGAGTTGGAGATGGTGAGCATCCTGCAACCGGTTTATCCCGATGACGTATTCCTGTCTATCCTGCCGCTGTCCCACACTTACGAATGTTCGCTGGGCATGCTGCTGCCGGTGATGTGGGGCGCATCGGTGGTCTATCTCGACAAAGCCCCGACCGCTTCGGTATTGCTCCCCGTGCTCAAGAAGGTGCGTCCTACGATCATGCTGACCGTGCCGCTGATTATCGAGAAAATTTACAAAAACAAAATCTTACCGCAGGTAGCCGGCAACCGGCTGATGGCAGCACTTTACAAAACCGATTGGGGACGCAGGTTCCTGCACCGGATTGCCGGCAGGCGCCTTGCACAGTTGTTCGGCGGCCGTATCCGCTTCTTCGGTATCGGCGGGGCGAAACTCGATCCGACCGTCGAACTGTTCCTGTTGGAGGGACGGTTCCCTTATGCGATCGGGTACGGCCTCACCGAGACGGCTCCCGTATTGGCCGGGGTTAATCCGTCGATGGTGCGGCATCAGTCCACGGGGCCGATGCTGGAGGGGGTCGAAGCCCGTCTCGACAATGTGAATCCGCGCTCGGGCGAAGGAGAGATCGTCGTAAAAGGCCCTAATGTGATGATGGGGTATTACAAAAATCCCGAAGCGACGGCCGACTCGTTTACCGAGGACGGTTGGTTTCGCACAAAAGACCTGGGGGTGTTCGACAGGGACGGTTACCTCTATATCAAAGGGCGCCTTACGAATATGATCCTCGGCCCGAGCGGTGAAAATATCTACCCCGAGGAGATCGAGAACGTGATCAACGGTCATGCGCTGGTTGCCGATTCTCTGGTCAAAGAGGACATGGGAAAGCTGGTGGCTATCGTGCACTTCAACCGGGAGGCGCTCGAGCAAAAATACCATACCGTGCGCGAAAACCTCGGGCAAAAGATGGAAAACATCAAGCAGGACCTGATGCATTACGTCAATTCGAAGGTGAATAAATTTTCGCGTATTTCGGTGGTGGTCGAGAATGAGGACGGTTTTGAAAAGACGCCGACCCAGAAGATCAAACGGTTCCTGTATACCAAAAAGAAATAGAAGGTTTTATCCCCGGTAGGAGATGTCCGGATGATCCCGGATAAGAAATTCCGCCGGATGCTCCGGTGGAAGGAGCGATGAAAATCCTGCCGTTATTCGGTGGGATTTTTTATCTTTGTCGTGTCAGCAAACAGCCGTATGGAACTATCCGCAGCACAAAGAGAACGTTACGAACGCAACCTGTTGGTCGAGGGTTTTACCGACCGGATGCAGCAGGCGCTTATTGCCGCGCGCGTGGCGGTTGTCGGTGCCGGGGGGCTCGGTTCTGCGGCGCTGAATTATCTGGTAGCGGCCGGTGTCGGCCACCTGACGCTGATCGAGAATGATACGGTGTCGTTGAGTAATTTGCAACGGCAGGTACTCTATACGACTGCAGATATGGGCCGGCCGAAAGCCGAAGTGGCCGCGATGCGCCTGTCACGACTCAATCCCGGGTGCGATATCCGTGTCGTGACCGACCGGCTGACTGCAGCGAATGCCGCCGGATTGCTCGGCGGACATGATGCAGTGGTCGATTGTACCGATAACTATGACGCCCGTTACGTGATCGATGATTTTTGCCGGGAGGCGGAGGTGCCTATGATTTACGGTACCGCCGAGGCTGTCGGGGGGCAGGTGGCCGTTTTCCATGCCGGGGGCGCGGGCGGTTACCGGGATCTTTATCCCGAAAGGGCGCCGCAGAAACCGGTGGTGGGTGTCCTCTCGCCGATCGTGGGGGTAATCGGTTCGCTGCAGGCGCTCGAAACGGTCAAACTGCTGTGCGGAGTGGGCGAATCATTGGTCGGGAATCTGTTGGTCGTGGATGGCCGGACGATGCAGGTCAGTAAATTGGAACTGTGATGAGTACGGGCGATATCAAATACCTGATTCCGGCTGACGGCGACGAGTTGTGGGGACTGACGGTGACGGGCGTCGGCAGCCAGGTGATTACCGCTGACGAGGTTTATCCGCCCCAGAACCACCCGCAGGGTTATTTTTTCGATGTGGAAGAGGGACGCGTGCTCGACGAATTCCAGTTGCTTTATATTACCGACGGCGAAGGAATGTTTACCTATGGAGAGCCGAGGGTTTCACAGCGGATCGAGGAAGGCAAGATGTTTTTCCTTTTTCCCGGGGTGTGGCATACCTACCGTCCGTTCGAAAATTCGGGTTGGAAGGAGTATTGGATCGGTTTCAAGGGCGAGATGATCGACCGGCTGGTTGCGTCGGGTTACTTTTCGGCCTGTTCGCCGGTTTTCGACATCGGGCTCAACGAACGAATCATAGACCTCTATCTGAAGGCCCGCGACATTGCCAACGAGGACAGGATCGGCGCACAACCGGCCCTTTCGGGGATCGTGATGCACCTGCTCGGACTGATGTATTACCGCCAGAAAAGCAGTGTCCTGCACGATGAGGACATCATCGGGAAGGTCGATAAGGCGAAGGTGGTGATGCGCGAGAATGTGTACGAGAATCTCTCGCCGCAGGAGGTTGCCGAGCGGGTAGGGCTGGGCTATTCGGGATTCCGCAAGGCGTTCCGCGAATATGCGGGCACGTCTCCCGCCCAGTATATGAAAGAGCTGAAGATCAACGAAGCGAAGTTGCTGCTTGCGACGACAAACACGACCATCAAGGAGATATCCTATCATCTCAAATACGACAATCCGGAATATTTCTCCATTTCATTTAAGAGAAGGACCGGCAAGACGCCGCTCGAGTACCGCAATTTCGCCCGGATAAAAAAAGGGGCGGAATAGGCAGCCGTGGTCTGCGGTTGCGGAACCATTGATTTGCATTGAGGTCGTTCGCACAGTATGCGCAGATCGGATGTTTCGCGGGCTCTTTTAGTTGAGGTCGATGATCGTTTAAAGACAGTTTAGCCGGGTACTTACCCCATTCCGTTCATTTGTTCGCATCTGTCGCATACGGTTTGGTATAGGCTTCCCTCGGAAGCCGGTCGAGTTCATCCAATTCAGCATTCATCTGCCACCGGTGATGTTCGAAAACATAGCGCCGGACGAACCATGTGATTTCGTCGGGATGGTACATGCCTGTCAGCGCCACGTCGTGCGTTTGTCCCTGCATCGTGAAAAATGCGTAGGGATAGCCAGCTTTGCGGAACCTGCGCGCAAGCGATTTCGACCCGAACAGACCTTTGCTGAACAGCTGGATTTTGTTGTACGGCACCACCTTATCCTTGTCGCCGTGCATAAAAAGCGTCGGCGCCGGAGTTGCGCGATAGCGGGGCCGTCCTTCGTGGCTGAAGATCGCGCCGGCGAACGACAGCACTCCTTTGTAGCGAAAATCCTGCGGCAACATCTCCGATAGCGGTAGTCTGTTGCACAGCGTATAGTCCGCGTGCAGTACCGTGACTGCACCCGCGCTCGATCCGCTCAGCATGATGCATGAGGTGTCGATGTTCAACGCAGCGGCGTGCCGGATTAGGTAATCGGTAGCGCTGAAGAGGTCTTCCACGGCCATTCGGATCGCCGTATCGGCGGGTTTGGTCTTGAATACCGAAATTTTACGGTCTTTCAGTCCCAGCCGGTAGTCTATCGAGACGGCGGTAATTCCTTGTGCCGCCAGTTCCCGGAAGTAGGGTATGTAATAGGGTTTGTCCCGTTCTCCTTTCATGAAAGCGCCCCCGAAAACGAAAAGCATAACCGGCTGAGCGGTTTGCTCCGTCTGTGCAGTCTCCGTGCGGTAGATGTCCATCCGCAGGTCACAGGTGTCGCGGTGTGCGAACAGGATGGTTTGTTTGGACAGGCTGTCGGACAGTACAGCGGGTTCGGCCCCGTGCGACAGGTTCGTGCAGTACAGGAGTAAAGCTGCCGGGAGCAGGAGGAAACGGCTTGGAAATGGTTTCATGGAATCGTATGTCATGTATAAGATCGGAAAGGAAGCTGCAGTTACCGGTTGAATGGGAAGGATGCTATAGCTGGAAGAAAGATTCGCCCTTGCACAAGAATCTCCGGTCCGGATGCGGCAACTTTAGTGCCGCAGAGCATATTCGAACAAAAACGTGTACCGAATAGCATCCCGGTACACGTTTTTGATTCGATCAGATTTTCATACCAGTAAACGAGGTTCTATTTTCGCCTTGGGGACGGGTGGAGCGCTATTCCGCCCAAGCCACCCGCACCGGACCCAGCAGGCCTGACGGTAACAGCGGCGTGCCTTTTTTGTACGGATTGTAAGTCGTGAACGTCACCCGTTTCTCCTGGGGCAGTGCGTCGTCCCCGATCAGCCGGTTCGGCCATTCGTTGGCCACCGAAACCTTCAGTGTGTTTTGGCCCGCTTGCAGGTAAGGGGTGATGTCGCATGCGAAAGGAGTTTTCCACAGTTCGGTTACCGGTTTGCCGTTCAGTTCGATCCGTGCGATCACTTCGGTACGTCCCAGGTCGATATACCAGTTCCGGTGCGTGCTGAGTTCGCTTTCAGGTAAGTCGAACGAGGTCGTGTAATCGGCGATGCCGCTGAAATAACGGATGCCCGGGTCGGCATGCCTGCTCCAGTCCGTCAGGGTAGGGAACGTGGCTTCTGCCGGAGCGCCCCGTCCTTCCTGGAAATGCACCTGCCAGGGACCTTTCACTTCCAGTGCGGTTTCCAGTTTCGGCCACAGGGTCGTTGTGTTGACGATGTCGGCCGGGGGAACCGGTGAGAAAACGACGAATACAGATCCGCAGGCTTCCAGGGGCAGCGTGATGCGGGAGCGTCCGTCGGCGGTGGTTTCCGCCGATACCGGCGCAATGCGGCCCTGTACGGCATCCCATAACGAACAGCCGGTATCGGTCGCGCGGAACGTGCAGGTTGCGTTTACGGCTTGGTTAGAAGGATTCGAGACCATGTAAATTTCCATGCCGTTCGAGGTGCGGTGTATATAGCGCAGCGGTACGTCGCTTTCGAAATCGGGTCGTACCCCCTGAGCAGCCAGCGCGGTCGCGATAGTTTCGTATTTGACATAAGGTGTCCGGTAGCCGCGCGAATCGAGCGCCATGCCGGCCGTGTCGGCAGCCGTGCAGGTGAAAAGCGTGCCCTTTCCGATGGTGCGTTTGGCAGCGGCGGTTTTGCCGTCGCCCCACATTCTGCCTGCCAGTTCAGCCAGTTTCTTGTCGCAGGCGGGGTAGTCGGTGAGGCTCGGCGATTTTTCGGGAGCGAAGCCGATCACCGTTGCGCCGTCATGGATCAGCTTGTCCACTTTGGCAAGCAGTTCCGGCGTCATGCGGCCCGACGTGGGCAGAGCAAGGATGTTGTACTGCATGCCGCCCGGGAAGCATATTTTGCCGTCGCGGACGAAGGCCTTGTCCAATAGCGTTCCGGGATCGCATCCGTCGAAGTTGTAGCCTTTTTTATCCGGCAGCCGGTCGGAGCCTTCCATCGCGCTGACCGGCGGCGTGAAAGCGTGCGGGGCCCCTTCCGGGGTCAGGAACAGGATGTCGGCGACGCCCTGGCCTTGCCGCAGCAGGTACTGGCAGCGTGCGAGGTAGGTATGCCACGATTGCGAGAGTTCCCACCAGGTCTGGGTGCGTTCGTAGGTCAGTCCGTAAGCGCTCATGGTCATTCCGGGCCACTTGTCCGTCCACGGCTGGTGGGCATAACGGTGGAATACCAGGCGGTTGATGCCGATGCAGAACGACCAGTCTGTTTGGTTTTTCATGTTTCCGGGATGGAGTTTCCAGAATTTGCCCTTGTCGAAATGCGAACTGGTGAACGCTTCGGCCCCGACGATCGGCCGGTTGTTGATCCGGGCCGCCGAAACCGCCTCGATACAGCTGAACGCAGTGTTGAACACATCGTCCACTTCCCAGGTTTCGCCCATCGGCACGTCGGCGATGCCGCCCAGTGCGATGTCGTTGTTCGGACTCATGTCGTACGGCTCGATCGACAGCCCGAAACCGTACCGGTGTGCGTAATCGCGCAGGTGACGGGCGTGATTTTCGAGCACGAGTTCCTGTGACGTCAGGCGGAAATCCCACAGAAAGCGCTCGGAGACTTCACGGCTCTCCACGATCTGTCCCGAAAGCGTCGGCAGGTAGGGCGTCAGGTCGTAACCGCGGCGTGCTTTGAAAATCTCTTTGAAATGGTCTGTCCAGTTTTGGGTTCCCATTTCCCAACTGTCGATGTGCAGCATATTCCATCCGGCGGGCCGGTCGTGCGGTTTATGTCCCACGGCAGCCATCAGCCGGCCTACGAAGTGGTCGAGGTGATGGTTGAGGGCCGTGGTGTCCATCTTGCTGCATTCGAAACCGACGCCCGGCAGCGGGGCGGGACGCGTGTTGGCTCCCGTGAGCGTGCGCCCGAAGCGGTAGATCACCCATTGACCGGCGGGGGCATCCCATTCGAGCCGTCCGTCCGGATCCAGCAGGCTGGTTACGTCCACGCACTGATCCGTGGCCAATACGGTGCCCTGCGGAGCGTCGGGCAAGTTGACCGGCATCGGCAGGAACGGATTTGTTTTCGGAGCCGACGAGTAAGGATGGCGCAGGTAGATCGCCTTTTCTTCGATGTTGTCAATTCGGGTGCTGCTGTCCGCAGCGACCGGTTTCGGATAGGCCAGCACGAAGAGGTCCTCGTAGTAGGCAGCCCGTTGCCGGCGCATCTCCGGGGTCAGGCTCTCGATGCCGAAATAGGGCTTTCGCGGTTGCGGGCGCGGAAGCTGTACCGAAACATGGCCGCCCCCGGTGACGGAGATCGTGTCGGCTACGATAAAGTGCATCGCATTTTCGGGTTTCACCCAGGGACCGCCGCTGCCGGTCCAGCCGGGCCCGGAAATCAGCGTGAGCTGGATACCGAGCCGTTCGCACTCTTCAGTCGCGTATTTGAACAGCTCGATCCACTCGTCGCTCATGAAATCTACCGGACCGCGCGGGACGCCGACATTTACTTCGAGGAAGATGACACCGCCGATTCCGGCGCGTTGCATCGCTTCGAGGTCGGCTTTGATTCCCTCGCGCGATAAATTGCCGTCCATCACGAACCAGTAAACCCAGGCGCGGTTTTCGGGAGCGGGATTCATGAAACCTGTCGCGAGTGATTGCAGGTCCGGAGCCGATTCGACGCGGCACTGCATCGGCATCGTGTCGTCGGAGCCGTTTCTGCCGCAACCGGATAGCAGCAGTGCGGAGCAAAGCAGCAGCAACGTTCTACGGGGCAAGTTTGTAACGTGCGTGAAAATGTACGGATGTACCGTATTCACGCATTGGGAGAGGACTTTTTTCACAGGATGAAGTTTTTTGTGCAATTAGGTCGGTTCTGGCGGTTCGGTCTCGTTTGTCGCAAAGTCTAGCTGGCCTTGTCGCCCTCTTCCTTGCGGCTTCTTGAACGAACCGGTTTTATAAAAGTAATAAAAATCTGCTAAGCTTTCCAACTGGGAAACCGAAAAACCTTTTCGGAGTGCGTTTAACCGCGGGAATCGGACGTTTCGTCTGTATTTTATGCGGGGTCGGCGGCAGGGAACGGCAATAGAAAAGAGCGGCCGAAATTCGGCCGCT
>ERZ827450.2283-NODE-2283-length-16176-cov-3.611997_pt1 | contig 16176 bp, 10 predicted proteins | sample MGYA00519773_ERZ827450 | MGnify/ENA primary metagenome ERZ827450 (study PRJEB31778, sample SAMEA3449306) | human gut metagenome | biome: human gut; feature: human-associated habitat; material: faeces | place: United Kingdom | collected 2010/2012 ...
ACACCACACCACACCACACGGCTCCCACCACCGGACGCATTTCTTCTGGCCGCCGCCGGACGGCATATTTTATCGACAGAACGGATTCCGCCCGTGCCGACATCATTTTTTGTCAAAAAAAAATCCACCCGCCCGACATCTCCCGATTCCCTTACGGGGACTGGCTTCCGTGCGTCAGGAACCATTCCGGGACCGTTTTTTTTGTAACCTTTCCACCGCATCTCCGTTGTATAAGTATTACAAATACATTTTATTTCCCGATCTTTACCCCCGGGCCATACGAGTGCGGGAGAAAAAAAGGGTTCCGCGCCACGCCTTTTGCACCATGCATTCAGGCGCGTCCCGCCGACTTAATGAAAATGAAAAACACCGTCCGACAGTCGATCATTCTGGGCATGGTTGGAACTGCGGTATATTTTTGCGTGGGATGTTCCGCCAAACAGGATACCTCCAAAAGTACCGCGCCGGTCGAGGTATTCCTCAACGCCACCGCGCAACAGGAGCCGGCCGCATCGTTGGCTCCCGGAACCAAAACCATCATCGGCGGCGACCGGCTCGACAAGGTTTTCTGGTCGGAGCGCGACACGATCTCGGTTTACTGGCGGGCATCCGGCAGCGCCGACGCACTCAACAGCGGCCAACGGTTCCATTGCTACCAGTACTCCCCTTCCGTCTCGACATTCGCCACGCAGATGAATGTCATGGCTCCGGGCAGCTATGACTACTACGCCGCATTCCCGCGGCCCGCGGCCGTAAGCGGGACACAGGTTTCCTACGACCTGCCCGCCTTGCAGGACGGCACCTACGATATGCGCAGCGGCCAAAGCTATTCCGCGCCCTATACGGGCAACCTCGATTACATGCTGGCCGAGCCCCTCACGGGCCGCCCCGGCCTCGCGTCGGACAACGCGATGACGATGAATTTCATCCACCAGTGCCACGTCATGCGCATCCAGGTACCGACCGGACGCAACCGGTGGGGCCGCCCGATCCGCAAGCTGCGCGTCGAGTTCCCCTCCCCCGTGGTGGGCCGCATGACGATGGACCTGACCGCCCCGACCGCCGCCCCTTCGCTTTCGGACGGCAGCAATACGGTGACCGCCGAACTGCGCCAATCGTTCGACGAATCGGCCGAAGACGCCTCCGACGGCAAGTACGTCTGGCTGTTCCTCTGCCCCGGGACGATCAACGGCACCGTGCGCTTCATCGCCTACGACGAGGACGGCAACCGGATCACCTCCATTTCGCAGCAAATCAACCGAAAGCTGGAAGCAGGACGCATCACGCCGGTCAACCTCACGATCCCCGGCTCGCTGTCGATTACCCGCCTCACCTTCTCGATCGCCGGCAACAACCTCGGCGAAACACCCAACACCTTCACCGTCAAGGCCCCGGACGGCGCGCTGTTCAGCGACGGATCGAACACGCAAAACTTCACGGTCAATGCCGGCAACAACTACGCCGTGAGCTTCTACAACCAGACCAACGGAGTCAACCACAGCGAGCTGATCCGCACAGGCGGACTGACCTTCACCTACGATTCCGACAATGCCATCGTCTCCGAAACGCGGCAGGTCGCCTTTACCGAGGAGGGTTCCGTGGCCGTCGGGCTGACCGTGCCTTATCTCTATTTCGAGGATTTCGCGAACGTTTCGGGCAACGATTCGCATGCGGACGACAAGGGCGACTCGGCCTACGGCATGGACGCCGCCGGACTGCCCGGCTGGACCGGGTCGAGGTGGAAAACCGCCGCCAACACATCGCTGGAAGTCCGGACGTACATCGGTTCGAGTACGATCATCGGCAGGCAGGACAACCGCTACGGGCGCGTCGACTCTCCGCCGCTCAACGGGATCAAACCGGGCAAAACACTGAACCTGAAACTGTTTTACGATGCTGGCAGTACCACCGACGCCTCAAGTGGTACGACCACCTGCAAATTCGCAACCACCACGCAAACCGGGGCTATCGCCGGCGGCTACGGCTACCCGGGATCCCCCCCGAGCCCCCTGCTCGAAACCTACAACCCGGCCGCGGGCGGCTCCCCGACCAACATGACCGTCAAAGACCATACGAACGACCTGAGCGGATGCACATCAACCACCCGGCTGACCTGGTTCATAGACTACACCCGAACAGGAACTACCGTAACGGCCAAAACTTTCTATTTCTACCTCGACAACATACGCGTTTCGATCAGATAACCGCATACGGAACAACCACCACACACTTTATATAATATGAATATAAACAGACATATACTCCTGCCGGCCGCAAGCCTCTTCGCACTCCTGCTGGGGGGATGCTCGAAAAGCCCGTCGCCCGCTCCGGACGATCCGCAGAAGGGTGCGATCGCGTTCGACTGCACCGTTTCCCCGGAGGTTGCGGTCGTGGCGGACGGCACCAAAGCCGGGGCGACGCGCACGCTGCCCGCCTCATGCCTTCCCGCCCCCGAGCAGATGAAGCTGAAGCTCAAGCTGGTCGACCCGGACAAAACGTTCGAGATGACCTACGAATCAATGGTGGACTACGACCAGCCGCTGCTCGACCCGGGCAGCTACACCGCCGGATTCTCGTACGGCGACCCTGCTGAAGAGGGACCCGACGCCGCCTATTTCGTGGGTTCGACGACCTGCACGATCGTCGCGCGCAAGACCATTACCCAACAGGTATCGCATACGCTGGCCAATGCGCTCTACACGCTCCACCTCTCCGACTGGTTCAAAAACTACTACACCTCTTACAACCTGACCGTCTATACCGAATCGGGCTACCAGAACGGACACACGCTGGTTCCGGATACAAACCCCACGCCGATTTTCGTGCGGCCGAACACCAAACTCTACCTCAGCGGCAAGGCCACCAAGACCAACGGCGTAGAGGTCGAATTCCCGAAGACCGAGATCGGCGTCACCGCCGCACGAACCTGGCACAGCATCGAGATCGACGCAGGATCGGCCGGACAGGCGAGCCTCGACCTGCGTTTCGACGACACCCCCACCACGGTCGAGACCCGGGAGATCGAACTGAACCCCGAAGCCTAACGACACGACACCGAACATCCACCGCAATCCCCAAATACGACTCCATATGAAAGAGTTTTTCCAAATAACCTGCATGGCCCTGCTGCTGTTCCTGGCGGGGTGTAAGAACGAGACTCCCGGATACAACGGAGGGGGCGACGATCCTACGCCCGACGACACGGAGATGGGCTACCTGGTCACTTCGGGACTGACCGTTTCGGTCGCCGACGACGAGGTGATCTCCACGACCACCGGAGGATCCGTCTCCCAGCCTGCAAAACCGGCGGACCGGACTGCCAAAGCGCAGGAGACCACCCGCGCCTCGTCGCCGCTCGCGGATGCCGGCGACGACTACAAGGTTACGATCCGCAACGTGAAAACTTCCGAGACGCTGAACTACACGTACGGCGACCTGAAAAAGGCGGAAAACCAAAAGATCCCCCTCGCGCCGGGCTCCTACGCCATCGCCGCCGAATCCCCGGATTACGCGACCTACATGGCCGGGGCGAACTACGCCGCATGGGAGAGTCCCGTTTTCGCAGGATCGGTCACCAAAACCATCGTCAAAAAGACCGAAACCACGGTCAACGACCTGGTCTGTTCGCTGGCCAACATCAAAACCACGGTCATCCTCTCCGCCGACCTGCAGAGCATGTTCCTTCCCGACGCACAGGCCACCGAGGCGCTTCCGGCCCTCAAGGTGACGCTGTCGGTCGGGGAGAACAAGCTGGTCTTCAACCGGGCCGAATCGAATAACGAGGCGCGCGGATACTTCAAGGCCGTCGAAGCGTCCAATACGATCAAAGTGGAGCTCGAAGGTTCCTACAACAAGTCGCCCGGCGACGCCGCACCGGTTTACGTCCCCGTCAAGTGGACGCGCGAAATCACCGACTGCAAAGCCGGCCAGTGGCGCAAGATTTCGATCAAGATCCTGAACGCGACCCAGGGCAACATCCAGTTCCAGATGACAGTCGAAAACTGGGTGTACGACCAGAAGATCGACGTGGACGTGATGCAGCTGTTCGCCTTCGCCGGCGAGGAGACGATTCCCGACGAGGACCTGTCCGACCCGAACTCGCCCGTGGTGACGCTCGACGGCCGCGACATCGCGCAGGGCTACACGATCAGCAAAAGCATGTTCGACGAAGAGCTCGGCAAATGGAGCGAAAACCTCAAGGCGGTCATCACCCCGCAGGCAGACGCCTCGGTACGCACCGCGAAACTGGTCTTCAGTTCGGATAACGCCGAGCTGCTCGCCGCGCTGGACGGCGCCGGATACGTCAACGGGACGATACCGGTGTGGCCGCAAAACGACGACCTGCTCGCCTACCTGGTGATGAAAGAGGCCGCCTCGACCCACATCCTGGCCGGAACGGTCAAGGACGCGGGCATGTCGGGCCTGTTCGGATACAAGGGCACGCACAAGGTGAAATTCGTCGTCACCGACACGAAGGGCCGCACCTCCTACACGAACCTGACCGTCAAGGTCACGGAAGGCGGATCGGTCGGCACCGGTCCGGAAGTCAAGTGGACGAACAAGGCCGGGACTGTCTCGTACGACTTCGGCACACGCTATAAGATCACGAAGCTCTCCGACTCGGAAGCGGATCCGGAAGTGAAGATCACCGTCACGTCGCAAACCGGTATCGTCGGCTTCAGCGTGGACATCAACAGCACCACGCTGACCCCCGAAGAGCTGCAGGGCCTCGGCCTCTCGACCCACATGGACCTGGTCAACCCGGGCAGCTTCGAAGGCCCGCTGACCAACCTCGGCTTCCCGACGGGCAGCGCCGTGGCGGGCAAAAAGTCGCTGACTTTCGACATCTCGTCGTTCATGCCGATGCTCACCGTCCTCGGCCCGGGCAACAGCGACTTCAAGCTGACCGTGATCGACGCCTCGGGATCGGTATCCAAGACCATCCAACTCTATGTTCCGTAAAAAGATGAAATCCATGAGAACCCTCATCACCCGACATATCTCCCTCGTCTGCCTGAGCGGCCTGCTGCTCCTGCTGGGGGCCTGTACCAAAGACGACTCCGGGAGGGCGGAACCGACCGGTACGCTGCAACTGAACCTCACGGTCGCCGGCAAGGTCATTCCGCTGCACTCGAAAGCGGCAGGAGACTACAATCCACTCGATATCAGCACACTGTGGATCTACAAAGTCGAATCGGACGGCGCGGGCGGCACTGTCCAGGAGCTGATCCGCAAATACAAACCCGCGACGAGCGTTCCCGACAACCTCTACCTGGTTTCGGGCCGCTACAAGGTGGTTATCGAGGCGGGCGACCGGAGCGAAGCCACCTACACGAACAAAACCTATGCGGGCGAATCCGTCTTCGACCTGAACGCGCACGAAACAAAGATCGTCCCGATCGAATGCAAGATCACGAACGTCGCCGTCCGCGTGCAGTTCGACGCAACCGTCGCGCAGAAGTTCGACAAGGGCTACCATGCCTACGTCTGCGCTTCGGACAACTTCTCGCAGACCGATGCGGAAAACGGACTGGTTCCCACGCTGCTCTACCCCAAGGATTCGACCGGGTTCTTCCTGCTGCCGGAAGGCACCTCGAACCTGAGCTGGTGCTTCTCGGGCGAAAGCTCCGATCCGGACGTCAACAAGAACAACACGAAGACGGGCAAGATCGAGCTGCCCCAGGGCGGCATGCAGTACACGCTCAACTTCAAGTACTCGAAAACCCCGGACGGCTACCTGACCGTCGTGGTCAAGGTGCAGGAGTACGTGAACGTCTTCGACGATTCGTTCATCTTCAGCCCCGAACCCAGCGTGATGGGCGACGGTTTCGGCATCGGCGGCGTGACCGGCTACTACTCCGATCCGGTCAAATTCAACGTCGCGTCGATCAACCCGCTCTCGTCGCTGAAATTCACGGCGAAGAGTACCAACACGACCTACGAAGTGCTGCACGACGGGCAGTTGCTGCCCGAAGCGGCCGCCAACGGGATCACCTACACGGTCATCGACAACGCGAACGGCTCGCTGGCCCTGACGCCGCTCTTTTTCGAGCAACTGGAGGGAGGCATCAACACGCTCGACTTCGAGGTCACCGACAACGACAACAACACGGGCAAAGCCTCCGCCCGCGTAGCCGTCGCCAAACCGGTGGAGATTGCCGCGCAGGACCTGTGGTTCGGGATTGCCGACATGAGCGCGATCGTAACGAACCCCGCCACCACTTCGGTGGGCGTCCGGTACCGCCTCCAGGGCACCTCGTCATGGACCACGATCGCCGCGCAGAAAGGCAGCGACGGCTATACCTACACGGCCCGGGCCACGGATTTCAAACCGGGTAAGACGTACGAATGCCAACTGCTCGAAAACGATTCTGAGAGCGGTACGGTCAAGACGGCCGCGACCGCCGCCGGTGTCCAGGTTCCGAACGCCGGCTTCGAAGAGTGGCACCAGTCGGGCAACCCGTGGTATCCGTACGCCCAGGGCGGAGAGGAGTTCTGGGGAACGGGCAACCCCGGTTCCACCTCGATCGGGGCGAGCTACAACATCACCACCCGGCAAAACGATCCCCGTCCCGGCTCGTCCGGACAGTACTGCGCGAAGCTGCAAACCACTAATGTCGTCATCAAAAAAGCCGCCGGAAACATTTTCGTCGGATCGTTCGGCGAAGTTCTGGGTACCGCCGGTACGGTCTATATGGGCCGGGCGTTCGCTTTCAACGCCAAACCCACCGCGCTGCGCGTCTGGTACAAGGGCAACGTCGGCAGCGGCGACAAGGCGCGCATTTTCGTCTGCCTGACCAACATGACCAAACCGGGCTGCACCTACCATACGGTCAACACCAAAAGCAGCGAGATCGACAAGACTGTTCTCGACCCCACCCAGGAGTTCCTCTACACGAACCTGAACGACCCATCGACCCTCGAAGGACATATTATCGGCTACGGAGACCTGCTGATCGAGCAGTCCCAATCGTCGTGGAAGCAGGTAGACATCCAGATCCACTACCGGGACAAGTATGCCTCAGAAAAGCCCAACGTACTGATCCTGACGGCATCGGCCAGCTACAGGGGCGACTACTTCGAAGGCAGTACGGACAGCAACCTTTACCTCGACGACATCGAGTTCATCTACGAATAAACCCGCATGATGAAAAAAGGGATTGTCTTTGTAGCACTATTTTTATACCTATGCCTGCCGGGAGGTACCCGGGCTCAGGATACCCCGCCTGCCGCAGCCCTCACGCCGCGGCAGGCGGCGGGTTCCGTCCCCGGACAATATCCCGTCCCGGCGGACATCGACGACGACGTCCCCGCCGCAGCGACGACCGCAACGGCCGGGGCTCTTGGAACGGGAACAACCATGCCGCCTGCCACGACCGCAACTCCGGCAACGGCATTGGCAACACCGGCCGCCCGGCCCCGGAGCGGAGTGCTCTCTTCCGGCACATCGCCCAAACTGCGCGAGAAAAAGAAGAAAGACAAGCAGACGCTTCCGGAACTGTCGGCCGATTCGGTCCGCACGCTCAAAAAGCAGCGGGGCCTGACCAGTTTCTCCAACATCTTCGTACCGCAGGGCCAATGGATCGCGGGCATCAACGCCTCTTTCTCGACTCACTCGAACAACGACTACACGTTCGTCGTGATCGAAGGGATCAACTCCGAAGGCCATACGCTGAAGGTCGCGCCGATCCTGGCCTACGCCTTCCGCAACAACATGGTCATCGGCGCGCGGTTCACCTACTCGCGCACCTACCTGCGCATCGACAGCGGCAGCATCCAGCTCGGGGACGACGACACGGGTGTCGACCTGAAAGTGGATTCGTACTACTCGCTCAAGCACACCTACGAGGCGGCGCTGATCTGGCGGCAATACATCCCGCTGGGGCAGAACAAACGCTTCGCGCTGTTCAACGAGATGCAGCTGGGCATGGGCAGTTCGCAGGCCAAATTCGCCGCGGACACCCCGGTACGGGGCACCTACGAAACCGGGAAGCACATTTCGCTCGGGCTGACCCCCGGACTGGTCGCCTTCGCGACCAACAACATGGCCATCGAACTGAACGTCGGCGTGATGGGCTTCACCTACAACAAAGTGCGGCAGGTGCACAACCAGGTGAGCGTCGGCACCCGGAGCTCCAGCATGATGAACTTCAAAGTCAACATCTTCTCCATCGGCTTAGGCGTCGCATTCTATCTCTAACCCGGCAGACACGATGAAAACACGGATATACCCACTCCTTATACTGCTGACCGTTACCGCACTTTCGTCTGCGTCTGCGACCGCATCCACGCCGCGGAGACAGCACGAAGCCCGCCACGAGCAACCGGTTCCGGCGGCAGCCGTCCCGCAACAGGCCGGCACTCCGCTGACCGGCATATCGTCGCTGGATATATCGGCGGCAACATCGGCGGCGAACACATCGCAAACCGACACTTCACGGACAGAGACATTACAAACCGATACACCGCAGGCCCCCCCGACCGACTCCGCGGTCCTTACGGGCGATTTCACCGGACACCGGCCCGCCGCGATAGACACGCCTGTCATGGATTCGCTGCTGGCGGGCGGCGGCACGCTTCTTTCCGGCCAGCTCCCGGACACGCTCGCCCTCGCCCATACAGCGCCCGGCGACTCGGCAGGCACCCCCGCCGACCGGAAACGCTTCCTGCCCACGCGCAGGCGGATCGACCGCGAGATCAACCGTATCCGTTTCATATTCAAGCGGGAAGTGGCCATCGGGTTGACCGTCTCGTACGGGACGATCACCAGCGACGACACCGACTACATGCTGATCCTCGACGACCTGAATTTCAGCGGGAGCATCTTCACGATCAACCCCTCGTTCAGCTATTTCGTCAAGGACAACCTCAGTTTCGGCGCCCGCTTCGGCTACTCGAAGACGGACGGGCATATCGACAACGCCGCACTGGACCTCGGGGAAGCCAACGACATGAACATCTCCTTTTCGGACATCAACCTCAACAGCACCTCTTCGTCGTTCGGCATCTTCATGCGCTCCTACGCCGGCATCGACGCGAAAGGGCACTTCGGGCTGTTCGCCGAACTGGAAGCGTCGTACAAAACCGGGAAATCGGTTTTCTCCTACAAATCGAACGAAGAGATCAAATATACCCACAGCAACAACCGGCAGTTTAAATTTTCGTTCAACCCCGGCTGTGCGGTCTTCGTCTTCCCGAACGTATGCACCACCCTCTCCTTCGGGCTCGGCGGCGTGCAATACACGAAAGTGACGCAGACCGACAGCGAAGGCAAGGTGATCGGCACCCGCGAAGCCTCAAAGATGCTGTTCCGCCTGAACCTGGCCAATATCCGCATCGGCCTCAACATCCTTTTGTAAAACGCCATGAACAAGATCCGCCGCCTGCTCCTCTATGTCCCGATGCTCGCGCTGGCCTCCTGCATCCAGAACGACATCCCGTATCCGGTGGTCGCCATCGACATCCTCGAAATCAAGGGCGAGGGCTTCACCTGCACCGCCTCCGACATCGACGCCAAACTGCGCACGGTCACGCTGCACCTCGACGAAACGACCGACATCAGCCGCGTGCCGATCACCGAGATCGTCATCACCGAAGGCGGCAGCGCATCGGTCCCCCTTTCCGGCGAATTCGACCTGCGCAGCGACCTGCCCGTCACGCTGTCGCTCTATCAGGACTACGAATGGACGCTGAAGGCCGAGCAGCAGATCGAACGCATCTTCACCGTCGAATCGCAGATCGGTGCGGCCGAGTTCGACGAAGAGAAACACACCGCCACCGTCCACGTCCCGACGGGGACTGACATGCAGCATATCACGATCAAGGAGCTAAAACTCGGCCCGGCGGGAATCACGACGATGACGCCCGACCCGAGCCAATTAACGTCGTTCGAGACCTACCGCACGATCGACATCCGCTACCACGACTTCGAAGAGCGGTGGTCGCTGTACGTGGTTCCGACCGACGTGACGGCCGAGTTCAAGCAGGTCGACGCGTGGACGCGCCTGATCTGGCTCTACGGCGAAGGCCGCAGCGGCACCGACCTCGGCTTCCGCTACCGCAAGCAGGGCGACACGCCGTGGATTACCGTTCCCGGCGACAAGGTCGAAGTATCGGGCGGCGCGTTCAAAACCTGCCTCACCGGCCTCGAACCCGAAACGGTCTACGAACTGGTCGCCTATTCGGGCGAGGACGAGTCCCCGGTAGAGACCGTGACCACCGAACCCGAGACCCCGCTGACCAACGGCGGCTTCGAAGAGTGGTGCACCGAGAAGGACATCGTCTACCCGGGCCCGACGCGGGATGCAGCCTACTGGGGCACAGGCAACACGGGGGCGGCCGTGGCCAATACCACACTGACCAACAAAGTGACCTACACCCGGCCCGGCAGCACCGGCCAGTACGCCGCGCAGCTGGAATCCAAACTGGCCGGCATCGCGGGCATCGGTAAGCTGGCCGCGGGCAACCTCTTCATCGGGCAGTACGTCGGCACACGCGGCACCAACGGCATCGTCGGCTTCGGGCGGCCTTTCACCCGGCGGCCGGTAGCGTTGCGCGGGTGGGCCAAATACAACTGCGGCAAGATCACCGACGTCGGCACGACGCAGCCCACGGGCGTCACCATCGCGAAGGGAGACCCGGACAACGGCATCATCTACGTCGCACTGGGGACCTGGACACCCGAAGAGTACGGCGTCTGCGAGAAGGAGACCGACAACAAGATGCTGGGAACGGCCGAGGTGCCGATCTGCGTCGACACGCGCGACAAAAACACTTTCTTCAACCCGAAGAGCGCGGCGGTGATCGCCTACGGGGAGCTGGTCTTCGACAAGTCGGTATCCGAATGGCAGCAGTTCACGATCAAGCTCGCCTACAACGCAACGAACCGGGTCCCGACCCATATCGTACTGGTATGCTCCGCCTCGCGCTACGGCGACTACTACATCGGCAGCCGCGACAGCAAGATGTGGGTGGACGACTTCGAGTTGGTGTACGACGAATAGGCGCCCCGGCGGGCACCGGGGACTCCGGTGCCCGTCCGAACACCAGCCGAAGACCCGCACCGCAGCCCGGCAAATACGAACAAGACAATCCAAAACGCACAGCAGCGGGTGGGGAATAACCGATCTATTCCCCGCCCGCTGTTGCACTAAAAACTTCCCCGGCTCTTTTCAATTGGATTTCCCGATTGTAGCAAAATCGGGACAGGCTTCGGGACTGAATCGGCAGGATGAGGGTCCGGGTGGCAACGGACGTGTAATTACGATCACCTACGGCCTCGGATATTTCCAACGAATCGGCGGTAAGTTCTCGGAATCTTTCAGCGTTTTGGAGATGACACACAACAAATGATATTCGATAGAGGAGGCATCCTGCATCGGTTCTCTGACATGTATTTTATTGACCATCACTCGATACTCATAGCCCCGTTCATAATCAAAGCCTTTTACAAAACAAACTCAGTCCGAATGTCATGTTGCATATTCTACAAACAAGACACTTAAAATATGTCGTAATCGTTTGTTTATATATTAAATTATTCCAAATAAACCGGTTTGTGTATAAATAAATTCTTTGAGCGCACAGTCCCCCTTGAACCAACAGGGAAGTCACAAAACAAACAATTGCACAAGCCGACCTATTCGAAGGCGTGCGCTATAAAATGAAATACGCTATTTCTGCAACATAGACGCCGGAAAGGCACAACAGGCCCGGCAGCCCGGCACTGTTTTGTCGCATGAAGCCGCAAAATGCGCGGCGGTGCGGCAGGCTACACCGGATCGCCCGAATCGTTTTTCTTGCGGAAAATATTGAGCCGGTCGAGCAGGCGGCTCCGGCGTTCCGGGATCAGGAAATCGAGCAGCAGCAACGCCAGTCCGACCGCGAGCGGATACTGGTACTGTTCGCTGAAATCCTCGAAAATCGACTCGGTGAGCTGCTTTTTCTCCACCTCGCCGATCTTTTGCACGATCTCATCCAACCCCAAACTGCGGTTCGTCGCGCGGATATACCCGCCGCCGGTGGTGAGGGCTATCTGCTCGAGGGTCTGTTCGTCGAGCTTCGAAACCACCATCTTGCCCTCCTCGTCCTTGATGAAGTCGCCGCCGATGCGGATCGGAGCCCCTTCGGGCGTACCGATGCCGATCGTATAGATTTTGATCCCCTGCCTTGCGGCGGCTTCGGCGGCGGCCATCGCATCGTCCTCGTGGTTTTCACCGTCCGAGATCAGGATAATAACGCGGCTCCCCTCGCTGCCCGAAGAAAACGAGCCGGACGCGAGTTCTATCGCGGCACCGAGGGCCGTTCCCTGCCGCGAAACCATGTCGGGTGAAATATTGCGCGCGAAATTGCGCGCAGTAACGTAGTCCGAAGTGATCGGAAGCTGGACGTAGGCGTCCCCGGCGAAAACGATCAACCCGATACGGTCCTCGTGCAGTTTTTCGGCCAGGCGGTCGATCGCGAACTTGGTCCGCTCCAGGCGGCTCGGTTCGAAATCCTGCGCCAGCATGCTGTTCGACACATCGACCGCCAGCATGATCTCAACGCCCTGGCGCGTCACCTCGCGAAGCTTCGAACCGAACTGCGGCCGTGCGAGCGCCAGGATGATAAACCCGAGTCCCAGGCACAGCAACACGAATTTGAGCCGCAGGCGCACGGGCGAAGCCTCGGGCATCAGCCCCGGCAGCACTGCCTCGTCGGCAAATCGCTCCAGCGCACGGCGGCGCGAACGCACCGCATAGACGTAAAGCCCCGCCAGCAACGGCAGCAGCAACAGCAAATAGAGGTATCCGGGAGTCGCGAATCTGAACATTATGGTTGACTTTTAAAGTCTTCTTATTTTTAACCGGACCGGCATGCGTTCACCGGGCCACTTTTAAAGCAGGCTGTAACGACCTGCCAGGGGTTAAGCGAGCGCCACGGCCACTGGCGCTTCGGGACTTTCCCCTACTGCGTCCTCCGGCCGCCTACGGCAACCGCCTCAGCCAGGTCTGCCGCAGCAGGAACCCGGCCACCGCCAGCAGCACCGCCAACAGCGCGAAAGGTGCGAAGCACTCGTCGTAACGGGTGAAGTTCTCCACCTCGACGCGGCTGCGTTCGAGGTCGTTGATCTGGTCGTAAATCTCGCGGAGCTTGCGGTTATCGGTGGCACGGAAATACTGGCCGCCGGTCATCTGTGCGATTTCGGTCAGCATCTTTTCATCGATCTCGACCTTCATCGGCTGGAAGGTCAGGTTGCCCCACATATCGATAGCGGGATAAGGCGCCATTCCCATCGTGCCGACGCCCACCGTATAGACGCGGATGCCGTACGACTTAGCGATTTCGGCCGCGGTCAGCGGCGCGATCTGGCCGCTGTTGTTCACGCCGTCGGTGAGCAGGATCACCACCTTGCTTTTCGCACTGCTCTCCCTGAGGCGGTTCACGGCCGTCGCCAGTCCGTTGCCGATGGCCGTCCCGTCATCGATCATGCCGCTGCGCACACCGCCCAGCAGGTTCAGCAGCGACCGCTTATCGGTCGTCAGCGGACACTGGGTGAAACTCTCTCCCGCGAACACCACCAACCCGATACGGTCGTTGGGACGGTCCACGATAAAATTCGAGGCCACCTCTTTGGCCGCGCCGAGGCGGTCGGGGGTAAAATCGCGGGCCAGCATACTGCCCGACACGTCGAGCGACAATACGATATCGATTCCTTCGGTGGTGCTGTTCGAATTGTGCTCGGCGCTCTGGGGACGGGCCAGCGCCACCGAAAGCAGCGCCACGGCGAGGCAACAGAGCACCAGCGGCAGGTGGCGCAGGTAATATTTGGCCGTACGCGGCACACGGCGCACCCCGTCGATCGTCGAAATGCGCATCGTCGCGCCGCCCTGGCGCATCCGGTAGACGTAATAGGCGACCATCGGCACGATCAGCGCCGAGAGCCACAACATATCCGGATTGACAAATCTTACGATATCCACAACGTTCCTTTGACTTTATTTGTTTGCACCACTTCCTTCACGCGTATTCAGGCCTTCCGTACATTACCTCCCACCGCGCACGCACTATTTCTCCTGTGCCATGCACCGCTCCACACGCAGGTCGTACGTCTCATGCGCCACCCCTTGTCCCACGTACATTTACTGCGCATGTGCGGGGCCGTATCGCACCTACCAGTTCTTGCCCGAACGGCCCACCGCGCGCGCTTTGCGGCCATCCACTTTCTTCTTGGTGTTGTCCTCGCTGCCCTGTACGGCGTCGAGCATCCTCTCGGCCTCCTCGCGGCTCATGCGTTCCTGCTGGGCCCCGCCTTTCCCCTGGTCGGGTTTCTGGTCCTGCGGATTCTCACCGCCGTCGCCCTGGTCGGGATCCTGCTTGTCGGGCTTGTCGCCTTGGCCGTCCTGATCCTTCTTCGGGGGCTGCTTCCGGTCCTTGTTATCTTTGTCGTCCTTATTATCCCGGTTGTCTTTGTTCTGGTCCTGGTTCTGCCGGTTGTCCTGGTTCTGGTCGTTCTTGTCGTCCTGGTTCTGTTTCATCAGTTCCAGCACATAAGCCAGGTTGTAGCGCGCCTCATCGTCCAGCGGATTGCGCCGCAGCGCGTTCTTGTACGCTTCGGCGGCCTCGGGCAGCTTCTTCTGCTGGAAGTAGGTATTGCCCAGATTGTAATAGGCATCCGGGGCATGGGGTCCCGCCACTTCGTCGCGCGAAATCTGCTTGAGGATATTGAGCGCCTCGTCGTAACGTTTCTGCTTGTAGAGCGCGTCGGCCAGGTTGAAGAGCCCTTCGTACGTCGGGCTCTGCTCCTGCGCCTTGCGGTAACGGATCTCCGCCTCGGGATAGTTTTCCTGCTCGTAGAGCGCATTGCCGGCACGCAGCACGCGCCGTTCGGGATAACGCTGCGCATAAAGGCCCTGCACGCCCGCAGATGCCGCCAGTACCAAACCCAGCACCAGGTTCCGTATCATCGTCCTGCTCACGACCGCACCTCCTTTCCTTCCCCGGCTTCGTCCGAGGTTCCTCCTGCGGCTGCGCCGCCCGGGGTATCCGGAATATCCGGCGCTCCGGGAACACCCGAAGGTTTCAATCCGCCTGAAGTCCCCGTCGGTCCGGGAACGTTCCCCTGCGGGGTATCGTTTCCGGCCTGCTGCGGTTGCAGTTCCGGCGGCAGTTGCTTGGTCTCCTCGACGAAATAGTAGGCATCCTGATAGGCATCCTCGTTCTGCACCGCATCGGGCTCGTACTTCGCGAACTTCACGAAATCGGCCACTTCGAGCAGGCTGCCGAGCCGTTTCGACGCGCGCTCTTCGACGGACAGTTCACGGATTCGCGCGATGATCTCGGCCGAGGTCATCTCCATCGCCTGGAAGTTGTAACGTCCGGCGAGGTATTCGCGCAGGATATCGGTCAGGCCGGTGTAATACTGTTTCGATTTGCCGCTCTGCCACAGTTTTTGCGTATGCAGTTTTTCGAGCTGCTTGATGGCCGCCACATGCGGCGGGTCGGCGGGGCCGCGCAACGCCGCGAGCAGCCCGCGTCCGCGCTTCAGCAGCAGGACATAGACGGCCACTGCGATCAGCAGCGCCGCGAGCAGGGTGTTGCCCAGCGGCGGTCCGTCGAACAACCTGATCTTGACCATCCCGAGGCTGAATCCGGTGATCAGCGCGTCGATGCTGAGCGCCACGCCGAGCAGCAGCGTATTGCGTAGCGATAACAGGTCGTTGCAGTTGACCGATTCTCCTTCGGCGGAAAGGCCCTCTTTGATCATCTTGCCGCCGACGATCGCCAGCAGCCCGAAGGCTACCCAGTGGTCGTAGTCGGCGATCAGCCGGCTCACGTTTTCGCCGAGGAACCAGCCGGCCATGATCATCAGGAAGTGGAAGATGCCGATGACGATCAGGAAACGCATCCGCTGCCGGTGCGTCGTGCACCCGGCGAATCCCAGCGACAGCGAGACGGCGAACGTGTCGAGACTCAATCCGACTCCCAACAGTAAGACCCCAAGTAAACCCATCCGGAAAAGTGCTAAATTTTATGCAAAAATAGCTATTAATTCCGGTTTTGTGAATAAACGGTACGACGTGACCGGATTTTTAAATCAATTCTTACCTTTGCACCATGGATTTCAAACTGGTATCGGAATACAGCCCCACCGGGGATCAGCCCGAAGCGATCGGGCAGCTCGTGTCGGCGCTGCGG
>ERZ827450.2291-NODE-2291-length-16141-cov-12.195014_pt1 | contig 16141 bp, 16 predicted proteins | sample MGYA00519773_ERZ827450 | MGnify/ENA primary metagenome ERZ827450 (study PRJEB31778, sample SAMEA3449306) | human gut metagenome | biome: human gut; feature: human-associated habitat; material: faeces | place: United Kingdom | collected 2010/2012 ...
AATGATGCGAATCAGCAGTTGATAATCATCTACTTTTTCGCTTGTTAAAATGTTATTATTCAGTTACCTATCTCATTAATTAGTTTTTTAATCTCATTGAAAATCAGCATATTATAAGAATAAAACCACTCATTGTTCTAATTATGATTCCCAAGGAGAAAGAATTCAAACTTATAAAAATATATATGTATATCTGCGGATGTTTACGAGTCTTCACTCAAGTTCTACTGCCAGAGGTTCAGTAATAACCACCATCCAATCTTTACCGATGAGGAACTGCTTACTGTATGTCTGTTCTGCGGAGCTTATCAGCAATACTTTAAAATCAAAGATATACATACCTTTACCAAGGAATACCTGCTTTCATGGTTCCCTGACTTGCCTTCTTACCAAGTATTCAATTATAGATTGAATTTGATGCCGGAAGCAATCAGCGAACTCGTCAGGCAGTTAATCCATTCATTCAAACCTCAAGATTGTGACAGTATGAAATCATTAGTTGACTCGATGCCTATCATTACTTGCGCGGGAAAGAACACAGTAGGAAAGGTCGCCACTGAGATTACTTCCAAAGGATATTGTTCGACAAAGAACATGTATTATTTCGGACTAAAACTCCATGCAGTGGCTTTCCGTAGAAAAGGAACTATACCTTTTCCTGAAATGCTCATACTTTCCGCTGCTGATGAAAATGACTCCACTGTATTCAAAAGAGAATGTGTGGGAAATCTGAACAATAGAGAAATATATGCCGATAAAATATATTCGGATATACCATTCTATAAAGAGACGAAAGAATCTCAAAAACTCGAGCTATTTACTCCTGTAAAAGCTATCAAAGGAGAATCACCTGAAATAACAAAAAGGGAGAAAGCGGCAAGAGACTTGTTTTCAACGGCAGTCTCAAAAGTCAGACAACCCATTGAATCATTATTCAACTGGTTGAATGAAAAAACAAATATTCAAAGAGCGATGAAAGTCAGATCTACATCGGGACTGCTGCTACATACGATGGGAAAAATTGCCATTGCATTAATTACTCTAATTTTTAACAAAGGAATCAAATACTGATTCGGATTATTAATAAATTCTTCTATTTTATTCCAATTATCATCCATGAATGGCTCATGACGTAATAGCTCTTTTATTTCCATCTCCTTCACCTTTCTTTCAAAATACTGATGAATAAAGTAGTTTCTAGTGAAATAAAATATTTCCATAAGGAGAAAACGATGAATGCTGAAAAATGGGAAAAAGCAGAAAAGGTTCACTCTATACTATTGTATCCATCGGTACTTCAAAGAAAGGTGAAAGAGGGGAACAAGAAAAACAACAATAATAGGGATTGTAGTGATGGCTCTGTATCTCATAACAGTGTTTCTTATGCCTCGTTTCAAGCATTATAACATGTTATAACAAGCATTGCTAACCAGCTTCTCAAGTCTTAATATCTGACTCCTCAGATATTAAGACCTGTCATATCAAACGTTAATACCTGACACTCAGATGTTAACATCTGAGTGCAACCATTATTCTTTCACAAGCCTGTCCGTCACCATAAGGGTTATGCGTTTCAGACATTCGCTTATACATTTCTTTATCTTGCAACAGGGCAGTGACATTACTTACAATAGCCTCAGCGTCCGTACCGACCAGTTTGACTGTACCCGCTTCGACAGCTTCCGGACGTTCCGTTGTATCACGCATCACCAATACCGGCTTTCCCAGTGAAGGAGCTTCCTCCTGCACACCACCGCTATCCGTCAGTAGCAAAGTAGAATGTTGCATGGCATAGATAAAAGGCAGATAATCCAAAGGAGAAATCAGATAGACATTATCCACTCCCGACAACAATTCATACACAGGCTTCTGTACGTTAGGATTCAAGTGAACGGGGTAGACAATATCCATATCCGGATGCAGAGCCGCCAATTCCTTAATCGCTTTGCAGATATGCAGGAAACCTTCTCCGAAGTTCTCACGGCGATGGCCGGTGACGAGGATATACTCACGGTTGCCTACAGTGTAGCCTTTCTCCTGAAATTCTTTCGCTATCTTCTCTTCCATTCCGGGAGTGGAAGAAATAATATCAACCGCCATCAGCAGAGCATCAATCACCGTATTTCCGGTAATGAATATTTTCTTTTCATCTATATTTTCTTGCAGCAGATTCTTTTTGGACTGTTCAGTCGGTGCAAAGTAGTAGGTACAGATACGGTCTGTCACCTGACGGTTCATTTCTTCCGGCCAGGGAGACAGCATATTATAAGTACGCAATCCGGCCTCTACGTGTCCCACAGGAATCTGCATATAGAACGCCGCAAGCGAAGCAGCCATCGAAGTCGTCGTATCCCCGTGCACCAATACAGTATCGGGACGGAAGTCTTTCAACACTTCCCGCAATCCCATCAACACTTTAGCGGTAATATCATACAAGTCCTGATTGGGAGCCATGATATTCAAATCATATTCGGGAGTGATGCCAAACACTTCCAATACCTGATCCAACATTTGCCGGTGCTGTGCCGTGACGCAAACCCGCGTTTCAAAATGTTCCGTATCTTTCTGGAATGCTTTTACAAGCGGAGCCATCTTAATCGCTTCAGGACGAGTACCGAAAACGAGCAATATCTTTTTCATCTGCTTTATTTATAGAGTTATATAACCTCTTCGCAATTAAACTACCAATCTCTTTATCGTCTCACTCCGCAGAAGTCCAGTTCGATCTTTCCGTCTTCTTTCGGCAGCGCTACAAACACATCGTGACGAACCAGCCAGACGATAATATCCGCCTTCTCATATGCTTCCCGGTAATCTGTCAGATGGAAACTTTTATGAGTGCTGATATTAGGTTCGATAATCAACACATCCGCTCTCGATTCGGAGATGATACGGGAAGCTATATATTTAGCGGGAGACTCCCGCAAATCATCGATGTTCGGTTTGAAAGCCAGCCCCATACATGCTACGATGGGTTCGCGCTCATTCTGTTCTACAAACTTCTGGCAGGTTTCCAACACCTTGTTCGCACACCAGTCTGCCTTGTAATCGTTCGTTTCACGGGCACGCTTGATCAGCTGCGCCTGTTCCGGATAGTCGGATACGATGAACCAGGGGTCTACTGCAATGCAGTGGCCACCTACGCCACAACCCGGCTGGAGGATATTCACACGCGGATGCTTGTTTGCCAGTTCAATCAATTCCCATACATTGATTCCGGCTTTGTCGCAGATCATGGAAAGTTCGTTGGCAAAGGCTATCTGTGAGTCACGGGAAGAGTTCTCCGTCAGTTTACACATTTCTGCCGTGCGGGCATTGGTGCCGTGCAGTTTGCCTTGTACGAAAGCGGAATAGAATTCGATGGCTTTTTCGGTAGATGCCGGATCGATACCGCCGATCACACGGTCGTTGTGTACCAGTTCATATAATGTATTTCCCGGCAATACGCGTTCGGGGCAATAAGCGATGTGTATCTTCCCTTTCAGTTCGGGACGTTCTTTATAGATCACTTCCGCCATACGTTCGGTAGTATATACCGGGGAAGTGGATTCAATGACGAACAAGTTGCCCTCTTGCAGATAAGGGATCACGGAGCGGGTTGCCGCTTCCACATAAGTGATGTCCGCCCGATGGTTTTGCTTGAATGGGGTAGGCACTACGATAAAGAAGGCATCTGCCGCTTCCGGCTTGCACACTGCCCGTAACTTTCCTTTCTGCACTACGTCCCTGACTACCTGACCCAGTTCAGGTTCAACAATATGTATCTTTCCCTGGTTGATTGTTTCTACCACAGAAGGATTCACATCCACACCTATGACTTCGAAACCATGGGCGGCAGCAACGGCTGCCGTAGGAAGGCCGATATAGCCCAATCCTAAAAACACAACCTTTTTCATGTTCAATATCTCCTTATTAATAAGTGTGGCAAAAGTACAAATAATATGTGACTTTGTACGGATTTTCACTGAAAACCACTACTTTTGTGCAAACATTTTGAAAGCATGAGGGTACTAATCATCAATACTTCCGAACGAATAGGTGGTGCGGCTGTCGCTGCCGGACGCCTGATGGAATCGCTAAAGAACAACGGCATCAAGGCAAAAATGTTGGTACGCGACAAGCAAACAGACCAAATCAGCGTTGTCGGACTAAAGCGCAGCTGGCTGCACGTATGGAAATTCATGTGGGAACGCATTGTCATCTGGAAAGCCAACCGTTTCAAGAAGAATGATCTCTTCGCCGTAGATATTGCCAATACCGGCACGGACATCACTTCGCTTCCCGAATTCCAGCAGGCAGATGTCATCCACCTGCACTGGATCAACCAGGGAATGCTGTCACTCAACACCATCCGCAAGATTCTGACATCCGGCAAACCTGTAGTATGGACTATGCACGACATGTGGCCGTGTACCGGTATCTGCCATTATGCACGCGAATGCAGAAATTACGAGCAGGAATGCCATCACTGTCCCTACATCTACGGGGGAGGTGGCAAGAAAGACTTATCCACCCGAATCTTCCGGAAAAAGAAAGAGATTTATAGTCAGGCACCTATCACGTTTGTAGGCTGTAGCCGTTGGCTGGCAGAGAAGGCCAAAGTCAGCGGGTTGCTCACCGGACAAACCGTTATCAATATCCCGAATGCCATCAACACCAACCTGTATAAACCCCATAACAAGCAGGAAGCCCGCAGGAAATGCAGGCTGCCGCAGGAAGGCAAACTGATTCTTTTCGGTTCTGTCAAGATCACAGATAAACGAAAGGGGATCGACTATCTGATAGAAGCCTGCAAGCTGTTGGTAGAGAAGCATCCGGAATGGAAAGACTCACTGGGCGTAGTCGTTTTCGGCAATCAGTCTCAGCAACTGCAAGACTTGATTCCTTTCCGTGTTTATCCGCTTCCTTATATTAAGAATGAACACGAACTGGTCGATATATACAATGCCGTAGACCTTTTTGCGATACCTTCTCTCGAAGAGAACCTGCCGAATATGGTCATGGAAGCCATGTCCTGCGGTGTGCCTTGTGTAGGTTTCAATACCGGAGGCATACCGGAAATGATCGATCATCTGCACAACGGATATGTAGCTCAGCGCAAGTCGGCAGAAGACCTGGCCAACGGCATCCACTGGATATTGACGGAGCCCGAATATGCGGAACTCTCCGCACAAGCCTGCCGCAAAGCCATAGGCAACTATTCGGAAAGTATCATAGCCAAGAAGTACACGGACGTTTATAACAAAATAACAGGGAAATATGCATAGTGTCCATCCTACTCCCAAGTTCTCGATTATCACGGTGACCTACAATGCCGAAAAAGTGCTGGAAGATACCATCCAAAGTGTTATCTCGCAGACCTATCACCATGTAGAATATATCATTGTGGACGGAGCCTCCAAAGACGGTACTCTCTCTATCATCGACAGATACCGGTCACGGATACACACCGTCATCAGCGAACCGGACAAAGGACTGTACGATGCCATGAACAAGGCAATCTCCCTCGCCGGCGGCGACTATCTCTGTTTTCTGAATGCGGGCGACTGCTTTCACGAAGACGATACTTTGCAACAGATAGTGCACAGCATCAATGGCAACGCACTTCCCGACGTTATTTACGGGGAAACCGCGATTGTCGATAAAGAAAGGCACTTTCTGCACATGCGCCGGCTTTCCACACCCGAAAAGCTTAACTGGAAAAGTTTCAAACAGGGAATGTTAGTCTGTCATCAGGCATTCTTTCCCAGACATACACTAGTGGAGCCTTATGATTTAAATTACCGGTATTCCGCAGATTTCGACTGGTGCATCCGTATCATGAAAAAGGCGCGTACTTTACACAATACGCACCTGACAATCATTGACTATCTGGATGAAGGAATGACTACACAAAACCGGAAAGCGTCCCTTAAAGAACGATTCCGCATTATGGCAAAACATTATGGATGGATAAGCACCGCAGCACATCACGCGTGGTTTGTACTGCGGTTGATTACGAAGCCGGGACAGTAACCTACGGAAATTACCGAAAGAGCCTTTGGCAAACTTAATTTATAAAAATTATGAAGAATCTTCTTCTTACAACTATTTTCACATGGGTGATTGTCGTAATCAATCTTATCGGAACTAAAATTCAAGCCAAAGACAACTCGTTACCTGACAGCCTGATAACGGCAGATTATGTATACGAATATACATTCTCTGACTTCGACAAAGCATTGCAAATCATGGGAAAACTAAGAAAACGAAACTCCCTCCCCGGATTTAAACTAGATATAACCGAAGGTGACTTGTACTTCAACACCGGCAAATACTATCAGGCGCTAAAATTCTATGGACGCGCACTGCAAAGTGATTCGATACAAGCGGACGACCAACAAAACATGGAACAAATACACCGCATGATCTCCTGCTACGATTGCCTTCATAACGAAACGAAGAAAGCACAGTATGTAGAAATGTTATTGAAAAAGTCGAAACAATGCGGTAACGAAGCGATGCAGTCCGTAGCTCTGTTCAACATGGGAAAGATGCTTTATTATCAAGGAAATAAAGAGAAAGGCTATGAGTTTATGCTACAAGCTGTCGAACTAATGGAAAAAACAGACTACAAATACAAATATGACAACCTGCGGCTATGACTATAACACATTGCTCATATTTCAAGAACGGGACGGACGGAACAATGAAGCCCTTCAAACCCTTGAAGCATTGCAAAAAGTAGTCGTAGCAGAAACCGGCGAAGAAACTCCAATGGAGGAACTGGGCGAGAAAGAAAAGAAAGCAATGTATGCCCACTATGCAGTTGTACTGTCCCGGCTGGGAAGATTGAAAGAGGCTGACGGTTATTACAAACAGTTTCTATCTCTAAGTAATGTATTCGATCGGGACAATTACCTGATTATGCCCTACTTATTAGACCGGAAAATGTACGACGACGTGATCCTTATGAATTCTGCCCGTGAAAAATCACTTAGAGCACAAGGGGATACCATTACCTACCACATGACCAGCATCAAAAGTTCTCTCGGAGAAGCATATAAACGAAAAGGTGATTACCTAACTGCCGCAGAATATTTTCAGCAGCTTGCAATGTTAAAAGACAGCATTAAGAACAGAGAACAAAAAAGTTCGGCACTGGAACTGGCCACTATTTATGAAACCCACGAGAAAGACCTGTTTATTCAGCAACAAACCGCCGACATACGCATGCGAAATGCCTTGTTGATATTTGTAGGCTGTATTGTCTTTTTGTCAGCGGTATTCTTGTGGCGTACAATACGCTACAACCGGGCTATACGCCGTAAAAATGAAGCAATGGTCGGTACCATTGAGGATTTACTGGCATATAGAGAGGAACTTTACCAAAGAAAAGAAGAAAACTTTATTCTAAAAGCACAACTACAAGCAGAAGATAAACCACAAACCACCCCCAAAGAAAACGAAGATGTGTCCACTACAGAAACGGACATAACAATAGAAAATGCTTCCGCGAATATGCCTTCAGATAAGGATGAAGATAACAAAAATATGTTATATGACAAAAGTATGTTCGACAGAGTAGAACGCGAGATTATTAATCGCCAGCTTTTCTTACAACCCGATTTTTCAAGAGAAGAACTGATAAAAATAATCTATATCCCAAAAAATAAGTTTGCACAACTCTTTAAATTATATGCCAGAACCAGTTTCTCAAAGTATGTCAACAATCTCCGGTTAGAATATGCCGTCGGAATGCTGAAAGAGCATCCATATTATACGATAGACGCCATCGCTAAAGAGTGTGGTATGAGTACCGTCCAAACCTTCTACCGTCTTTTTTCTGAAAAATTCGGGGTAACCCCCACTGAATTCCGATCAGGATTAAAAATATCTGAAAATGAATGCAATAACGACTAAAAGTGAAAAATTGAGATAACGAGAGTGAATAAGTGAGACAACAACCGAATCGGATTTTTTGATATAAAACCCAAGCTTGTTACCTTTGAGCCAGACTTAGTAAAAAACAAACAGTACGACTAAAATGGAACTCAAAGAAACAAACAAACCTGACTATCATCATTTGATATCTGGGGATATGTCTATAAATACACAACGCGAATGCGTTTGTAATAAGGGCATATTAAAAAAACAAGCCTTTAGATGTTTTAAATCTTTTGGCTTGTTCTCTATTTTATTATTTTTTGTATGCGGTTCTCCGACATCTGTCTGTGCTGAAACAACAGTAGCTGCGAACTTAAATAGTACCACCACCGATGCCTACCTTATACTAGTGATACTTTTAATCATATCGCTATCAATTATAATAATGCTTTCTTTTTCCCTCTTGCATTATAAGCGTAAACTGCGGGACTGCCGTAAGCGATTATTACGTAACATAAACGAAAACACGGAACTCAAAAAAAGAATACCGGTTTCCGAACGGTTCAATTATTCCAATTCACTGGACGTTTCTCCCGAAGAGTTTATCCAGATCATTAATAATATAATGAAAAAGCTTACGCTCTGATGGCCTGCTTTCTATCCTGCTGATATATCACTCTGAAACAGAAGGAACGTAAAGCATCACCTGATCCAATACTACCCCTTCATCCAATGCCTTAATCTCCAGTTGATGAGATTTCTTTCCGGACACAGGAAGTACAATCTTTCGAATAGCCTGATTACGAAGAACATTCTCCTTCCATTCTTCGCTACGTCCTTTTGTCTCATAGGATATCACTTTCGGTTCAGCTCCGTCAATAGAGACAGAAAAACGTAGTTGTGTTCCATGTACAGGATGGTTAGGTAATAATCGGACTTCCACCTCTACTACATCCGCCTTCCAGTCGCTAAAGGAGAAAGTCAGCGCTTTGCCCATAAGTATCCCTGCTGCCCTACCTGCGTATCCCAAGCCTTCGTGACCAATGAAATTTCCTTTTGAGGCATCCATACCGTTCCATTGATAGATAGCAGAACGCTCTTGTATCATCGGAGTAGTAGCTTCCTTCCTTTCTACACGGTTAAATACAGGAAGTTTGCGGGGTTTGAAATCCATCATTCGGTTCCATTTGCCATTCTCCAATGAATTATAGTGTTGGGTAAGTGCGGCAATGCTATCGTAAGCAGCGTCACTCTTTTACCAATCTGCCTTTCCATGGCGTGCCAACTGGGCAAACAGCAGCTTCCGGTTCATTTGTGCCGCAGCCTGCACCGGATATTTCACCAATTCAAAATAAGCGCTTTGCCTATCGGCAGGAATCCGAAAGGTAACCTTCTCTACAGTTTCCGACAGTCTGTCATAAGACGATAAACGCTCATTTATAAATTCCTCGCTCCAAGGCAGGTCTTTCACTATGCGGTAGGCAGGGTCTTTCTCTTCTTCCCTCGTATTCCCCATAAATTCCGGCTTGCGGATATGGGCAAGACGATAATATTCTTGCATAACAGGCAGTAATTCCTTGGCAGGGGAAGTACCCAGTTCCCGTTCCAGCCAATGCTTCAGGTGTGCCGTGACTCCTTCTTGGGCAACCGCTTCCAAATTCCACGCCATATCCATGAAAAGTTCAATCTGATATTCGGCAGGTTTGATATCTCCCACATTCAGAATCCATATTTTCTGCATTCCCTGATCGTACGCCTGCTTCATCTGCTGATAAATCAATGAAGGACTCATCGTACTCAGCCACAGATGATCGTGCGGGCGTCCCCAATAGGAGACATGGTAATAAATACCGTTTCCTCCCTTGCGGGCACGCTCTTCAGCAGTCGGGAAGTGACGGATATAGCCGTAGTTATCATCACACCACATCAGGGTCACATCATCAGGAACTTGCAAGCCGGCGTTATAAATATCAAGTACTTCTTTATAAGGTATAAAAACCTGAGGAACCTGAGTCACATCTTTATTCACATATTTCTCTATCAAGCCACGCTGGTCAGCGAGTACACGGTCCAACACAGCTTTCTGCTCTTCTACCGTCTTGGCACCCTGCATCTTGCCATCATGTACGCCACGCATACCAAGCGTATAGAGTACTTCCTGATCTGCCACTTCTTTCACCCTGTCTTCCCAGAATTTATAGACAGCAGCACTGTTATTTACATAGTCATACGCTCCATTCCCTCTTCGTCTCCACTCTCCGGCAGCACTGCAAGCCATCGGTTCACAATGGGAAGCCCCCATAAAGATCCCGTACTTCTTTGCCACTTCCCGATTGCCTTTAGTCAGGAAAAAGGGGAGCGTACATTCGTGCATGGCCGGCCAGTAGGTGTTAGCTCTTAAGCGAAGCAGCAGTTCGAAGATACGTTCATTCGTGCGCGGACCTATTTCTCCATTCACGTCCGAAGGTTCATAGGTTTTATTGCTCCATGGCATCAGTCCCCAATCTTCGTCATTGATAAAGATACCGCGATATTCTACGGAAGGTGACTGTACGCTGCGGAACTTGGAGGAAAGTTTAAAAAGTTTCTTTTTTTCCGGAGTTACGTCCGCCCACCATTCCCAAGGAGATACTCCGAGCAAACGGGATATTTCGAGTATGCCGTAAGCAGTGCCGTGCCCGTCACTACCGGCCACTATAAGTTTTCCTTCGGGCGAAACAGTCAGCAAGAAAGCCTGCTTCTTACCTTTTAAGACGGAGGTGTCCACTCCCGACTGATCGATCAGTTCACTCCTGCCGGCTGTACCTATTAGAATAGTTCCTGTGTTCGTTTCAACTTTGGCTGTTGCCGATAGCACCGTTTGAAGATCCCGACGGAGTAATTCTAAAGCAGTGTGCACTACCTGTTCTTCAGAACTGTTGCAGGCTATCGGTACAGGTATGCCGGATTGTAGCACAAAATCCCGCTGTTTGCCGGTGACCGACAAAGCAGTCCAAACGAAAGTCAATAAAAAAAATAATGTCTTATATCTCATAAAAGTCTTAGTTTATCAATAATTACAAGGGAATGCAAGCAACTGATACATCAATGTACGGGCCATGCGTTCCTGCCCTTTCGTACTCGGATGCAAGCGGTCGAAAGTCGGATCATAGAAATATTCCAGTTGCCCCTCTACCATCGGATTCATTCCAGTTACTGCATTAAAGTCTATGACCGGAACTCCCCATACATTGGCAGCCTCTTTCACAGCAAGAACATAAGCATCCACATATTCGCCACAACGGTTCTGATAACTCTCATCCGGCTGCACATTCTTTTCGCCGAAATCGGCAAACGAACGGTGTAATGGAGTCAGTAATATAATCTGTTTATCGGGGAACAAACTTTTCAAACGGCTTATCCCTATGTTAATACGCCCTTTGTAAGTCCGGTTATCCATTACAAGCGTACGTTTTATACGAGTTTCCAGCTTTTTAGTCTTTCCACGAGCAGCCATAACTTGTTCTTTTTTCTCAGTATACCATTCTCCGACAGGTATACCTTCATTAAAATCATTCGTTCCTAACAATACAAGAATAGCATCCACCTCTTCTCCATGCTCTTTCTTCAGTTGTTCAGCCTGGCGCGGTACATCATTCCATTGCCGCCCGCTTACCCCATAGACAAACGGAGTAATACCCAGCCATTCTTCCAAAAATGACCAGTATTTCTTTATCTTATCACCATAACAATTAGGGTCTGTAATGGAGTCTCCCAAGTACCCTACTCGCTTTCCTTGCCACGGATGCCGGATAAAGCCTTTCGGGTTTCCATCTATAAAACCCGTTTCTACCACCTGCGTCGGAACGTAATATATATCTTTAATTGTTACATAAGAGTTATTGCTGCCATAGATGGTTTTCGTTTTATCAGTCCAGGTAGGCTTATTTCCCGTAACTTCCACCACCAATGTATATTCATCCTTTACTAACGGAGGAGTCATAAAACGTATGGCCTCATCTTTTACCTTACTATAAAAGTCAACTAATGAAGAATAGATCTTTTCTCCTCTCTTATTCAAGATATTCACTTGCGCATACCCGCTATGAGCATTTGTTTCGCCCACAACAACCATCCGGGAACCATCAAAAGGTACATTTAGACTGGCTCCTGCCACATTCGAAGCCAGATGACCGTTTTCCATCTTCCACTCAGCCGGATTACTGAGGCTTATCTCCTCACGTGAAACGAGTTTACCATTACGTAAAGGATCTACCGGTTTGATCTGATCCATATCCCATGCAGGCCAATATTCCGGTATGGTAAGCTTTGTTCCATCCACCTGTATCGGCATCCAGACGTATGTAGCCGCTGAAGCCTGATGTGGATAAGACCATCTGTCTCCCATAAACATAGGAATGGTATCATTCCCACGCTTTAAAGGAAAAACAAAAGTCGTCTGAGAATTGAATGTCAGGCTACCTTCGGGAGCAAATAGTCCTTGGCTCGTCCAAGGCCCTTTTACAGAAGGAGCCGTATAGTAGAAGTTATCATTCTTCTCCCAACTGGTAAGATTAGAAAACAAAAAGAAATAAGTCCCGTCTTTTTTGAACATTGCCGGAGATTCTCCGTGAGAACCGGGAACTCCCGACAGCACTTTCTCCTCTGCCGAACGGTAATCTTTACTCAAACGATAAACAATTCCTCCATGCAACAGTAAGTACCCGGTACCATCTACATCCTGATAAGTTCCCATATCCCAACGACGGATAGGTTTACCCTCATATAAAAGCGGACCATGAAGTTTATACTCTCCGGCAATAGTGCTGCAAGTAGCATACCCAATGTGAGGATCCTTATAATTCATGTTATCTGCATGCATAAACATCACATATTCACCGGTCGAAGGGCATTTCATAACTTTTACCCGCTCGCCTACTCTATTAGGACCAAGTATGCCGTCTGGCTGCATTGGCAACACTACACGTTCAAATTTCCAGTTCACCAAATCATCGGAAGAATAACAGCTAAAACCGGGGAAAGCATTACTTTCATCCGATTTCCATTCACCGAAAAGATAGTATCTGCCATTCTCCTCTACAATACAGGCACCGTGCGCATTTACAATCTCTCCACGATCATCAAACCAAGGCACACCATTGTATATCAATTTTTCAGTTCCCTGAGCCCAACTCATTCCGCACAACAGCAATGAAAGGACAACTAATAACATCCAGTTTTTCATAATATTTTGTTATCACTTTTTATTCATACTCATGCTTCGTACAAACACAAATACGATGTTTACATATCTTCCCGCAAAAGTAAGTGATATCATCCAATCTACACATAGACAAACATGCAATAAAGATGGAATTTCGTCCACAGACCCGAATTACATCACCAAATTTACAGTCATGACTGACAAAATCCACATTCTACATCAAGATATAAAAGAGATTTAATACCACCACAACAACAAACATATTTGACGATTCTTGCTAAAATACTGTCCAACAGCATTTTTTTTGAAAGATTCTATTAATCATTACAGCTAAAATCATATCTTTGTTCCCGAACTAATAAAGAATAATTGAATGTTTACCACATTTACATTCCGCAAGGATTCCGTTCTGTAAATAATCTGTAAGTCTTCCTCTCATTACAGATTATCCCTTTATTTTCTCCGACATACTTCATGTCAGAGTTACTTTTTATTCTCTAAAAATAGTAACAACTGTAAGGTCTAATGGCTACAGGTACCATCATACACCCCCATTCGACGTACACTTAAAACATTAAAAACAATGAGTAACAACCATACATCTATCCACGATTTCGATTTTACACTTATATGTAATTACTTCAAATCACTCGAACGTCAAGGTCCCGGAAGTCCCGAAGCCACTCAAAAAGCCCTGAGTTTTATCAACGAGCTATCGGAAAAATCACAGATAGCCGACATCGGCTGTGGTACCGGCGGACAAACCATCACACTGGCAGAGTACACCAAAGGACAAATCACAGGCATAGACCTTTTCCCGGACTTTATTGAAATATTCAATAAAAATGCGGCAAAAGCCCTTTGCTCGGACAGAGTGAAAGGAATCACCGGGTCGATGGATCATCTCCCGTTCCAGAACGAAGAACTCGATCTTATCTGGTCGGAAGGAGCTATCTACAACATCGGATTCGAACGTGGCATGAACGAATGGAACAGATTTCTGAAAAAGAACGGTTTCATCGCAGTCACGGAAGTATCCTGGTTCACTCCGGAACGTCCTGCCGAAATAGAAGATTTCTGGATGGATGCTTATCCCGAAATCAATACGATTCCCGCAAAAACAGCTCAGATGGAAAAAGCCGGATACATCCCGACCGCCCATTTCATTCTACCGGAGAAGTGCTGGACGGAACACTTCTATGCCCCACAAGTTTCGCTTCAAGAGGCATTTTTGAAGGAACACCCAGAGAATAACGCAGTCAAAGACTTCATTGCCAATCAACGGTATGAACAGAGTCTGTATCATAAGTATAAAGAATATTATGGCTACGTATTCTATATAGGACAAAAAAGATAATTAACCAACTGCCGGAGAAGTTAGCAAGACAGGATAACTCTCCGGCGCTTATTATCCTTTACTTTGCAAAAGATATGGAAACGAAAGATATAAATAAGCAAGAATATCTGTTACGAATCAAAAAAGTCACAGACTATATCCATCAGAATATAGATCAGCCGCTATCATTACAAAAAATGGCCGGAATCGCATGCTTTTCCCTTTTTCATTTTCATCGTGTTTTCACTGTTCTGATTGGAGAGACACCTACAGAATATATTAAACGAGCCCGAATCGAAAAAGCAGCCCTGCTACTGCAAGGCGAAAAGCAACTTTCTGCGACGGAGATAGCCCGGCTCTGCGGTTTCAGCAGCCTGTCGCTTCTCAGCCGCAACTTTAAGCAACATTTCAATATCACTATCCGTGAATTTCGTTCACTGGACTAAACACCTAAAAGACATGGAAAATCAGATTCTAATTTTTCGTACTTCAGTCACCAAAAGACGGGACATCAAATTAATCGGCAGCCTCCTGGCGCGATTCCCACAGATCAGCAAATGGAATGTAGATTTTGAAGACTGGGAGAAAATCTTAAGAATCGAGTGCAGCAATATCACCGCACTCGAAATTTCGGAAACTCTCCGGAATAATCATATTTTCGCATCAGAGTTAGAGTAATAACTTCTTTTTCAACTCTGCCACCCCTTCGGAAGCGCCCTTCTGAATCACATGTATCGAACGGGAAGTATGTGTATCCACCGGTTTCGGATCAATCAGATACACCTCTGCTCCTTTCGGTACATAATGTAGCAAACCTGCCGCAGGATATACATTGAGAGAAGTACCGATGATGACAAAGATATCCGCTTTCTCTACGTATTGAATAGCTGTCTCAATCTGCGGTACCGCCTCTCCAAACCAGACAATGAAAGGACGTAACTGAGTTCCGTCACCAGCTCTATCTCCTATTTTCACTTCATACTCTTCCGGTTTCAATTCCTTTATATAATGGGGATTGTACGGGTCTCTGCTAGAACAAACCTTTGTCAACTCACCGTGCAAATGAATGATGTGACTGCTTCCGGCACGTTCGTGAAGGTTATCTACATTCTGCGTGATAACAGTCACATTGAAACTCTTCTCCAGTTCAGCCAGCAACTCATGTCCGCGATTCGGTTTCACTTCCAACAATTGCTTCCTTCGTTCATTATAGAAGTTGATCACCAATGCCGGGTCTCGCTGGTATCCCTCGGGTGTAGCCACCTGCTCCACAGGATATTTATCCCACAAACCACCCGCATCGCGAAAGGTACTGATTCCACTCTCGGCACTCATGCCCGCACCCGTCAATATTACCATATTCTTCATAATCACTCCTCCTTTAATTTTAATGACATACAAATGTAAGCAGAATCATTGAATAAAAGAAACCTTCCGAACGTATAATCTGACCCTCCGGATACAGGAGTTTACTATCAGTCATGCGAAGACTTAGTAGCGGATATACGAAAATTCAACAGCTGTCAGACGAATAAATTCTTGCATAAACGAACTTACACAGTAAGCGTACTAAAATTAAATCTTAAGAAGGAAGGAATTAATTCCTCCAAGAAAAAAAGACTAACTTTCACGGATATAAGAATTTTTAAATACTAAATGCTAAATCATTCAAATAAAACGTGTACTTTTGCGATTCATAAATTTGCAATTGATTGAAAGCTAAAACCATGAAGGTG
>ERZ827450.2300-NODE-2300-length-16068-cov-3.533566_pt1 | contig 16068 bp, 15 predicted proteins | sample MGYA00519773_ERZ827450 | MGnify/ENA primary metagenome ERZ827450 (study PRJEB31778, sample SAMEA3449306) | human gut metagenome | biome: human gut; feature: human-associated habitat; material: faeces | place: United Kingdom | collected 2010/2012 ...
GTGCTCAAAGTATTTATTTAAAAGAATTTGTGACAAATGATTGACTAACATACAATAAGAAGTTATAAAATTAGAAAAATCTATTTACTTTATATGCTTGGATATGTTAAAGTATAAGTAGAGTAAAAAATAAAAGAAAGGAATTTTAAAATTATGAAAAAACAAACAATTATCGCAATAGTTATTGCAGTAATCGTAGTTCTTGCAATTACAATAGGAGTTGTTGTAGGAAATAGTAAAAAAACAAAAGGAGAAAGTAGTACAATAGAGACAGCTTCTCAAATGAAGGCAATGTTTAAATCTATCTATAATAAATTAGGAGATGAATTGCCAGATTTAGAAACAGCTAAAATTGATGTAAGTGATGCCGTAGCTGTAAAAGATTATACAGGTTTGCAATCAAACGAAAATGTAGAAACACTTGTTGTATCTGAACCATCAATGTCTTCACAAGCATATTCAGCAGTTGCAGTAAAAGTAAAAGCAGGTGCTAATGTAGAAAAGATGAAACAAGAAATGCTAGACAATATCGACATGGCAAAATGGATTTGTGTTTCAGCAAGTAACTTATATATAACAAACAGCGGAAATACAATATTTATGGTAATGTCAGACGAAGACTGGGCAAAACCAGTATATGAAGCATTTAAAGAATATGTAAATAATAATATCGGAAAAGAATTAGAAAAGGTATCTGATGAGGAAGATATAGAACTACCACCAGAAATGCCAGCAGTAATGTAAAAATTTCGCCCAATAGGGACGCCCCTTTTTGGGCGGAATTTTTTTAAAAAAATAATTAACAAGTTTTCGCCCCCAAAGGGGCGTCCCTATTGGGCGAAAGGAGGAAACATGCTTTTTACAAGTATTAGCTTTTTATATTATTTTTTACCAATTGTATTGATTGCGTATTTTATTGTGCCAAAGAAGGCGAAAAATTTCGTGTTATTTATTGCTTCGATGGCATTTTATTTTTATGGTGAACCAAAATATATTTTCTTGATGTTAGCAGAAATTTTTATTGCTTATATAGGAGCCATTTTAATAGCTAAATACAAAAAGAAAAGCATTTTGACAGTCACTCTTGCAATTCATATAGGATTGTTAGTATTTTTTAAATACACAGATTTTTTAATTGCAAATATTAATAATATTTTTAACGCAAAACTTAACTTATTACAGCTAGCATTGCCAATTGGAATATCATTTTATACTTTTCAAATTATCAGTTATGAGATTGACGTGTTTAGAGGAAATGTTAAGGTTCAAAGAAATTTCTTAAATTTAGCAACATATGTAGCTTTATTTCCACAGCTAATTGCAGGACCAATTGTAAGATATGAAACGATTGAGGACGAGCTTTCTAACAGAAAACATAGCTTTGAAAATTTTGCATATGGAGCTAGAAGATTTGTTATAGGACTTGCAAAAAAAGTACTTATCGCAAATATGCTAGGTGAATTTTGTAACAAATTTTCAGCAACTGATGAAAAGAGTGTAGTGCTATATTGGCTATTTGCAATCTCGTACATGCTACAAATATACTTTGATTTTTCGGCTTATTCAGATATGGCAATAGGACTGGGAAGAATATTTGGCTTCCACTTCTTAGAAAACTTTAACTACCCATACATATCAAAGAGCATAACAGAATTCTGGAGAAGATGGCATATTTCGCTAGGTTCGTGGTTTAGAGATTATGTTTATATTCCTCTAGGAGGAAGTAGAAAAGGAAAATTAATACTTGTGAGAAATCTTATTATAGTTTGGCTTCTTACTGGTATTTGGCATGGAGCAAGTTGGAACTTTGTAATATGGGGATTAATGTTTGGAATATTATTAATAATAGAAAAATTATGGCTTGGAAAATATATAGAAAAACTTCCAAATATTTTCAAGAGATTATATGTAATTTTTATTGTAATGATAAGTTTTATAATATTTAATGCGGGCACAATGAAGGAAGCATTTACTAATATTTCAGGATTATTTGGTGCAAATTCTACTTGTATAATAAACGATTACACAATATATTATCTAAGAAGTTACTTAATTACAATAATAATAGCGATAATCGGAGCAACACCAATTCTAAAAAATATAATCGAAAAATTAAAAACAAAGTCAGTAATGAATAAAATTATAAATATACTAGAACCAATAGCAATGGTAATAATTATATTGATTGTAACAGCATACTTAGTTGATAATTCGTATAATCCATTTCTTTATTTTAGATTTTAATGAGGTGTCAAGTTGAAAAAGAATTATAATTTTGGCTGCGTCAAATATCATTTCAAACGCGGTTACATACAGCAAGTATGCGCCCTTGCATTTGAAACTTATTTTCCTTGCCAAAATTTCTTAAGAAAGGAAACAATAAAAATGAGTGATAAAGTAAAAAACGTAGTTATTACGATAATGTTTGTGAGCGTCTTAGTTATAACTATGATTGTAAATATTGCTAAAAAAGACGGTACTATATCGATTTCGGAAAGAAGAAAGTTAGAACAGTTTCCAAGTTTTTCTATATATAAGTTATTCAATGGAAAATTTTTCGAAAAATTTGATAAATACACAACAGACCAGTTTACCTACAGAGATAATTTGAGAAAATTAAAGGTAGAAACCGAATTAAATATTTTCAAAAAGAAAGATTATAATAATTTATATGAATACAATGGATATATCATAAATCAAGAATATCCGCTAAATGAGAAATCTATTGAAAATCTTTCAAACAAGGTAAAACAAATAGCAAACCAGTATTTGACAGAGAATAACAATGTATATTTCACTATAGTTCCAGATAAAAATTATTTTGTGGATAAGGACAATTTAAAGTTAGATTATAACAAAATGGAAAATATGTTGGAAAAAAGTTTAACATTTGCTGAATACATAAAAATAAATGATTTGCTAGAATTATCAGACTATTATAAAACAGATACACACTGGAAACAAGAAAATATATTAAAGATTGCAGAAAAAATCGCAAATCAGATGAATGCAAATATATCAAAAGATTATGAAACTATAAGAATTACTGATTTTAAAGGCGTATATAGCGGCCAACTTCCAATTAGCAGTGAAAAAGACGAAATAAAAGTACTAACCAATGACACATTAAAAAGATGCAAGGTATATAATTATGAAACAAAAGAGTATTCAGGTATTTACAATTTAAATAAAATAAATAGTTTAGATAAATATGATGTATACCTATCAGGAGCAACGCCAATGCTAACAATAGAGAATCCAGATTATAATGGTACTAAAGAACTAATAGCATTTAGGGACTCTTATGGTAGCAGTTTAATTCCATTATTGGTTACAGGATATAGTAAAATAACGGTGGTTGATACAAGATATATATCACCAAAGTTGCTAAATCAATATATAGAATTTAAAGACCAAGATGTGTTATTTATGTACAGTACATTGATAATAAATAATAGCACAACACTAAAATAAGCATAGTCTGATATTAAAAAGGAGATATTATGATAGAAATAGTATTTAAATTGGATGAGAACAAGGTGATTGCATATGACTCTGAGAAAAAGGTTGGCGAATGTGATTTTGAGAAAATAGATAATATTTGGAATATAACACATACAGAAGTTGATAGTGATTATCAAGGACAAGGTATAGCTAGAAAGTTAGTAGAAAATGTTATAGAAAATTCTCAAAAATATAATAAAAAGATAACAGCAACATGTTCATATGCAAGAAAAATAATTGAAAAATAATAAGAGTGGATACAAATTATTGCAACTATATATAACAAAGGAAAACTGCCAGAAGCCATGAGAGAAAGATGTTGTAATTTTAAGCTACTAGAAGAAAAATGTTTAAAATATACTATTATAGATAGGAGTTTACATGGATAATAAAAAAAGATGCAAGTGGTGCAATATGAAGAATTCACTATATATAAAATATCATGATGAGGAATGGTGCAAACCAAACTTTGATGAGAAATATTTATATGAGATGCTTATATTAGAATCTTTTCAAGCTGGACTTTCTTGGGAGTGTGTACTAAATAAAAGACAAGCCTTTGAGATGGCTTATGATAACTTTAACATAGAAAAAGTATGCCAATATGATGATGAAAAAATCATAGAACTGCAACAAAATAAAGAGATAATCAGAAATAAATTAAAAATAAAAGCTACAATAAACAATAGTAAAATATTTAAAGACATTCAAAAAGAATACGGTTCTTTTTATAATTACTTAAAAACTTTTTCAAATGATATAATTCTTTACGAAACAGATAAAACTACGAATGAACTTTCAGACAAAATATCAAAAGATTTGCAAAAAAGAGGAATGAAATTTGTAGGAAGTACGATTATCTATTCGTATTTACAAGCGATAGGAATTATATATTCACATGGAAAAGAATGTTTTTTATATAAAGAAAAAAATAAAACAAATTAAGGAGAATTAAATGACAAACAATATTCCAAATTTTTTATATAATTTATTAATAGATCAATATGGTGAAGAAGTAACAAATAAAATAATAAGTGGATATTCTAAAAAAAGAAAGACAACATTAAGAGTAAATACACTAAAAACTAGTATAAACTATGTAAAAGAATATTTAACTAATTTAAACTATACATATAGTGAAGTTCCTTGGTATGAATCTGCGCTAATATTGGAAAATGTTACAGAAAAAGAAATAAAAGATTTAGATATATACAAAAATGGGGAAATATACTTGCAAAGCTTATCTTCTATGATACCAGCAATAATATTAAACCCAAAAGAAGATGAAAATATATTAGATATGGCAGCTGCGCCAGGTGGAAAAACGACACAAATGGTAGCATTATCAAATAATAACGCATACATAACTGCTTGTGAAAAAAACAAAATAAGGGCAGAAAGATTAAAATATAATATAGAAAAGCAAGGAGCGACCAGAGTTAGTGTAATGATAAAAGATTCTAGAGATTTAGACAACTTTTTATCTTTTGATAAAATTTTACTAGATGCACCATGTAGTGGAAGTGGAACTCTGGATATTAACGATAATAAACTAGAAACAATATTTACAGAAAAATTATTAAATAGATCTATAAAATTTCAGACACAGTTATTAAATAAAGCAATAAATCTATTAAAAAAAGGGAATGAAATGGTGTATTCTACATGTTCTATATTAAAGGAAGAAAATGAATTAATTTTAAAAGAAATAATGAAAAGGCATAAGATAGAAATAGTACCAATAGAAAAAGAATTATTTCCGAATGTACCATTTTTAAATACTCAAATAGATGGAACTATATGTGTAAGTCCTACAGATTTGTATGAAGGCTTTTTCGTAGCGAAAATAAGGAAAAAATTATAGATATTGCAAATAAAAAGTAATTGATGCATTAATATTAATCATGTTGTAATATAATAAACCTTAGAAAAGTTTACTAAGGTTTATTATTAGCATCTAAAACAGACAAAGTTGCTAAAGTATCTCCGAAGCTGAGTAAAAAATGCGGATAAAAGGTTAAGTTCTTCTTGAGTTTTGTCTTTTGCAAGGGTACAGGCTAATACGGAGATAAAAATTACAAATTCACAATCTTGCATAGTAATCCCTCTATACAATATACGCTAAAAATAAGATTTTATTACAAACTAAAAGATACATTATGTAAAATATATAAACAAAGGCATTGTAAAATTTGTAGTAATATAGTATAATATTAAGCTATAGGAAAATTGTAAAAAATCCTATTTGGGTAATAACTATAACCCAATTGTAACAGAATGAAAAGCACATAACATAAGTAGGAGGAAAAAATGAGTCAATTTAACATTAACAATTTGTGTGCACAAAACGTTCAAATTAATGGAAGGAACGTTAGAATCAATGGACGGGATGTAACGTATGACGAAGGCAGGAAAATCGATGAACGAAAAGTGATAAGCGAAAAAGGAATTGAAAATATATCAATTCAGTCATCTTTAGCAGATGTTAACATTACAACATCAGATTCATCTGTAATTGAAATCCATTTATATGGGAGAACAAGTAATGAGGATAAATTTACTTTTATTAATGTGGCAACATACAAGAAAGGACTTGCAATTACCTTAGATGAATCAGCAACAGGGAATTTAAGATTGGAAGTTAGACTTCCCAAAACGACACTTCAAAAGATTGAAGTGGATAGTAATGTTGGAGATATTTGCATAAAAGAAAATGTCTCAACAAATATGTTGGAAATGCTAACAGTATCTGGCAACATAAATGTACAATGTACATTTGCAGAACTACTAACAACAACTGCATCTGGAAACATCGAGATTTCTACAGTGGCAGAAAGAAACATCGCAAGTGCTTGCATTCAAAGCAAGTCGGGGAATGTGAAAACAGAATTTAAAAATGTTGGAAATATGGAACTTACAATGCAAACAATGAGTGGTGATGCTAAAAATTACCGCAAATGTGCTAATGGAAGATATAGTGCGAAAGTAAAGATTGCTACAATGAGTGGCGATATAGTTTGCAGGTAATGTAATTTTACCAACCGTGTTATTTTTTATAGCATGGTTGGTTTTCTTTTTTTATGAAAACATAGATATTTTGAGAAAAATATATTGTTTATGTCTAGAAAAAAGTAAATCTAAATTAAAGTTATTGAACTTAAATTTATAAGAATGATATAATTATGCCATAAAAAATAAATAGGAGAATATAATGGCAAAAATAATTATATTAAGAGGAAATTCGGGAAGTGGAAAAACAACAACAGCAAAAAGATTGCAAAAAAAGCTAGGACATGGGACAATGTTTGTTTCGCAAGATGTTGTTAGAAGAGAAATTTTATATGTTAAAGATGGAAAAAAGAAAAACGTAAGCGATTTATTATTTAAACTAGCAATGTTTGGTAAAGCAAATTGTGAATTTATTATTTTAGAAGGGATATTAAATTCGAAATATTATAATAACTTATTTGAAAAAATATTAAAAGAATTTAAGAATAATATTTATGCTTTTTATTTTGATATTCCGTTTGAAGAAACTTTAAGAAGACATAAAACCAAACTATGTTCAGAAGAATTTGGAGAAGCAGAAATGAAAACTTGGTGGAATGATAAAGATTTTATAAAAAGTATTCCAGAAACATTAATAGGTGAAGAATTATCAGTAGACGAAATTGTAAATATGATATACCAAAAAATAAAAAGAGAGGAAACTTAAAATATGAAAATAGATAGTATAAAAAATAAAAAAAATTTAATTTGCTTTTTATTATGTGTTGTAATAGGTTTCATAATATTTACTATATTTAAAATTGAGATGAAATCTGAAATAATAGAAAATGAAAATGTAGATTTATCGCAATGTGAAGAAAAACTGAAAGTGCCAGATAGGATTATATATAAAAACAAAAAAAATGAATATATAATTATAGAACCAGGAACAAGTGAATATAAGCAGATATACTATGAATTATGTAATAGAATAGAAACTACAACTGATGGAAAAGTATACTCAAAAAACGAAATAAGAGAAATGCAAAATGAAGGGTGTTTTATAGAGTTAGACTACAATACTGCAAGTAAAAATTTTGTATTCATGCTTAATGGAAAGAATGTTGGAATCATAAAAAGATTTTCAGACAGTGGGCAAGTAATACAAACAGGAATACAAGATGCAGAAGAACTAATTAAAAAGCTAGATATAATGACAAGTGAAAGTGATAAAAAATATTCTTTTGTAGAACCAATAAATATTACCTCAGAAAATAAAATATCTAGAGTTACAGATAATTTAAATTTAGAAAATACAAAAGTTGCAGGAGTATATAAAAAAGTTATACAAGAAGATAACAATGAATATAATAATATGCTAAAAACATTAAATTTTAAAGCACAGGAATTACCTAAAATAAACTTTAACAAGCAAAATGCAATTATAGTAGTATCTAAGTTTGAAATTAAGGAAATAGAAACTAATATAGGAAATATAAAATATAAATTAGGAAATTTTTTAGATGAATATATTGTAAATATTTTAATAGTAGGTAAAATACCAAATACAAATTGTATATATTATGAATTTGAGTCAAAAGATTTAAATGTAAGTGAATTTACAAGCAATACAGATAAAAACGGTGTAGAATACTACGTTCAAAATGAAAAATATTATACAAATATAGAACATAAAAAAATAGAACTTATATCTTTAGATGAAGCTATTAGAATAGCAGAAAATGAAGCCAAAAAAGAAAAATATCAATATCAAGGGTGGAAATCTGAATTTTATAGTAAGATAAATGAAGATGACACAATTTCGTGCGAATTAATTTTAGGACCAGAAGATATGAAAAGTAGTACACATTTTTGGACAGAAAAGTGGAAGCAAAAGCCATATGAAGGAAAATTAATTTGGGTAGTTAGACTGTTCGACAAAAATGATCCATTAACAAATTTATTTGTATATGTTGATGCTATAGATGGAAATATTATAGGAGCAGGAGCTGCGAGTGATTAAAGAAAAAGGGGAATGATGATTATGAATATTTTACTATATGTATTACTTATAATAGGTATATTTTGTTTAATAGCACCATTTGTGTTAACAATTTTTAACATTATAAACTTATTTAAAAAGAAAAAGATAAAAGAGAAATTAATAGATATTTTGACATTTATATTAGGAATTATATTAACTGTAATTTTATATGTATCATTTGAATTTAAAGACTATAACCAAGCATTAAAATTGGGAGGAGGAGAAATAGACTTACATAGTCCGATTGCATCTTGGAGTATGCCAACAGTTTTAATAATATGTTTAGTAGGAATTATATCGTATGCCTTAATAAGAATAAAAAAACTAAACTTACCACCACTAGTAATTGTAGGTGCAATGTCTGGAATTTTTATATGTTCAATTTATATAATAATTTATATAATTCAGTTAAGCATGAATATTCAAACAGTTAGTATACTATACTTAACATTATTTCCTATTAATTATATTTTATGTAGTATAAGAGCTGTAATGGAGATTATGAAAATATATAAAGAAAAAAATATACAAGCTAGAGAGTATAAGAATAAATTTTTAAATAAGTGTAGTAAAATATTTTATAATATAGAAAATTGGCCTATAATTGCAATTGTTTTATCTGTTCCATTTACAGCTATACTTATTTGTATATTAATTTTATTTGGACAAAGACCAGATGAAGCAATAAAAGCATTTTTAGAAACAAGTGACTGGACGTTATCTACAAAAATATCACCACCATCTGTTACATATGATGCACATTATTTATGTACAGTTTCTTTAAGAGGACATAAAAATATAGTAAAACCTATTAGAATGGGAATTAGAAGAGGAGAAAAAATAGTAGTTAATAGACAACTATGTATTGCAAATGCTTTCGAAGATTTAATACAAGAAAGAATACCTAAATTTCATCATTTTATAAGACATATCTACGATAAATATGGTTACCCATTGTCTAAGCATATAAATAATGAAATAGAGGCAGATATAACATATTTAATTATGAAACCTTTAGAATGGATATTTTTAATAGTATTATATCTATTTGACGAAAAACCAGAAAATAGAATTGCAACACAATACATAGGCAAAAAAATAGTAATAAATTAAAACTAGGAGTACAATATTCTTCAAAATATAACATTTATATAACATTTTAGACAAAAATATTGAGATTTAATAGAAGCAATATTATAATGAATATAAATATATGACAAAGGAGAAAATAAGAATGTATATAAAGGTTAAAAGAATATTGGGGTTTGTTGCTTCAATAGTTATAATGTTGTTATTTGCAATTCCAATGTTTGTTATAGCGATATGCATCAAGTTAGATAGTAAAGGACCAATTATATATAAACAAAAAAGAATAGGAAAAAATGGAAAATTATTTAATATATATAAATTTAGAACAATGTATACAAAAGAAGAAAGAAACAGAAAACATTTAACACATGAACAAATGGTAACAAGAGTTGGAAAATTCTTAAGAAAGACAAGTCTAGACGAATTACCACAACTTATAAATGTATTAAAAGGAGAAATGAGTTTTATAGGACCTAGACCTTGGGTAAAAGAATACTACATATATTTTACAGACAAACAAAAACAAAGATGCAATGTGCTTCCAGGTATTACAGGACTTGCACAAATAAAAGGAAGAAATGGAATAAATATATTTAAAAAAATAGAATATGATATAGAATATGTAAATAATATGAATTTTTGGTTAGATATAAAAATAGCATTTGAAACATTAAGAACAGTAAGAGATGAAAAAAATGCAGAAATATCAGAAGTTGGAATTAAAGAAGAGATATCAGAGTTAAAACAAAATAAAAAAGAAGTAGAAAAGAATAAAGAAACTATACCAAATGCAGTAAGAAAATTAAAAGATATTCCAAAAGAAATAGGAGAATATGCATATCGTGAGGTAATATGAAAAAAATTGTGTATATTATAAATTCAATAAAAAATACGGGACCAAACCAAGTATTAAATAATATGGTAAGTGCAATAGATAAAAATAAATATAAAGTTTTTGTTATTTCATTTATGGAAGGCACTAAAGAAGAATTAACGAAAATAGAAAATAATGGTGCTACCTGTATTTGTTTAAATTTAAAAAGAAAAGAAGAAATTATATTTAAAGCAAAGCGAAAACTAAAAAAAATATTAAAGCAAATAAATCCGGAGATTGTACATACACATGGAATATTTCCGGATTTTATTATGACTAAAATAAAAGGTAAGTATAAAAAAATTACAACACTGCATTGCAATATATTAGAAGACTACCCTAACACATATGGCAAATTAGTTGGAAATATGATGATTTTAGCACATCTATATGCTCTAAAAAAAATAGACAATGTAATTGCATGTTCTGAATCTGTTTTTTATGCTATAAAAGATAAATTTCCTAAAAATAAAAAAATAAATTTTGTAAGAAACGGAATAACTAATAATATAGAACAAAATACTAAACAATATGCTAGAAAAACAGTATATGTATATAGTGGTGGAGTGAATGAAAAAAAAGGAGTTTTAGAACTTATAAAACTATTTAAATTATATAGAACAAAAGAAGAAGAACTAATAATATTAGGAACAGGTAGATCTTTAGAAGAATGTAAAAAGCAGGCTGACAACAGAGTAAAAGTGCTTGGTTTTACAGAAAATGTGCAAGAATATTTAGAAAAAGCAGATGTATATATATCAAATTCAAAATCCGAAGGAATGTCTATAGCAATAATAGAGGCTTTAGAAAATGGTTTACATTTGTTCTTATCTAAAATACCTTCACACTTAGAAATTTTTAAAATTAGTGAAGAATGTTACTTAGGAGAATATTTTGAAAAATCTAATTTTGATAAAAAAATAAGGATATTAAGAAAAAAGATAAAAGAAGAAAACAGAGAAAATATTAAAAAATTTCAAAAAGAACATTTATCAGCAGAAGCAATGATGTCTGAGTATGAAAAAAATTATGAGCATTCTTGCAATGAATAAAAAGGAGGAAAAATGAAATTTTCCGTTTTAATGTCAATATACGAAAAAGAAAAGCCACAATATTTTGTAGAAGCATTAGAAAGTGTTTTAAGCCAAACTGTTATACCAAGTGAGATTGTAATTATAGAAGATGGTAAACTTACAAAAGACTTACAAGATATTATTCTTATGTATAAAGAAAAATATCCAAATATTATTAAGAACTATCCACTTAAAGAAAATAAAGGACTAGGTCTTGCTTTAAATTATGGTGTTACAAAATGCCAATATAATTTAATTGCCAGAATGGATACAGACGATATATCTGTTCCAGATAGGTTCGAAAAACAATTACAAATATTTAAAAATAAACCAAACTGTGATATAGTTGGTGGAAATATATTGGAATTCGATGAAAAAAGTGATATTACCAGAACTAGAATTGTTCCAGAAAATAAAGAAGAAATTTATAAATATGCTAAAAAAAGAAATCCAATAAATCATGTTACAGTTATGTTTAAGAAAGATTCTATATTAGAAGTAGGTAATTATGAGAATTTACCATATTTTGAAGATTATTATTTATGGTGTAAACTAATTAAATCAAATAAGAATATGTATAACATACAAAAAATTCTATGTAAAGTAAGAGCTGGAGAAGAAATGACGAAAAGGAGAGGCGGAAGAAATTATATAAAAGCAATATATAAGTTTCAAAAGAAAATAGAAGAACTAGGAATAATTAATCAATTGGAAAAAAATGTAAATATATTAATCCGTAGTATGGTATCTATTGCACCAAATAATTTAAGAAGTTTAGCATATAGTAAATTGTTAAGGGGAAAAAAATAAAATGGGTATTTTAAGTATTATTACAGCGACATATAATAGAAAAAAAACATTAATACGATTATATGAAAGCTTATGTAGTCAAACTAAAAAAGATTTTGAATGGATAATAGTAGATGATGGTAGTAAAGATAATACAAAAGAGCTTTTAGAAAATTGGGAAAAAGAGAAAAAAATAGAGATTAAATATATTGTACAGAGAAATCAAGGAAAACCTAAAAGCATAAACGAAGCAGTAAAAATTGCTAAAAATGATTTAAGTGTAATTGTAGATAGTGATGATATATTAGTAGATAATGCTGTAGAAGAGATTATAAATGATTGGGAAAAGTATAAAGATTATGAAAATATTTGTGGACTTTCATATCTAAAAGGAGATTTAACTGGGAAAAATATTGGTAAAGACTATAAAGAGGAAAGCTTTATATCCAACCATATAAAATATAGAATTAATCAAAATGATAAAGTAGATAAAGCAGAGGTGTTTAAAACAAATATTTTAAAAGAATATCCATTTCCAATAATAGAAGGTGAGAAGTTTATTTCGGAGTGCATTGTTTGGAATAGAATAGCATTAAAATATGAAACTGTATATATAAATAAAGTTATATATTTGTGCGAATACCAAAAAGATGGGCTTTCTAGCAACTGGAGAAAAATAAATATACAAAACCCAAAAGGAGCAATGCTTGTTTCGAAAGAAATGACAGAAAAACCATTTAGCAAAAAAGTTCAAATAAAAAACTTAATTTTATATAATATATATGGCTTTTTTGCCAAAAGTACATGGAAAGAATTAAAGAATAAGACTACACACAAAATATTGCAAAATATTTTAATAATACCAAGTTTTATTATGTATAAATATTACAAAGGTAAATATGGAGAGTGTATTAAAAATGAAAACTAAAAGAGTTTTACAAGTTGTAGGTAGTTTAAATGCTGGTGGAATGGAAAAGATGATATTAAACTATTACAAAAATATAAACAAAGAGAAAATACAATTTGATTTTCTAATTTTTACAAAAGGGAAAAATTTGTATGAAGATGAAGTAAAAAAAATGGGAGCAAATGTTTATAAAATAACACCAAGAAGAGAAAGCCCTATAAAAAATAGGAAGGAATTAGAAGAGTTTTTTAAAAATCATTCATATGATGCTATTCATATACACCAAGGAATTACCAATTTGCTACCACTAAAAATGGCATATAAATATAAAATAGAAAAAAGAATTGTACATAATCATGGCGTAAATAGGAAAGTACGATTCTTCTTATACTTATATAACGAAATATATGTAAAAAGTATTATTCAAAAATGTGCTACAGATTATTTTACATGTTCTAAAAAGGTATTAAATCAACTTTATACTAAAGAAATAATAAGAAATAATAAATATTTTTTATGTACTAATTCTATTGTAATAGAAGATTTTGTGTATAATGAAGAAAAAAGAAAAGAGATAAGAAAGAAATTAAATGTAGAAGACAAATTTGTTATAGGACATGTTGGAACTTTTACTAAACCAAAGAACCATAAGTTTTTATTAAAAGTATTCAAGGAAATTAATGAAAAATATAAAAATGCAGTATTACTTTTGGCAGGAACTGGAAAGCTTGAAGAAACTATAAGACAGCAAGCAAAAAAAGAAAATATAGAAGAAAAAATTGTATTTTTAGGACAAGTAAAAAATGTAAACGAAATTATGCAAGCAATGGATTTTTTTGTTTTTCCATCAAAATTTGAAGGCTTACCGGTTACACTAATAGAGGCACAAGCAAATGGCCTAAAAATTTTAGCTTCAGATAAAATTACAGAAGAAGTAAAACTTACAGAAAATTTAGAATTTATATCGTTAAAAGCTAGTCCTAAAAAATGGGCGGAAAAAATTTGTTTACAAGACTATAATAGAAATATAAATTTAGAAAAATTAAAAACATATAATATAAAAGAACAAGCAAAAGTGTTAGAAGAAAGGTATTTAAAAAATGGATAATGTAAAAGTTAGCATTATTATTCCAGCATATAATGTGGAAAAATATATTTTAAAATGTATTAACTCGCTTTTAGAACAAACCGAAAAAGAAATAGAAATAATAGAAGGATAGAGAAAATGAACACAGTGAATGAGACAAAAACATTTTCCTCACTTCCGGAGGAAGAATCAGCTTTATGGGAACGTATGAGAGACACTCTTTTGTGCCTTCAGACAGATAACAGCATTTCGGTAAAAGATCTGGCAAGCAGACTGGCATACTCTACGCAGGAATTCCTTTATCTGGCTGACATTTTCTTTGACAATTCTCTTGATACAATCAGGGAACAGGTGCAGGGATTAAATATTGAAGAGGATTATACAAATCAAGTCCTTCCATTTGAACGGATTCCTGATAGTTCTATGATAGAATATAAAGTTGTGAGAAGAATGGCACAGACAGTAGAGGCAGATATGCTGCCTTTAGAAGGCGATATTTTTCAAAACGGAATGGAATATATCGAGAAGGATGTAAAGGAAAAGTGGAAGGAGAGGGAGCGTGCCGGAGAGTATATGCAGTTTTGGTGGCATGATGATTCATACCATTTCTTTTATATGATTGGGCAGGAAGTTCCAAAAGATGCCGGAAAGGAAAGTGAAAAGAAGAGAATTGATATTGGGGCATCGGATTATGCAGTTTTTACGTTAAAAGAGCAATATTGGGATAAACAGGCACCGGATATTATAAAAATGTTGATAAAATATGCGTTATGTGACTGGATAAAGCAAAGTGAAATGCACTATGACAATCGGAAAATGTATTTTATTTCTTTTGAAAACGGACTGTACTCAGTATATCTTCCTCTTAAAAAAAGAATGCATTCGGATTATGTAATGAAAAATAAAAAAGAGGAGAAAAAGATTTATGGAGTTGACGAGTGGATTAGTTATATTGATGAGCATATTACGGAGAATTTAACAGCAAAAGGTCTTGCAAAGCTGTTTCATTATTCCGAGAAACACTTAAAAAATATTTTCCAGCTTTATTATGAAACGAGAATCACCGATTACATAAAACAGAGAAAGCTGTACTTTGCTGCAGAAGAATTAAAAGAAGGAAAGAATCCGGAAAAAGTATGTGCCAAATATCAATTTGCAAGTTATAGCGTTTTTTCTAATGCATTTCGCAAAGAATACGGCGTTGTTCCGGCAAAGTATTACCGGATGGAATTTCAGAATATTGCATGGATCAATTACATTGATGAGCATATTACAGAAGATATCACACCAGAGATGATGGCGGAACATTTTAACTATTCCAGAGACTATTTTCGCAAAGCCTTTCAGGATGATTTTGGAATGGGACTTAGTGCGTATATCAGTCAGAGGAAAATACAAAAAGCCGCCAGAGAATTACGTCAGGGTGTCAAGGTGGCCAGTTTAGCAAAAAAATATGGTTTTAAGTCGAGAAATGGATTTGATAAAGCCTTCCGCAAAGCCTTTTGTACTAGTCCTTCCAAATATGCTAAAGCAAACACAGAAGTTGTTGACTTAAATCAGTTTTACTCAGAATATAAAGATAAAATGAAAGTATCCTTTATGGACATTGATGATATCAAAATGATTGGCTGGACGATTATCCCAAATCGTGGACGGGAAGTAGATATACCGGCACAGATAGCATTCTGGCTCGATGAGGACTCACCATACTTC
>ERZ827450.2328-NODE-2328-length-15948-cov-3.709684_pt1 | contig 15948 bp, 11 predicted proteins | sample MGYA00519773_ERZ827450 | MGnify/ENA primary metagenome ERZ827450 (study PRJEB31778, sample SAMEA3449306) | human gut metagenome | biome: human gut; feature: human-associated habitat; material: faeces | place: United Kingdom | collected 2010/2012 ...
GGAAAACACCGTGACCTACACGAACTGCACCTTCCCCAACGGCGTGTGCAACAACCAGTACGGCAAGACGGTGTTTGACAGATGCCAGTTCACCAATGATACTTCTGGTAAGTTCAATCTGTGGAACTACGGCGGCAATACCGAAGTGAAGGGCAGCACCTTCACCGGCACGCGCGGCATCAAGACCTACAACGAGGGGGATTTGGATGTTGCGCCCACGGTGACGGTCACGGACACGAGCTTTGACGGTCTGACTGAAAAGGCGGCTATCGTTGCTTCCAAGCCTACGAATATCACGCTGACGACTGTGACCGCTACGGACTGCACTAAGGGCCTGCTTCAGAAGGACATTGAAGGCTCTAAGGGCGAGCAGAAAGTCACCATCGAGGCCAACGGCACCGGCATCAGCGGTGACTTTAATATTACAGCCCAAAAGGATGCCGAAGCCGCCAAGAACGAGTTCAACATCACAGCCAGTACGTTCCCCGGAGGAATCAACAATGACTACCTTGCGCCTGGTGCAAATTTTGACGCGACCACAGGCGAGGTTAAAATGTCGTATGTTGCCAAAATCGGCGATACCGAGTATCCCACCCTCGCCGACGCCTTTGCGGCCACAGACAAAACCGGCGACACCGTGATCGAGCTGCTGGACGACATCAATATGACCGGTAAGAGCTGGACGCCGGTGAGTGTGGATGGATACCATGGTCAGGGCGTCATCACCCTGAACGGCAACGGCAAGACCATCACCGGCTTGAGCGCCCCCTTGTTTGCGGGCGGCTTTGCGGGCAAATCCGGCATTGTGATCAAGGATCTGACCATTGCTGATGCGGATATCAACGACACAACGAATAATCAGGGAATCGGCGCATTTATCAACTGCGTGGATTCCATGACTCGAATCGAACTGGATAACTGCCATCTGAAGAACAGCAAAATTGTCAGCACCGGCGGCGCGCGCGTCGGCGGTCTGATCGGCTGGACATCCGGCTATAACAAACCGAACGACGGCCCGGTCGATACCAAGGTCACGCTTACAAACTGCTCCGTCGAGAATGTGACGATTGAGGCGAAGGGCTCTGTCGGCGGCCTGATCGGTCACGCCGGTGCGAATCCCGCCACCTATCACACCATCACGGGCTGCACTGTAAAGGACAGCACTCTGAAGTGCACTGAGACGGGAAAGAGCTGGCGCGTCGGCGATCTGGTCGGCACGGCGAATGTCGGTCAGGTCACCGTTGACGCTGCTACTTCCGCAAGCCAGAATACCTTGACGCAGGAAAATGCAAGCACCCAAAAGCCCGAAGGCAACATCTTCGGCCGTAAAGAGGTCGGCAAAGCCGGTCTTGTGATCATTGACAACAAGGTCGTTGCCGCCGGTACTGATTACGGCGATGGCGATATTGTTAACAAGAACGCCAACGAAGTGCTTGTGGAGGTTTCGAAGGGTCATTGGGTGAAGCCGAACGAGGATGCGGTCGCTATGATCGGGGCAAGGGAGTACTCCACCCTCCCCGACGCTATCACCGCCGCCAAGGACGGCGACACCATCAAGCTGCTGAAGGACGTGACCGTTACCAAGCCGATTGAAGTCACGAAGAGCATGACGCTTGATCTGAACGGTCATGTACTGACTGCTGCGACGGCATCAACAGCTACCGTAAAAAACAGCGCGATTTGGGTCACTGCTGAAAAGGTAAATTTGACCATCGACGGCACGACCGCAGGGAGCGGTATGACGATGGGAGATACGCATGATACCAACTGGGAGGCAAAAGTGTGGGGCTTTGTTGACCTTCGCGAGGGTTCTGCTGGTTCTACGGTAACTGTTAACGGTGGATCTTATACCGGCAGCACCTGCGCAAGCGACAGCTATCACTACACTGCATTGTTTACGGTGGGCAGTGAGAGCAAGTTGGTCCTGAACAATGTCAGCGCCGAGACGGACGAGCGCGTTGTGAAGGCTTCCAGCTGCGGTGAGGTCGTTGTCTCTGGTGGTACCTATAATATCACTGGTATTAATGCGTTCTTAGGCGCTGCCTTTGAAACCAAGACCGCATCGTTCACCGACATGAAGCTGACCGCAAAATACGGCGGCTGCGTGCAGGTTGGACGCAATGCAACATTGGAAAATTGCGAGATCAAAGTTACGGATATCAGAACTGGAGATGGCACGTACTTGAATTGTGCGGTGGCTGTTCAGTATGGCGGCACCGCCACTGTAAAGAGCGGCACCTATACCGCTCCGTATGCTGCCTATGTTTACAACTCCGGCGGTACGATCAACATTGAGAACGGTACATTTACCGGTGTTGTTCGCGCTGATGCTACAACTGACACAACAGCTGTTATCAATATCAAAAATGGCTCTTTCAATGGCGAAATTCAGAAGGGCGGCGGCCCGGGCAGCGAGACCATCTCCATCACCGGCGGCACGTTCAGCTTTGATCCGAGCACGAAGGTCAAGAACAACGGGACAGACTACATCGTCAAGCGCGCTGGCAGCGAGGGCGCTTATACCTACACGGTTCTTGCAAAATCCGGTTTGACCTCCGGCGTGTATCTGACAAACCCCTCCGGCGCTCTGGCAAGCAATTACTATGTGAGCAGCACCGCGAACGGTGTCTGGACGGTCAGCTACTCTGCGCCCTACTCCGGCGGCAGCAGCTCCTACGACCCGACCTACTCCGTCTCTACCCCGAGCAAGACCGAGAACGGCAGCGTGACCGTCAGCCCGAAGAGCGCCAGCAAGGGCGACACCGTGACCGTCACCGTCAAGCCCGACAGCGGCTACGTCCTCGAGACCCTGACCGTCACCGACAAGAACGGCAACGAGCTGACGCTCAAGGACAAGGACAACGGCAAGTACACCTTCACCATGCCTGCGGGCAAGGTCGAGGTCAAGGCGACCTTCATGGAGGACAACTCCATGCTGAACTTCTTCTACGACGTGCCCAACAACGCCTATTACTATGAGGCTGTGAAGTGGGCACAGGAAAAGGGCATCACCGGCGGTATTGGCAACGGCCTCTTTGGGCCGAACCAGCCTTGCACCCGCGCACAGATCGTCACCTTCCTGTGGCGTGCTGCCGGTTCTCCCGAACCCAAGGCTATGAGCAGTTTCGCCGATGTGTCCACTGATGCCTATTATGCAAAGGCGGTTGCATGGGCGGTAGAAAACGGTATCACCACAGGAACGGGCGATGGCAAATTCAGTCCTGACGCCACCTGCACCCGTGCCCAGAGCGTGACTTTCCTGTTCCGTGCCATTGGTAAGCTGGTCGATAGCAAGGCAGAGTTCAGCGATGTTCTTACCGATAGCTACTATGCAAACGCTGTGGCATGGGCGGTGGAGAACGGCGTCACCAACGGCATTGGTGATGGCCTGTTCGGGCCAGACAATAGCTGCACCCGCGCACAAATCGTTACTTTCCTTTTCAGAGCCTATCAGGGCAAGTAAGAACCCAAGCGGCAGGGAGCCTCTATTGAGGCTCCCTGCCTTTCTCTGTATATCATGGAGCATGATAGCAATCAACTATGAACACATCTCCATGCGCACATTTCTCAATCCGCAAAATACTCGGGCCTGCCAATCGAGGTGAAGCCGCTTTTCCCCGTCACCACCACATTATTCTCGCTGCTGGCACAGTGGATGACCATGATATTACCGCTGCTGTCAAAGCCGCAGACAATACCGACATGGCTGTCACCCGGATAAAAGACAAGGTCTCCCGGCTGGGCGTCACTCCAAGCAATAGGCGTACAGTAGCTGTGCTGCGCAGTGGCCCCGCCGCCATGCCCAATGACGTATTGTCCGCCGCTCTGGTTGTAGAATACCCAATCCACCATTCCCGAACAATCCAGTCCGAAGGGCCGCACAGTGCCGGTGGTGGAGCTACCCTCGGCTGTAACTTTCATCGGCATTCCCCAGCGGCTGTCCCAGCCAATAATCAATGACTTTCCTCCCCAGAAATAATGGACTTTGCCCAAGAGTTGATACGCCGTCAGAACTACTTGCTTGCGATTCTCGCTGAGATCGGCGGGGAGATTTTCTATGATCTTTGCCACCTCGTCGGGACTCAGTTCAATGTCCTGATAACTTCCCGTCAAAACCATGAACAGTTCCTGATATTTCGGCTGCATGAGTTCCTCTAACAATCTGCGCTGTTCCGTGTTGAATTGGTGCTCATCCGCCATTTGCAGATGCGTTTTTATTGTGACGGTGATATGCAAAATGACCGTATCCGCTTCATCTTTGCCGCCTGGTACTATTTTCGTCCAATAAGTAATGGTGTTCATGTCCCAGAAGATTTCACGAAGGATCTCCATTTTTTCTTCGGTCAGCGTAGCGACCTCATCCGGCGAAGCGTTGTCCGTGGTGGTCCGCACAGCATAAACAGCCAGCACATCCCGCCAGTTGGAGATCATGGCGGCGCTGCCAGCGTTGTCCATGTCCAGTTCATCGTAGGGGTTCTCTGCCTTGATCTGCTCGATCCGAGCGGCGAACTCGCCGTTCAATACGCTGACAGCTTCTGGCATGGTGTAGCCGGTACCGCTGTCCTCTCCGGAGAAAAAGATCCCAAAAGGCGACACGATCAGAAGTCCAATCAGACAAATCACCAGCACCATGGCTACAACTGTGCTCCCACCAGCCGCTATTGCCGCAAGTAAGCTCTGGGCAGCGGCAATGATGGAGCGCAGCGCGCAGCCCGCCGCCTGGGATGCTTTCTGTGCGGTGGCTTGCGCCGCTTTCGCGGCTTGCTGATACCGCGCTGTCTGCACCGCTGCTTCCCGTGCGGTGCGGGCGCTGCTTTGCAGCATGACCGCCTGCTTCTGTGCGGACTCCAAAGTTTTCGCTGTATCAGCTATCTTCTTAGAACGCGGCGAAACAGAGACGATGTCACGCCCCATCGGCAAGTGCTTTTTCCTCGCTGGTTTGGGCAAGCTGGTTTCAGCCCGTTCTTTGATGTGCGGTATCTGCTCCGAACGCATTCTGTCCGGCATGGCGCTGCCGTCCCTGTCTGAATGTAAGGCTTGTGCCGTCTTGATTCGGCGGTGCGATACGGCTCGCTTTTGCTCTGCCTGCCATCGGGCAGCTTTGCGCCCGCGTTCCTCCATGAATACTCTCTGCCCCTGCCGTTGCGCTTCCACTGCCACTGTGACCTGTGTCTCTGTCTGTGCGCCGATATAAGTATCTTTTGCCTTGACCTTGGCAGCCTTTTGCGCGGCGTTCTGGCGCGCCTGCTGCCGTCCACGCTCCGCAGCGCTCTGCGGCTGCGACCCGGCAGAAGTGGTATCTTTTCCCTTGATAGCAGAATACTTCTGCTCTGTGGCATCGGCAGCAGGAGCGCCGCCCTCCGGCGGCTGCTCCTGCGTTTTCTTCTTCCGCTGCCGGGTGAGTTCCTTTTCTGCCCGACGCAGGCCGCGGGCGGCGGTATCCTCAATGGTGTCGCCGCCGTACTCGTCTGCCTGCCCGTGCTGGGCCGTATCCCGCAGCTGCGTCCGCAGCCGCTCCGAGCCGTCGTCCAGCCCCTTGCGCAGAAGCTCCTTTGGGGCGGAGACGGCCTTTTCTTTGACACGCTCGCCCAGTGTTGGTTTTTCTTTGATTCTCTCCATAGGCCGTCACGATGCCAGGTCCGAGGGCTTCGTGGTCATCATTTGGTACAGCTTGTTCTTGGGAAAATGATCCACGAAAGGCACGATGGCGCTGCCGCATTTGATGAGCCCCCGACCGGAGTCCACATTGGTGATGTAGGAGAGCTGATTATCCGAGATGTTCAGCAGACGCGCCAGCTCCTCCCGGTCTGTGGCCGCCTGATTCAGCATGATGAGAAATTCAGAGTTCGCCAGCATGGTGCGGGCCGTGTGGGACTGCAGCAGGTCTTCGATATTCTGGCTGATCCCCGTGCCGCAAGCCTGGTATTTTCGCATTCGTTTCCACAGGGTGAAGAGGAAATTGGCGCTGTACTCATGCTGGAACAGCAGGTAGATCTCATCAATATAGATCCAGGTGTTGCGCTTCAGCCCACGGTTGCGGATGATGCGGTTGAAGATGCTGTCCAGCACCACCAGCATACCTACCGGCAGAAGCTGCTTGCCAAGGTCCCGGATATCGTAACAGAGGATACGGGCATTGGTGTCCACATTGGTGGGCTTGGCAAAGGTGTTGAGACTGCCGTCTGTAAACAGCTCAATGGCCAGCGCCACATCCTGTGCTTCCTTTTCCGGCTGGCGGAGCAGCTCCGCGTGGAAGTCCTGCAAGGTGGGGACCGCGCCATGATAGCCGCTGCGGATATAGTCCCGGTACACCTGCGCGGTACAGCGGTCGATGACGGATTTTTCCTTGGCAGACAGCTTACCTGCCCCAATGAGCTGTTCACAGAGGGAGAGCAGGAACTCGGATTTCAGCACCACGGGGTTCTCTCCGTCCCCATAGCCCTGCTCCATATCCATGGCGTTGATATGGTTGGGTGAGGTGGCGGAGATGTTGATGACCTGACCGCCCAGCCCTTCTACCAGCGGGCGGTACTCGGATTCAGGGTCGATGATGATAATATCATCGTCGGTAGACAATGCCAGTGACACCATTTCCTTCTTGGCACTGAAGGATTTGCCGGAACCGGAAACACCCAGAATGAAGGCGTTGCCGTTGAGCAGCTGTTTCCGGTCTGCTACGATGAGATTTTTGCTGATGGCGTTCTGCCCGTAGTACACACCGCCACGATCCCAAATCTCCTGGGCCTTAAAGGGCATGAGGACAGCCAGCGCCTCCGTGGTCAGAGTGCGCAGGGCATCGATGCGGCGCAGGCCCAGCGGCAGCGTCGTCACCAGCCCGTCCGCCTGCTGCCAGTTCAGCGTCGTGAGCTGACAGAGGTGCTTGCGGGCAATGGACTGGAGCGTTTCCGTATCACTGTCCAGTTCTTCCTTGCTGTCTGCCAGATGCACCAGCGTCACCACGGCAAACATCATCCGCTGGTCGCGGGTGGTAAGATCGTCCAACATCTCACGGGTCTCCTTGCGCTGCTGCTCCAAATCGTAAGGTACAACGGCAGAAAAGTTATTGTTAGCGTTCTGCCGGCGCTGCCAGTTGGTCACATTGGTCTCCACACCCAGCAGGCGGTTCTGCATCTCCCGCACCGCCTCATCGGTAGGGACAGGGATGATATCAATGGACAGCATGAGACTGCGGTTCAGGCTGGTAAGCTCATTGATCATGGAATCTTTGATGTAGCTGGCATACTCCTTCAGAAACAGTACCCGGCCATACTTACCGCCCATGATAAAATGATCCTTTTTGAATTCCATGCTGTCCGGGCAGATGGCGTCCTTGAAGGAGCGCCCGTTCTTCATGTTCTCCCGGAGGTCAAAGCGGAACTCGCTTTCCTCACCCACACGGTAGAAATCATGCAGGATATGGAGGCGGTCTGCCGCATCCAGTTCCTCGCAGCGAGAGTCCATGTGGTTCAGACGGGAAGAGGCGTCATGGACCGTGCGGTCAAAAAACGCGCGGGCTTCCTCCACATTTTTCTTGTGGACGGACAGTGTGATGTAGCGCTCCTGCACCACACTGTTGGATGAGTCCGTCACCTTATCCAGCAGCATGGCGTTGTATTCCTTACGCCCGCCGTCCAGATCATCTCCCTTGGGCGGGATGAGGATCTCCTGCTCAAAATTGCGTCGGTCCAGGCGCTTATTGTTGATGGTGATCTTCGTGGTGGAGCCGGTGTCCAGCGCGTTCAGCAGCTCGGAATAGCTGAGAAACATGGCTGTTTTATCCTCTTTCGAGGCGATGGCGTAGTTGATGTCGCTAAAACGCAGTGTTTTAGAGTACTTGCTGCCAAATTGAAAGACCCCATCCGGCCAGATGCGGCGGATGGGGATGATGCCCTGTACAGATTTCGGAACCGTAAATCTTTCTTTGTCCTGCTTCAGTGTATTTTGCAGAGTTTTAATCAAGTTTGAGAGCCTCCTTTATCGTTGAATTTTCCAGAGCTTTGGCGTATATGTTGTCCGATTTGAACACGAGCCTGCGGGGAAACAGGAATTCCGAGCGGATATACGCGAGCAGAAAGCGTTCCAGCGTCATGCCGTTATACTGAAAAAAGCCGCCCAGGGCAAAGGGAAAGGCTGCAAGCACGCAGACCCAGCCGATCTCCCCATTCCCCAGCACAGGGCGCAGGCCGAAATATACGCCCACTGCCACGGCGACCGCCAGCAGTGCGAACAGCAACTGCCGCAGGGACAGCCCGAAGAATAGACTTTCCTGGTAATTTCGTACTTCTTTGTTGATGCGGACCTCCAATGGATCACCTCCGAGTTTTTTCTGAGTTTTGCTGAACAGACTCTTGCTTTGTCTGTGCAGTCATGGTACTATGCCACAAACCCGATGAAGGAGGTCGTGACACATGATCGCTTTTCTGATGATCGCCGGGCTTGGCGTCCTGGCGCTTCTCTCCCGGTTCGCCGTGCTGACGCGGATGACCATCCCGCTGCTGTACACTGTGTCCATGCTGACGGTGTTCCACGGTTGGTATCGCGCCCATACCGTGCTGGCAGACCGCATCCTGTTCGCCCTTGTAGGGCTGGTGGTGCTGTCCTGGCTGCTTTCGCTGATCCGCTTTGTCTGCGATCTTGTTATGCAGGCACGGGATGACACTGCCGCTATGGAGTATTTCTCCTACCGTGTTCGCAAAGCACGGGAGAACGGCGAAGACACCGTCAGCACAGAGGGTCTGTGGCGCTGAATCAGCCAAGGCCCATCAGCTCCCGGATGATGCGGTCGCTCATCTTGATCGCGCCCACCAGCACCAGCATATTGAAGATCAGCTCGCCCACATAGTTCCATACAATGGTGGCTGCCGCCAGCGTATCGTCCGCGATGGCAGGCGGTGAAGACGCAAACGCCGAGAAAATCACACAAGCCAATACGATGACACAGCCCTCCATGCAGATGGCGGCATAGCTTTTCAGAAAAGCAACGCCGATACTGCTGGAGGGCTGTCCCGCAAAACTGGCCAGCGGGATGGGTGCGATGGCCGTTGCGATATAGAGCTTAAAAAAACGGCTATATACCGTCAGTATCATCACAAGGGACAGAACCCAGATAAAAAGGGAGCCCAACAGCGTCACCGCCCAAAGGGGGATGGAGTCAATAAAGCCCACATCCTCGATGACACTCACCAGTTCATCCGGTAATGTGGTGGCAGACATGGCTGTCAGCCCGGAGGAATCCATGATGGTCGTCACCATGCCCTGGGCAACGCGAAACGCGCCGGTCATCAGCTCCATGCCCCACGATACCGCCGCCTGCGCCAGCACAAAGCGGATGAAGCATTTGAAGGCCACTTCCGGCTTCTTCATCTCGGTAAAGCTGCCGCAAGTCTTGACCACGCCCATTACGAAAAACAGCACCAACAGCGCATACCCCACAGCTTTTAATCCATCGTTGATGTTCACGATGACATTCCAGACACCGCCGCCCTTGAAGGACTCCGGCGAGGTGCTGATGAGCTGCCAGATCTCTGCCAGCCTTCCGTTCCACATTTCCAGCGCGGAGTTTAAGTTGTCTACGATCCAGTTTCCACTTCCCATTCAAAATCACCTCCTACGGGAAGAACAGGGTGAACGGTATCATGCCGTTCACCCTGCCGCGTTTTTCAGCCGGTGATGAGGGAGAGGATCTCCTTAGTAAAGGTAATGACGATACCGCCTGCCACCGTCAGCATACCGTTGGCGCGCTGGGAGGGATCGTGGCTCTTGAGGGACAGGCCCACCTGCAAAATACCGAAGCCCAGCAGGATGAGACCAATGGCGCGGATCAGCGAGAAAATAAAATCGGACAGGTTGTTGACCACCGTCAGCGGATCGTCTGCGGCCAGCGCGGGCACCGCGGTGGCGACCAGAAGCAGGGCAACGCAGGCAAAGACGGAATAGATCCGCTTTGCCTTTCTCTCGAAATTTTTGTTGTTCAAATCATGTTTCATGCTGCAGCATTCTCCTTTTCATTGTCAAAATCAGTTTGGAACAGCGGCTCTCCCGGAATGGGAGGCTCCACCGTTCCGTGGTGGATGTAGGGCGGTCCGCCGCCATCCATCGTATAGCGGATGGCGGGATGCTCCATGAGCTCATACTTTTCGTCCATCACCGGCCGTGTGCCGCGGATGAACAGAATACAATACCGGTTATCCAGCATCCGCACCTCGTCCGGCGTCAGCAGTTCTCTGCCGCTCATCTGGAAGTTGGTGGAGTAAGACCCAGACCGCCCCTTCGTCTGCCCGTGGGTCTTGGTGTCGATGGTGGACTTGCCCAACGCCTCGGAAATGTACTTGTGGGTGCTTGCCTCGTTGCCGCCCAGATAGAGCAGCGTGTCCGAGTTGCCGGGGATGGTTTCCCACGAGTCCTTATACAGCTCCTTGATCTGCGCCATGTTCTGGATGATGGTGCTGCAGGAGATGTTGCGTGAGCGCATGGTCGCAAGCTCCCGCGGCAGCCCCGGCAGATTGACCGATGGCGCTTCATCCAAGATGAAATGCACATGGCAGGGCAAGGCTCCGTGATGGATCTGGTCTGCGCAGTAGTAAAGGGTCTGGAAGATCTGGGAGTACAGAAGACTCACTAAAAAAGTGAAGGTCGTATCATTATCCGGGATGACGGCGTACAGAGCGCACTTTCGCTCTCCCAGCGTGTAGAGATCCATGTCATCATGGTCGGTGACAGCTTTGATCTGCGGCAGATTGAAGGGTGCCAGCCGCACAGCGGCAGACACCAGAATCGATTTTGCCGTCTTGCCCGCCGCCTGCTTGAAAACCTTATATTGCCGCAGGGCAACACTTTCCGGGTTCTCATACTCCATTGCCCGGAACAGCAGATCCAGCGGGGAGACATACTCGTCATCGTCCTCCTTCACTTCGGCATATTCCAGCACACGCATCACCATTGAAAAATTCTGCTCATATTCCGGCGCTTCCTGGAACAGCATGAGGATGATGGCCTGCAGCAGTGCTGTCTCGGACTTCGACCAGAACGGATCGGACTCGTGACTGCCCTTGGGCGTGGTCGCCTGGATCAGCGTGTTCACCAGCTTCAGCGCGTCCTTTTCATCCCGCAGATAGCGGAACGGGTTATAGCCGTCCGACTGCGACAGATCTACCAGATTCAGCACTCGGATGTCGTATCCCTGCCGTTTCAGATACCCTCCGGTGGCGGTCAGCACCTCCATCTTCGGGTCCGTGATCACATAGTTGCTGTTTGCTTCCAGAATGTTGGGCTTGACATAGCCGCGCGTCTTGGCGGCGCCGCTGCCGCCAATGACCAGCACATTCAGTGAGCGCCGGTGCTTGTGGGTATCCAGCCCCAGCCGCACATGACGGGTGAGGATCTTGTTCTGCTTCTGCCGGAACTGCGCGTTGAGCTGCCGGGGCGAGCCCCATGCGGCGGAGCCGTGTTCCTCTCCGTCCCGTGTCCTGCCCTGTCCGGAAGCATAGAGACACAGCCCCATGAGATACGCGCCGGTGCAGACGAGAATGGACAACAGACTCTTGTCTGTCCATTGGATCTGGAAGGGCTGTTCCAGCGCGGCAGTTAAGTTTGATAGCAGCTCCGGCAGACCGCCGCCAAGGGACTGGGCGATCAGCAGCGCCGCCCATACCACAGGGATATAGAGGAACAGGGCAAGTACCAGATCCGTTGTTTGGGATGTCTTTTTCAGCCGCATCACCTCCTGCGTAAAAAATACGAGGCCGGCAGAGTATTCCACTCTGCCGGTCTCGCTGACGAAACGGCTTTCTTACTTTGTCCTGTCCGGTCGTACTTTTTGACGGACCTTTTCCTTGGCCGGGGCAGACTTCTGCCGGGTATCCAGCTGCGCCTGGTAGCCTTTCAGCCGTTCCAGAACCGAAGGCCGCTCACTCGTCATCGTCCCGGCAGCCGTTTCCCTGCCGCTGGATGAGGTCGATCTGCCTTTGGTATCTGGCAAGTCTGTTCCCGACCGAGATTCTTTTTTTGGCGCCACCTCCTGCCGCTTGCCCACAGGCGGTGTTACAGGCGTTTCCCCCTGCCGGGGGCGTTGCTGTTCGCGCTGCGGCGCCTCCTGTCCCACACGGGCTTCCTGCTCCTTAGAGGGGGCATCCTGCCGCGCCTGCTCCGGCTGCCCGGTATATCGGATGCGCTCAAAGATCATATTGGCGCGGTCGATCTCCGTTACCGGCATGATCACATCCACGACTTTTCCCTTGTTATCCGAATCACGGATGGCAGAGAACAGGATCTTCTGTTTTCCTGCCCGCTGCCTGAATTGCTGATACTGCTCCGGAGACATGGCGAACCGCCGCACATCGCGGGTCTCCTTCAGCATCTTTGCCAGATTGACTTTGCCGGAAATGGTCTTGTGTTTTTTCGCCAGCGCCATGGTGAGCGCCAGTACATTTTTAATGGCGGAGCCGCTCAGCCGGACAGCGACCTCGCTGCCGGAGAGCATCATGCGTACCAGCTGGTCCGCCGCTTCACCGCCTCCGATGTTCATGTTCCCGCACCTCCTTCTGGTGTTCTTCTGTTTTCTGGATGTCCTGCTCCATTACAGGCGTCTGCTGGCAGATCTCCCGGCAGAGCTTCCGCTTTTCCCGCTCCGCCCGGATATTCCGATTCACCTCTGAGAGCTGCTCATACAGTTCTGCCTTTTCTTCCTTCAGCACCTCCTGCGGAACGCCGCTGTCCTCCAGCAGCTTCACGGCTTTCATGTACTGCTCAAACTCCTGCTCCATGCCGGTGAGCCCTTCCTCGTATAATGCCCTGCTGGGTTCCAGCGCCTCCGCGTCTGCCAGCGCCGCGTAGAGCGACTGGCGTTTCTTTTTCCGCACATTGAGGAGGGTCCGCTGCTTTGCCAATCTGCCCAGCGTTTCCTCTGTGCGTTGTTCGAATGCCGCCATGTCAGCAGGCGTTGTGATGTTATTTTCCCGCAGGAACGCGAACTGCGCCTGATACCGTTCAAAGCGCATGACTGCCTGCCGCAGATGCGGCGTCATGCGGGGCGGGTACTGCCGCTTTTCGATCTTGCCCAGCAGATAGAGATAATGGACATAGAGGGCGAGAAAACCGCTGTATCTGGGATGCTTCCGGTACGGCTGATATGCCGGCCGCGCAGGCAAGACAGGCCGCAGTCCCGCTTCGATCTGTTCCAGGTTGCCCTGGATGGCAGCACGGATTCCGTCCTCTGTGAACAGCGGATCTCGCCTGCCGGGGTACTGGAATCGCTCCTGCCCCCGCAGGCGGAAGCCGAGCCTGCCGCCATGATGGATCTCATACCCCTTATGCTCCATGAGCAGAAAGAAGTGGCCGAGGTCGTTGGCGTCCCGGATGGCATCCCGCAGATCTGCCTCCAGCATGGAACGGAAGGTGGGCTGCCCCTTGGACTGGCGCAGCCACTCAATGTAGCTGACCGACCTGGCAGGCGCGCCCTGCACGATGACGGACAATCCATGCTCCCGGCAGAGCCGGTCTGAAATGGCACGGATCTGCTGGTAATAGCTTTGCTGCGTGCTGTGATACTTTTCGCCGGTATCTGCATTCACCGAATTAAATACAATATGCGAATGGATATGATGCCGGTCTACATGGGTCCCAATCACAACCTCAAAGCCGTCCAAGTGTTCCTGCGCAAATGCTTTAGCAATTTCTAAAGCAAGTTCAGGTGTGATTTCACCAGGCTTGAACGATTGAATGATGTGATAGCATTGACGCTTATCCAATCGTCCGGTTTCCAGCTTTGTTTTCATCATCTCGCGGTACTCTCTCCCTGGATCGCAATTAAAATGTGCTGTTAAAATATGCCCATCCGTTTTGTCACCGTTCAGAACATAATCAATGGCTTCTTTTAAGCCGCCGTTACGGGGCAGGATTTTCGTAACAGCCATTACTTATTCGCCATCCGGAACATAAGCTCATATACCTGATCCAGAAGATAGAGTCCCCGTTTGGCATCCTCCGGCTTCGCAATTCCTGCATTGACGCTGCGGGCGATCTGGTTGATGTTGTTGCCGATATGATGTATTTCCGTCCGGAGCTCTTTAATTTCTTTTGTAGGGCGGGCTTTGACCGGTCGTCCCTCAATAAGCCGTGCAAGATATGCCCGTTTTGTCAGCCTGCACTCTTTGGCCTGACAGCACAGCAGCTGATACTGCTGTGTTGTCAGTACGATGTGCAGATGGTGTTCTTTCTTGTTCTCATCCACATTTTTCTCCTTCCTGCAGCGTATAGCCGCAAGTTTTTCCGCCAGCAGGCGGCATTGGGGACTGGGGCTTACCCCAGCAAGCTGTGCAAATGTACATTTGCGCGATGCTTGCGCCAGCGCCGCCCACGGCGGCGTTGGCTGTTCCCCGCCGTCGGCGGGGCGCTTTTTGAGAGGTAGGTTGATCCCAATACAGGCGGACACGGTCCGCACCTTTTCCAGAAAAAAGAAATGTCTGGCAGCAGCGCCAGACATCCGGTTTCGCAGGGTCCTTCCGCACAGGGTGTCAATGTAACACCCAAAATAGAAACGGCAGGGTGTCATCAAGACACCCTGCCCGTTCAAATATTGAATCAACGCTCGATCTCTTCCGTTTTCTGCCCGCTGTTTCGTGCAGTAGTTCGAGCTGCGTCGAAGGGAAGGACGAATCCTTCTACCTGTTGATAATAGCTCGTCTGTTCCTCTACAAAGAATGCCACAAGAGGCGCATAGCAAGTGCTGTTGCCACACAGCGCAGGCTCAGGCGGCGCACGCCAGTTCCTTCCGAATACGTTCCCGTGCCAGCTCCGCATAGGTGTCTGTGACTTCGATGCCGGTGGCGGTATAGCCCTCCTGCACAGCCGCCAGCACCGTGGTACCGCTGCCGGCAAAGGGGTCCAGAATATGCCCGCCCGGTTCCGTGATCTTCACGATGTCCCGCATCAGCTGCAGCGGCTTCTCCGTCAGATGGATGCGGCTCTGGGGATTGCCGTATTTGAACACGCCCGGCAGACACGGGACCGGACGGCTGATGGGCATATCGCCGTTGGAGCCCCAGACGATATATTCCGCCTGCTGGCGGAAGCGCCCCTTCTGGGGGCGGCTGTTGCCCTTATCCCAGACAGCGGTGCCGCGCCAGATCCAGCCCGCCCACTGGAGAGCGTCTGTCGCCGCGGGAAGCTGCCGCCAGTCGATAAACATACATACCGGCGCACCGCTCTTGCATACCTTTCGCGCTTCATACAGCCACTCCGCCGCCCAGCGGGTCCAGGAGCGCTGGTCCTTGGCGTCCCCATCGAAAGGGGGCGGTGCGTTCTCGCCCATGCTGGAATACTTCCGGGCGGTGGATTTGTTTTTTTCCGCCTGGGTGCGCCCACCGGACGCATAGGGCGGATCGGTGATGACAGCGTCAAAGGTGTTGGGGGCAAAGGTCCCCAGCACCTTCAGGGCATCACCTTGGAGGATGCTCCATTTCTGATTATCGCTCATGCTCATGCTTCTCCTTCTTTTTCGTTCGATTTTCGCAGGGCGGAGACAGCTCCGTTTCCACATATTCGCTGATGATTCCCAGTGCTTCCTCGTAGCTGTGGCACGCTCCGCCCATGATGCGGGTCTGCATTTCCTTTGCTTCTGCCGCCATGCCATTCTGCCGAAGAACTCTGGCGGCAATACCCATCAGATGGAAGATGTTGCCGTCCTGCCCCAGCAGAGGGCAGAGAGGTCGGGGGGTCTCCTGCCGGGCGGAGCGAAATCCGCCCAGCCTGTTGGGAACATAGTCGGACAGCCATGTGCCGCCGAATGCGCCGTGGGTCTGCAAACGCCACATCGCCAGTTTCCCCATGTCCACCTGAATGTCCTCGAAGGGGAACAGCAGATTGGTGAGTCCATCGTGCTGAAAAACCTTGACCGTCTCAAAGCGGTTGCCATTCTGCAGGATGCCGTCCTGCGTCAGCAGGTCGTTGATG
>ERZ827450.2332-NODE-2332-length-15923-cov-3.545059_pt1 | contig 15923 bp, 17 predicted proteins | sample MGYA00519773_ERZ827450 | MGnify/ENA primary metagenome ERZ827450 (study PRJEB31778, sample SAMEA3449306) | human gut metagenome | biome: human gut; feature: human-associated habitat; material: faeces | place: United Kingdom | collected 2010/2012 ...
CTACGGCAAGCCTCTCTCCGTCCCACAGGGCGTCATCGGCCTGTTCACCCGCTTCGGCATGGATGTCACCCTCGCTCACCCCGAAGGCTACGAGGTCATGCCCGAGGTCGAGGAGATCGCCAAGAAGAACGCGGCGGCCACCGGCGGCAGCTTCAAGAAGTGCAACGACATGAAGGAAGCCTTCAAGGACGCCGACATCGTCTATCCCAAGTCCTGGGCGCCGTTCAAGGCCATGGAGGAGCGCACGAAGCTCTATCAGGCCGGCGACAAGGACGGCATCGACGAGCTCGAGAAAAAGCTGCTCGCGCAGAACGCCGAGCACAAGGATTGGGCCTGCACCGAAGAGATGATGAAGCTCACGAAGGACGGCAAGGCGCTCTATCTCCACTGCCTGCCCGCCGACATCACCGGTCTTTCCTGCCCCGAGGGTGAGGTCGACAACAGCGTGTTCGACCGCTATATCGTCCCCCTGTACAAGCAGGCTTCCTACAAGCCCTATATCATCGCCGCAATGATGTTCCTCGCGCAGGTCAAAGACCCCGTCCGCGCCCTGATGGAGATGGACAAGAGCGGCGAAGAGCGCAAGATGTTCTAACATCGCGCATTTCATTTGTAAAAAGGCGGCACAGCCGCTTTTGAGAGAAGAGAGTTTTTAAAAAATCAAGGAGAGATAGTCATCATGAGCAAGAGAATCGTCATCGCCCTGGGCGGCAACGCGCTGGGCAACACCCCCTACGAGCAGCTCGCCCTCGTCACCGAGACCGCAAAGCCCATCGTCGACCTGATCGCGCAGGGCAACGAGGTCATCATCGCCCACGGCAACGGCCCGCAGGTCGGCATGATCAACCTCGGCATGGCCACCGCCGCTGAGGCCAAGGCCATCAAGTCCGACATGCCCTTCCCCGAGTGCGGCGCGATGAGCCAGGGCTATATCGGCTACCACCTGCAGAACGCCATCGGCAACGAGCTCGCCTCCCGCGGCATGAACAAGGACGTCGCGACCGTCGTGACGCAGGTGCTCGTTGATGAGGCTGACCCCGCCTTCCAGCACCCCACCAAGCCCGTCGGCGCGTTCTACGACAAGGAGACCGCCGACCGCATCGCCGCGGAAAAGGGCTACACGATGGTCGAGGACGCGGGCCGCGGCTACCGTCAGGTCGTTCCCTCCCCCAAGCCGATCGACGTCATTGAAAAGAACACTGTCAAGGCGCTCGTCGACAACGGTACGGTCGTCATCACGGTCGGAGGCGGTGGCATCCCCGTCGTTTGCCGTGACGGCAAGCTCTACGGCACGCCCGCGGTCATCGACAAGGACTTTGCCTCCGCCAAGCTTGCCGAGCTCCTCGATGCTGATATGCTCGTCATCCTGACGGCGGTCGAGAAGGTCGCCATCAACTTCGGCAAGCCCGACCAGAAGGGTCTCGACACCCTGACGCCGGACGAGGCGCGCAAGTATATCGACGAAAAGCAGTTTGCCCCCGGCTCCATGCTGCCGAAGGTGCAGGCCGCCATGTCGTTTGCAGAGAGCAAGCCCGGCCGCGTCGCGCTCATCACGTTGCTTGAAAAGGCAGCCGAGGGCATCGAGGGCAAGACCGGCACCCGCGTGCAGATGTAAATCCCGCCAAACCTTCCTAAAAAGGGTCCGTTTCGAAAAGCGGGCCCTTTTTTTCGTGCTTTCTCCGCTATTGACAAAAATTCATGCTGCTTTTTTGGTCAAGTTTGACCCTCATTTTTTCTTTTTCCTGTTGCTAAATTTTTCCTTTTTATGTATCATGGTGATAACGGTATTCAAATCTTTTGATTGCCGTAAAATTTAAGGAGGATTTACCGAAATGAAGAAGTTCCTTGCACTGCTCCTGAGTCTCGTGATGGTTCTCGCCCTTGTCGCCTGCGGCGATAAGAAGGACGATACCAACACCGACGATCAGGACAACAACGAAGTCACCGATTTCAAGGTCGGCTTCATCATGCTCCACGACGAAAACTCCACCTACGACCTCAACTTCATCAACGCTGCGAAAGAGGCCTGCGAGACGCTCGGCGTCGAGTACACCATCGTGACCAACGTTCCCGAAGGTCAGGAGTGCTACGACAAGGCCGCTGAGCTCGCCGACGCCGGCTGCAACATCATCTTCGCCGACTCCTTCGGTCACGAAGACTACATGATCCAGGCCGCGAAGGACTTCCCCGACGTGCAGTTCTGCCACTCCACCGGCACCAAGGCGCACACCGAGGGTCTGAGCAACTACCACAACGCCTTCGCTTCCATCTATGAGGGCCGTTACCTCGCCGGTATCGCTGCCGGTATGAAGCTCAACGAGATGATCGCCAATGGTGAGTTCACCGCAGACGAGGCCAAGATCGGCTACGTCGGCGCCTTCACCTATGCCGAGGTTATCTCCGGCTACACCTCCTTCTTCCTGGGCGCTCGCTCCGTCTGCCCCACTGCCACGATGGAAGTCACCTTCACCGGCAGCTGGTATGACGAGACCGCCGAGAAGGAAGGCGCGCAGAAGCTCATCAAGAACGGCTGCAAGCTCATCAGCCAGCACGCCGACTCCATGGGCGCTCCCACCGCTTGCGAGACCGCCGGTGTTCCCGACGTTTCCTACAACGGTTCCACCGAGGCCGCCTGCCCCAACACCTATCTGATCTCCTCCCGCATCGACTGGGCTCCCTACTATGAGTATGCCATCAAGGCTGCCATGAACGGCGAGGCCATCGACGCCGACTGGACCGGCACCCTTGCTACCGGCTCCGTCGTGCTGACCGACCTGAACGAGAACGTTGCTGCCGAGGGCACCGCTGAGGCCATTGCCGATGCGACCGCCAAGCTCGAGAGCGGCGAGCTCCACGTCTTCGACTGCTCCACCTTCACCGTGGACGGCCAGCCTGTCACCTCTTACATGGCTGACGTCGACACCGATCCCGACTACACGCCCGACACCGAGGTTGTCCAGGACGGTTATCTGGCTGAGTCCACCGCCCGTTCCGCCCCGTACTTCCAGCTCATGATCGACGGCATTGATCTGCTGGATACTAATTTCGGCTAATTGTTTCTGCTACTACATATCGGGCTGCCTTTGGGCAGCCCGATATCTTTTTTCTTTTTATGGCACTTTTCGCTATTTTGCTAAAAATTTTTGTACGCTTCTAATTTTTTTTGTGTTTTTTTCTGTTTTACATTTACAACGCCGTTCAATTATGCTAATATATGACTTGTACAAATACAATGCTGCGGGGCTTTCTTCCTGTGCCCTCCAGCGGAAAAAGGGGTGACCGCCTTGGGAACTGCATGCGCAGTTAAAATGGAGAATGTCACGAAGCGGTTCGGCAAAGTGGTGGCGAACAACGCCATCAACCTTGAGCTGCACGAGGGCGAGATCCTGTCGCTGCTCGGCGAAAACGGCAGCGGCAAGACGACGCTGATGAACATGCTCTCCGGCATCTATTTCCCCGACGAGGGGCAAATCTACATTCACGGCGAACCCGTCACGATCGCCTCCCCCAAGGATGCGTTCGAACACGGCATCGGTATGATTCACCAGCACTTCAAGCTCGTTGATCTTTTCACCGCAACGGAGAATATCATCCTCGGCCTTGAAGGCAAGCTCGACATTGCCGAAGCCAGCAAAAAGGTCAAAGAGATCTGCGACAAATACGGGTTCGACATCGACCCCAATCAGAAGATCTACGACATGTCCGTTTCGCAGAAGCAGACCGTCGAGATCGTCAAGGTGCTCTACCGCGGGGCGGACATCCTCATTCTGGACGAGCCGACCGCAGTGCTCACCCCGCAGGAGACGGACAAGCTCTTCGCCATCATGCGCAACATGAAGGCCGACGGCAAGTCCCTCATTATCATCACGCATAAGCTGCACGAGGTGCTCGACGTGTCCGACCGCGTGGCCGTGCTGCGCAAGGGCGAATACGTCGGTGACGTCGCCACCAAGGATGCCGACCAGCAATCGCTGACCGACATGATGGTCGGCCACACGGTGAGCCTGAACATCAGCCGCCCCGAGCCGAAGGACGTTGAAAAACGCCTCGTCATCGAAGGCCTGACGGCTTACGACGAGCTCGGCGTCAAGCGTCTGGACGATGTCAGCTTCACCATCAACGCGGGCGAGGTGCTCGGCATCGCGGGCGTCGCAGGCAGCGGCCAGCGCGAGCTGCTCGAGTCCATTGCGGGCCTCTACCCCGTTGCCTCCGGCCATGTCACGTTCTATCCGCCCGACGGCGGCAAGGAAAAGGAACTCGTCGGTCTCGACCCGATGAAGATCCGCAAGAGCGGCATTTCGATGTCGTTCGTCCCCGAAGACCGACTCGGCATGGGCCTGGTCGGCTCGATGGGTATGACGGGCAACATGATGCTGCGCTCCTGGCGCAAGGGTAAGGGTCTGTTCCTCAACCGCAAGGATCCCGAAGCGCTCGCCAACCGCATCTGGGAAGAGCTCGGCGTCGTCACGCCCAGCACGTCCTTCCCCGTGCGCCGCATGTCCGGCGGCAACGTGCAGAAGGTGCTTGTCGGACGCGAGATCGCCCAGTCCCCCGCCGTGCTGATGACCGCTTACGCCGTGCGCGGCCTGGACATCAACACCTCCTATACCATTTATAACCTGCTGACAGAGCAGAAGATGCACGGCGTCGCCGTCGTCTATGTCGGCGAAGACCTCGACGTGCTGCTTGAGCTGTGTGACCGCATCGTCGTTCTCTGCGGCGGTCAGGTCTCCGGCGTGGTCGACGCCAGAAAGACCGACAAGCGCGAGGTCGGCGCACTGATGACGCTCGTGAGGGGAGGCAACAAGGATGAATAAGAAACAGTCGCTCTTCCACATCGCCAAGCGCGATACGCTCCCCTGGTACAAGGCCGTTTTGATCCGCGGCGGCGCGATCGTGCTCGCTTTGATCGTCTGCGCGATCGTCACAACGCTGCTGACGGGCGAAAATCCCATCAAGGTCTACTCCACAATCCTCTACGGCGCGTTCGGTACGTCGCGCAAGAGCTGGGTCACGTTCCATAACCTCGCGATCCTGCTCGGCATCTCGCTCGCGGTCACGCCCGCGTTCAAGATGCGCTTCTGGAACATCGGCGCCGAGGGTCAGGTGCTCATCGGCTGCCTTGCCACCGCGGCCTGCATGATCTGCCTTGGCGGCAAGATTCCCAACGGTCTTCTCATCGTCATTATGATCGTCGCCTCCGTCGCGGCAGGCGCGCTGTGGGGCTTCCTCCCCGGTATCTTCAAGGCCAAGTGGAACACGAACGAAACGCTCTTCACGCTCATGATGAACTACATCGCGACACAGCTCGCCGCGTTCTTCATCATCGTGTGGGAGGTTCCCAAGGGCTCGGGCAAGATCGGTATCATCAACCAGAATACCAAGGCCGGCTGGCTCCCCGTTCTCGGCGGCCAGCGCTATCTCCTCCCGATCCTGCTTGTGGCGATCCTCACGGGCGTTATGTACATCTATCTCAATTACAGCAAGCACGGCTATGAGATTGCCGTTGTCGGTGAGAGCCAGCGCACCGCGAGCTATGCGGGCATCAAGGTCGAGCGCGTCATCGTGCGCACGATGATCCTCTCCGGCGCGATCTGCGGCCTCATCGGCCTGCTGCTCACCGCTGGTACGGACCACACGCTGACCACCACCATCGTCGGCGGACGCGGCTTCACCGCGGTCATGGTCTCCTGGATGGCCAAGTTCAACCCCATCATGATGATCTTCACGAGCCTTCTTATCGTGGTCCTGAGCCGCGGCGCGAGCGAGATCTCCAGCGTGTTCAGCCTGAACCACTCCTTCGCCGATATCCTGACGGGCATCATCCTGTTCTTCATCATCGGCAGCGAGTTTTTCATCAGCTACAAGGTCAGCCTGCGCAAGAGCAAGAAGGAGGCGTGAAGCAATGATATTTGATCTAACTGCTTTTCTTCCCCGTGCGGTCATGCAGGGCATTCCCCTGCTCTACGGCAGCACCGGTGAGATCCTGACGGAAAAGTCCGGCAACCTGAACCTCGGCATTCCGGGCGTGATGTACGTCGGCGGTATCTGCGGCGTCATCGGCGCGTTCTTCTACGAGCAGTCCACCCCGGCTGCCGACATGAACGCGTTCCTCGCCATCGGTATCCCGATGCTCTGCTCGCTTTTGGGCTCGCTTCTGATGGGCCTTCTCTACTGCCTGCTGACCGTTACGCTGCGCGCCAACCAGAACGTCACGGGTCTTGCGCTCACGACGTTCGGCGTCGGCATCGGCAACTTCTTCGGCGGCTCGCTCATCAAGCTGACCGACAGCGAAGTCCCCTCCATCGCGCTGAGCGCGACGAGCGCCTATTTCAGCAAATCCCTGAATGTCGGCGGCTGGTTCGGTCAGGTCTTCCTGTCCTACGGCTTCCTTGCCTACCTTGCCATCGTCATCGCGCTGTTCGCGTCGTACTTCCTCAAGCACACCCGCACGGGTCTTCACCTGCGCGCCGTGGGCGAGAGCGCGGCGACGGCGGACGCAGCCGGCATCAACGTGACGAAGTACAAATACCTCGCCACCTGCATCGGCAGCATGATCGCGGGGCTCGGCGGTCTGTATTACGTCATGGACTACGCCTGCGGCGTCTGGTCCAACAACGCCTTCGGCGACCGCGGCTGGCTCGCCATCGCGCTCGTCATCTTCACGATCTGGCGTCCGAACGTCAGCGTGCTGGCCTCCATCCTGTTCGGCGGGTTCTACATCCTCTATATCTTCATCCCCACCGGCACCAACCTTGCCATCAAGGAGCTCTACAAGATGCTCCCCTACGTCGTCACGCTGGTCGTTCTGATCATCGTGTCGCTACGCAAGAAGCGCGAGGATCAGCCGCCCGCATCGTTGGGTCTGAGCTACTTCCGCGAAGAGAGATAAAAAATCTTCAAAAACGGCAACCGATTCGGTTGCCGTTTTTGAGTAGGATCGCACTCCGCTCTGCGCACACGCCGCAGGCGCGTACACTCGCTCCGCGCAAAGTGTTTTTTGCCACGTACACGCCGCGGCAAAAAACGATCAATATCATTTGCGCCGTGCGCGGCGTGAAACTCTGCGAGGCTTTTGAACTGTTTTGCCGCTGGAGGCAGCAAAATGCGCTTCTTGCTATTTTTCACTAAATCCGCCTGCGTTTGGCGCGGGTCTAAGAGGTATTGCTATGTCTACTCTGCTCATTCAAAATATTCGTTCGCTGGTGTCGTGTGATGACGCGGACACGGTTTATGAAAACGTCGATCTGTATGCTGAGGATGGATTCATCCGCGCGATCGGTAAAAATCTGCCGCAGGAGGCGGAAAAGGTGATTGACGCGAGCCACATGCTCTGCTACCCCGGCCTTGTCAACACGCACCATCATCTCTATCAGGTCTTTTCCCGCAACCTGCCGGAAGTACAGAACATGGAGCTCTTCGACTGGCTCAAAACGCTCTATGAGATCTGGAAAAACCTCGACGAGGACGTCATCCGCCTCTCGACGCTCACGGGCCTTGGCGAGCTGATGAAGCACGGCTGTACGACCTGCTTCGACCATCACTATGTCTTCCCTGCGGGCGTGGGCGACCTCATTGGCGCGCAGTTTGCCGCGTCGGACGAGATCGGCGCGCGCATGTACGCCTCGCGCGGCAGTATGGACCTCTCTGTCAAGGACGGCGGCCTGCCGCCCGACAGCGTCGTGCAGACGGTCGACGAGATCATGGCCGATTCTGCCCGTGTCATCGAGAAATACCACGACAAGTCGTTCGGCGCGATGCACCGCGTTGCGCTCGCCCCGTGCTCGCCGTTCTCGGTGTCTGCCGACCTTCTGCGCGAGAGCGCGGTACTCGCACGAGAGTACGGCGTGCGCCTGCACACCCACCTGTGCGAGACGAAGGACGAAGAACACTTCATGCTCGCGCGTGAGGGCGTCCGCCCGCTCGAGTACATGGAGCGCCTCGGCTGGACGGGCAGCGACGTCTGGTTCGCCCACGGCATCCACTTCAACGACGAGGAGCTGCGCGTGCTGGCAAAGACACACACCGGCGTGGCGCACTGCCCGATCTCGAACATGAAGCTCGCCTCCGGCGTCGCCCGCGTGCCCGATATGCTGAAGCTCGGCGTGCCGGTCGGCCTCGCGGTTGACGGTTCAGCCTCGAACGACGGCTCATCGCTGATGGAGGAACTGCGCGTCGCGTTCCTGCTGCACCGTTTGAACAGCAGCAAAGCTGCCCCCAGCGGTTACGACGTGCTCAAGATGGCAACATGCGGCAGCGCAGCCATCCTTGGCCGCAGCGACGACATCGGCTCGCTCGAGGTCGGCAAGTGCTGTGACCTCTTCATGATCGACTCGCGCAGGCTCGAGCTCGTCGGCTCGTGCTTTGACCCCAAAAGCGTGCTCGGCACTGTCGGCGTGCGCGGACCCGTTGACTACACAGTCGTTCAGGGCCGTGTGACGGTCGACCACGGTCATCTCGTCACAGTCGATGAAGAACAGCTTGCGCACGACGCGGAGGCGAAGTGCCGCGCGTATCTGAACCGCTGAGGAGGCTGCCATGACCGTTGAGATCACCCGCGGCGACATCTCCGCCCTCCCCTCTTCCGACCGTGCGGCCGAACTTCTGCCGCTCACGGACGGCGACACGCTGACTCTCTCCTGCACAGACAGCGACCTGAAGGCCGCCTACCGCGTCCTGCGCGCCATCATGGACTACGGCTACGAGCACACGCAGCCGTCGCGCGTGCGCCTGATCTGCGCGGATGAAGCCACATACAAGGCGTACTCCTTCCAGTGGAACATGTGGTTCGCCGCGGAAAAGCCAAAACACGAAGATTAAAAAGAAAAGACGAGCGAATTTTCGCTCGTCTTTTTCTCATAAATAGCGGTCCACTTTTTGCAAAATCGTCTCGTAGCGCTCGGCGAGCTCCTGCTTTGTCTCGCCGAACCGCTCGCGAAGCTCCTGCCGCGAACGGACAATGGTCTGCAACGCCTCGTCGCGCTCAATGCGCAGCTCCGCGGCGATCTCCTCGCTCAGCTCGCCCACGCTGGCAAAGGCCTCCATCAGCCCACCCTGCGTTTTGAAAAACTCGTCGCCGAAGCGCTCGCGCTTCGGATATTTTCCGCTGCGGTAATTGTCGATGACGACCTCGTAGCGTGCCATGACGCGCTGCACCGCCGTCTCCCATGAAACGTACAGCTCGCGCTGGGCGTTTTCGCCGACCACTTGCATCACCTCCGGCGCGCGGCAGAGCTCTTCGAGCTTTGCCGCCATCGCCGCGGCGTTTTCCTCGATGCAAAAGCCGTTTCGCCCGTCACCCACGCCCTCGGACGCGCAGGAATTTCGGATCATCACAGTCGCCGTACCGCTGGCTGCGGCCTCGCGCACGACAAGGCCGTTCGTGTCGAACGTCGACGGGAAGAGAAACAGGTCGGATCTGCCATACCACGCGCGGATGATCTCGCGGTCAGAGATCGCACCTGTGAAAAAGCAGCGGTCGGAGAGCTTCCGCTCTTCCGCATAGCTGCGGATCTCCGCGCCGTCTGCGCCCTCGCCGACAAACACCATGCGGAAGTCGACATTTTTCTCGCGCAGCGTTTTCAGCGCGTCTAAAATGATGCGGATACCCTTGTACCACATCAGCCGTCCGACGAAGAGAAAGACCGGCACGTTCTGCGGCAGGTCATATCTGCCCGTCGCAGCGGCGATGGCCTCGTCAGACACCCGCCCGCGCGGCACGTCCACGCCGTTTTCCATCACGATGTAGTCGCCCTCGTAGCCGAGCGAGCGCAGATTTTCCCCCGCCCCGCGGCTCACGACCCAGACCTCATCGCAGCTTGCGATGTTCTGCACCAGCGCGCGAATGGCGCTCTCCTGCAAGAGCTTGCCGCGCACAGCCTTGGCGATGTCGACATCGTACTTCGTGTGATACGTCAGCACGAGCGGCGCATCCACCACGGCGCGCAGCGAGCGCGCCAGCAGGCACGACGTGATGGGACAATGCGTGTGCATCAGTTCGACCTTCTGCTCCGTCAGCACGCGCGCGGTCTCGGGTGAAAACGGATAGCCCGCCACGTAGCCGAGCTTCTTGCGCGTGTCGATGCTCGGGTAGCGCAGCACGGGAAAGGGGAACGCGCTGTCGTCTGCGCCGGGCATCGCCGGTGTGACGACGATGGCGTTTTCGCCGCTTTTCGTGATGTTTTTCGCGTAGTTCACGACGGCGTTCGCCACGCCGTCGATCTCGGGCGGAAAGGAATCGTTCAAAAGGCAGATGGTTCTCTTGTCCATGCCATTGCCCTCCTGTTGCTTGTTTTTCGGCAGCACCGAAGTGTGATTCAGTATATCATTTTTCGCGCGAAGATGGTATACTATGTGTGAATTTTACGCGCCGTTTACTTCGGGAAAGGAGAACTTCCATGCGCATTCTCACATACACCGTGACGCCGGAGGAGGACGGCCGCATGGTCAAAGGCATCCTGCGCGGCAGTCTTCAGCTTTCCTACACGCTGCTCAAAAGCCTCAAATGGCGCGAAAACGCCATTTTATTGAACGGACAGAGCGTCCATGTCAACACAATCGTCCGCGCGGGCGACACCGTCAGCGTCGTCCTCAGCGAGCGTACGCCGCGCGAGGACCTGTACTGCGCAAATGCGGCAAAGCCCGACATCGTCTACGAGGACGACGACCTGCTCGTGCTCAACAAGCCTGCGGGCGTCGCCATGCACCCGAAGTCGGGTGACGCCTCCGCGCCGAGCCTTGCAGCGATGCTGACGAATTATCTCGGCGAGGGCAGCGTGCCGCACTTCGTCAGCAGGCTCGACAAGGGAACGTCCGGTCTCCTCATCGCCGCAAAGAGCGGCTACGTGCACGACCGCCTGCGCCGCGCGCTGCATTCAAGCGATCTGCGGCGCGAGTACCGCGCTGTCGCCGTCGGCAGAGTTGAACCGCCGTACGGCGTCATCGACGCGCCGATCGGCCGCGCGGAGGGCTCCATCATCCGCCGCTGCGTGCGCGCGGACGGACTTCCGAGCCTCACGGAGTACGAGACTCTGCAAGTAAGCGGCCGCTTCACGCTCCTGCGCCTGCGCCCACAGACGGGTCGCACGCATCAGCTTCGCGTCCACATGGCATACCTCGGTCATCCCCTCGCGGGCGACTGGCTCTACGGCACGGAGGACAAAACCCTCATCGCCCGCCCCGCGCTGCACTCATACGAGCTGTGGTTCACCCAGCCGGTCACCGGACAGGAATTACACTTTACAGCGCCTATCCCGCAGGATATGCAGCGTTTGATGGAATGAAAAAGCACCGTTTTGGCCGGCTCCACATAAGAAAACATGCGCCGTAAAAGGCAAATTTTGCACTGACTCCTTCGTTGCGCCGTCTTGCCATGCGACAGCATGCCTGCGCCGCCGCGCCTCGGCTCCGCACAAAATTTGCTCTTTTTCGGTGCGAAGCAGTTTTGCCAATGAATTTTTGAGATGAAATCGGTTGAAAAAATCTCCCCATACTGGCGTATGGGGAGATTTTTTCGGTCGTATTTCAGCCAAAAAGGTGCAGGCAAAACCGCATATTTTCTTATGCGGAGCCGGCCTTGGGCGGTGCTTTTTTCAGACGTGTGGTAAAATACCATAGGTCTATAACCGATTTTTACTTTTCCTTGTAGTACAAACGGCAGTGGCAATAGCCCTCGAATTCGGGATCAGCGATCTGGTCGCGGAACTCCTTGCACATGCAGACATTGTCCTCGATCTTCTGCAAGCGGCAGGGGCACTGTAAATCGCGCTTTAAGAGCGCGGCGCGCAGGCGGGCGACGACCTCCGCGTCTTCGTTGTATCGAATTTTCATGCCTTGCACTTCTCCAGCATCGCCTTGATGTCGGCCTTATCGTGCACACCGACCATGCCGGTCAGCGTGTGGCGGTCCTGCACGACGGCGAGCGTCGGGATGGAGTCGATGCCGAACATCGAAGCGAGGTTCGGCTGCTCGTCGACGTTGACCTTGCAGAACTTGACCTTGTCCTCTTCCCCGTTGAGCTCGGCAAAGACAGGCGCCATCATCTTGCACGGCTGGCACCACTCGGCCCAGAAGTCGATGATGATGAGGCCCGGATCGTCGAGCACCTCGGTCTGGAAGTTATCTTCCGTCAGCGTGACGATATCGGTGAACGTGCGCGTCTCGACATACGGCTCGTGGAAGCTGCCGCCACAACCGCCGCAGCCACCGCCGCATGCACTGCATCCGGCCCCGCAGCCCGCGCCGCAGCCGCCGGCACTCGCGTTGCTGTCGCCGGTCATCAGCTCCAGATTGCCCTGGAGGAAGCTGTCGACCGCCTCGTCGGCATTTCCGGTCACGCCGGAAATGAGCAGCATATGCGCGTTGTCGATGGCGGCGTGCGCGCCTTCGCCGATATTACCGCAGATGACGAGATCGACGCCGCGGGATTTGAGCCCGCCCGCGACCTTCTCGTGGTCGGTATCGTCAAACGTGACGGTCTCTTTTTCGATGGGCTTGATATCCTCGATGGTGTAAACGGTAAACTCCGTGGCATGGCCGAAATGCTGCATCACTTCGCCATTCTCGCAGGGAATTGCAATTTTCATAGTATGTTCTTCCTTTCCGGTCTATTGCTTCGGCGGCAGCGCCGCCGCTCGATGCTATGAGGTAGTTTACCACGCTTTCGCGCGCCGTACAACCGGAAATTTGTAAACAAACCGTAGGCGCAGCCGTTTTGTCTTGCAATTGTAGCCGCCCCGTGATAGAGTGAAATCAAACAAGGCGCTTTGCCGCAAAATGACAACCGACAGGAGGCAGCACTTATGAAAAAATCAGAACTGGCGATCCTTTCCGTCCTCATCCTTGCCGCCGTGTTTGTTTTCAACGGCAAGATCAACAAAGTGACGAATCCCTGTGTGCAGGACTATGTCGCAGGTCAGGGGAACATCAGGGGGAATGTAAACGTCGAGGACTATTACGAGCGCGACGCGCGCTTTGCGATCGGCGCGGGAGAAGACGGGTATGCCGTTTTCAAGGACCCCGGCGAGGCCTTTGCCGCGCTGCACGAAAACTATCCGGAGGGCATTTCGCTCATCCGAAAAGAGTTCCATCTGCTCTGGCTTTCAAAGCTCAATTACCCCTCCTACCAAACTTACGGCTGGCAAGCCACGACCGGCTCGGAGGAAGCGCGCCAGCAGGCCCAATTTGTCAGCAGTTTTTTTGATATTTACGAGAATAGCTTCCGCTGATTTTCTTCCGTGCAAAGCTTATAAAAACTGCCGCAGCATCTGCTGCGGCAGTTTTGATTATATGGGATTTGGGGACGTTTAGTCGTCCTTCTCTTCCTCGTCCTCCACAAGGTCGGCGGGGTCGAATTCGAGGGTCGCGCCGCAGTTGGGACACTCCACCTTGCCGTCTTCGAGGACCGAATCGTCGAAGAAGATCTCTTCCTCGCACTCGGGGCAGGTCGTGGCGTAGCACTCCTCCTCGTCGTCTTCCTCATCCTCGTAGTCGTCCTCGTCTTCATCATAGACGATGTCTTCCACGTCGCCGAGGTCGTCGCTGATGACGTCCAGGCCGTCGCCGAGCTCCATGACCTCGTCGGTCAGGTCTTCGACTTCGAGAGCGATCTCATCGAGAACGTCGGCGATCGCGAGGAACAGCTTGCCCTCGTTGGAATCCGCATTCAGGTTCATGCCTTCCATCAGGCCCTTGAGATACGCGACTTTTTCAGAAATACCCATCGTAAAACTCCTTTCTGTTACCGGAACTACGATTTTCCTGTTGCTGCTTACTTAATGTCTATTACTTGGCGCGGCCGATATACTCGCCCGTGCGGGTGTCGATCTGGATCTTGTCGCCGATGTTGATGAACAGCGGCACCTTGATCTCCGCGCCGGTCTCGAGCTTTGCGGGCTTGAGGGTGTTGGTCGCGGTGTTGCCAGCCAGACCCGGCTCGGTCTCGGTGACCTCAAGGTCAACGAAGTTGGGGGGCTCGACGCCGAAGACATTGCCCTTGATGGACAGGATCATGCACATCGTGTTCTCCTTGACGAAGCGGAACGCATCGCCGAGCATATCGCGGTTCAGGGGAACCATATCATAGGTCTCCTGATCCATGAAGTAGTACAGATCGCCGTCGTTGTAGCTGTACTCCATGTTCTTGCGCTCGATGGCCACTTCCTCGAACTTCGCGGTGGGGTTGAAAGAAGTTTCGGTCACGCCGCCGGTGACGACGTTCTTCATCTTGGTGCGCACGAAAGCCGCGCCCTTACCGGGCTTGACATGCTGGAACTCGACGACCTGATAGTACTTGCCTTCCATTTCGAATACTTTACCGTTTCTGAACTCACCAGCGGTAATCGTTGCCATAACTATTTCCTCCTGTATTCCCGAGGATATCATCGCTATCCTCAAATTCACAAAGTATCGGTTCTAAACCTATGGTATTTTACCGCATATAGTGCGGCAATGCAAGTGTTTTTCCTGATGTTGTGGGTGAAATTTGCAAATTTCAGTGTTTTTTCCGCTCGTCGTGCGCGCTTGCGGCCTTGAACGGCTGCTGCAAGGCGTGCAGCACATGGTTCCACGCACCCACCGCGCCGCCGCGCGGCTCGACCATCAGCATCAGAACGCCGCTGCGCCGAGCGCCGAGCGTGTCGGTGAGCAGCTTGTCACCGAGCATTGCCGTCTCCCCCGCGTTCACGCCGTAGCGCGCCATCGCCTCGTGAAAGCCGCGCGTGCCGGGCTTGCCCGCGTGGCCGACGTAGCCGACCTTAAGCGGCTTGCAGAACTTTTCCACGCGCACGGGACTGCGGTTGTTCGACAAAATCGCAAACTCGATGCCCGCCTCCTTCAGCGCGCCGATCCAGCGCGTGAGCGACTCGTCCGGCTCGCTCTGGCTTTTGGGCGCGAGCGTGAAGTCGAGGTCGGAGAGCAGCAGCTTTACACCGTGCTCTTTCAGAAATTCCGGCGTCACAGCCTCGTAATTGTCAAACACCCACTGCGGGCAAAGCAATCTGAGCATACTGATCTCCCATCGCGCATAAAAGTATTACGGTTATTATACGCGCCGAACGCGCTTTTCACAAGGGGGGATTTTTCTGCTCACCTACCTCGCCATCACGCCAAAGGCGCTCTCTGAGTGCGCGGCAAAGCCCGCGCTGCCGCTCGTCCACGTGGCCTATGCCGTCGGTCAGGGCGGATGCCTGACGCGCTGCGACGCAACGGCCTTCCCGCGCGGCGGGCTCATGGGCCTTTCCGACCGCTGCACCGGGGCGATCCCACGCATCGACACGCTCTGCCGCACCATCGTCGCGGAATGCGTCAAGCGCGGCTTTCAGGGCGTGCTGGCGGACTTTGAGACCAATCCGTATTCTGACCGGCTTTCGTTTCTCTCGCGTCTCTCCGCCCGCCTGAGCGCGCGGGGGATGGCGCTCTACTGCCCCCTCTCGCTCCCGGCCGAGGGCGCAGCGCTCCTCGTCGGCACGGGCCTTTCCGGCGGGTCGCTGCGCGCGCTGCTGGAGGAAACCGCCTGCCGCTATGGCGCGGAGCGTCTGGCACTCGACTTGGAACGCGTAATGATGGACTTTCCCCTCCCCTGTCCCTCCGGCTGCGGCACACCGCTCACGCGCGAAGAGCTGCTCGCCCTGCGGGAAAAGCATCCATCGTCCGTCTATTTTTCCCGCGAGCTGATGGCGAAGTATTTCACCTACTCCGCGGGCAGCGGCACGCACTTCGTGCTGTTCGACGATGCGGAGACCTTGCGGCAAAAGGTCAAGCTTGCGCAGAATTTAGGCATTCAAACGGCGTTTCTCATGTTTCCGGAGATGTCAGATCTGGTACCGGAGCTTTGAGCGGCGCAGCGCGCCGCAGTGGGGATAGCAGCGCCGCAGGCGCTGCACGGGGCAAAGGGGGCCATTCTCTTTCACAAAAGAGAATGGCCC
>ERZ827450.2334-NODE-2334-length-15910-cov-3.546200_pt1 | contig 15910 bp, 17 predicted proteins | sample MGYA00519773_ERZ827450 | MGnify/ENA primary metagenome ERZ827450 (study PRJEB31778, sample SAMEA3449306) | human gut metagenome | biome: human gut; feature: human-associated habitat; material: faeces | place: United Kingdom | collected 2010/2012 ...
CTCCCAAAATTCTGCGGAGGTAGGTTTATATTTGCAATCCGGGGAAAATTCTAGGTGAGACACGTCTATGTTTTATAAGAATAGTAATAAAAGGCAAGGTGATAGCATGGAAGTGTGGAAAAAAGTAAGCAGCAATCCAAATTATATGGTATCAAATACCGGAAAAGTCAGAAAGATAAACAAAAATGTAGATCACTCCACAAGAGATAAGAATGGATACATCACAACAGATCTCTATAAAGGAGGAAAACGTACTACAGCCAGAGTGCATCGATTGGTTGCAAAAGAATTTGTACCAAATCCAGAAAATAAGCCAGAAGTGAATCATATCGATGGCGACAAGCATAATAATAATGCATCTAACTTGGAGTGGGTCACCAAGAAAGAGAATTGCGCTCATGCATGGGAAAATGGTCTCGCTACACCATCGCGAGGAATGCTTGGAAAAAGAAATCCAAATGGCGGACGAAAGTCAAAGCCATTTAAAATTGTCGAAACAGGCGAAATTTTTAACACACTTAAGGAATGTGAAGAAGCGATAGATGGAAATAACAGACACATTAGCGAATGCCTGAATGGAAAACAGCAAACCCATAGGGGATATCATTTCAAGTATATATGATCGCTGGTTTGAGATGACTTTAAAGGAGTCTATGAAGGTGAGGCAAACCCACCAAAAAACACCTGCCTGAAGTTTTTTCTCCTTTCAAAGAGTCATATATTCTCATCTTCGTAGATTCCTTTAAAATCATCTCTAAAAACAGTATAAAACCCGGATAAAATTGCCATAAACTGCGGTGAAAGTATCACAAAACTGAGGAGAGGAGGCAGTAAACATGGCAAAAACCAAACAAGAAGAGGGTTCATCTGGCTCCAGAAGGAAGATTAGGCCAGCATTAACCCCAGAAGCTAGGGAAAATCAGATGATTTCTCTGGCCGTAGACCTTGCGGAGAAACAGCTAATGGAAGGCACTGCTTCTTCTCAGGTTATAACGCACTATTTAAAGCTCGGATCGACCAAAGAAAGGATCGAGAAGGAGATTCTTGAAAAGCAGAAGGAGTTAATATCGGCAAAAACCGAAGCGCTTCAGTCTGCAAAGAGAATCGAGGAGCTTTATACAGATGCTATCAGCGCTATGCGAAGGTATAGCGGACAGGGTGGTCCAGATGATGATGACGAGGAAGATTATTAGAACTTACTCTGAGCTGATAACTCTGCCTACTTTTGAGGAACGTTTTCGATACCTCAAGTTAGGCGGAAAAGTCGGCGAAGATACATTTGGATTTGATAGGTATCTAAATCAAGTATTCTACAGATCAGCAAAATGGAAAGAAATTCGAGATTACGTAATCATTCGAGACAATGGTTGTGATCTGGGAATGGAAGGACATGAAATTTATCAAAGGATTCTTGTTCACCATATGAATCCCATAACAAAAGAAGACATCTTACGAGAAAGCGAGTTTCTTCTTGATCCGGAATACATGATATGCACCATCAAAAATACCCATGACGCAATCCACTATGGAGATGAAAGTCTTTTGATAACTGCTCCTATTGAGCGAAGAAAAAATGACACATGTCCGTGGAAATAAAAGTAAGGAGGAAATAATCATGAGTAACAAAAACACAAGAGGAAAAAGAAAAGAGCTTGATCCGATTGATGAAGTTGTAATGGAGCAGTCAGTCATTGAGGAAGTAGCATCAGAAGCAACAGAAGAGCCGAAGACAGATACGTTTCTTGATGGTATCGTACATAACTGCGTAAAGCTCAATGTTAGGAAAAACCCATCGATTGATTCTGATGTAATCGCTGTACTTAATGAGCAGGATCAGGTCAAAGCCAAAGATGTTGACACTCTTAGTGACTGGTATTTTATTCAGCTTCCTAACGGCGAAGAAGGCTTCTCCATGAAGAAGTACATTGCAGTAGGCGTGTAAAGAGGAGTGATGATACATGGACAGTATACTCACTTCAATTAAGAAACTTCTAGGGATTGCAGAGGACTATGAGGAGTTTGACACAGACATTATCATACACATAAACACTGCATTCTCAAAATTAAATCAGCTTGGAGTTGGACCAGAAGAAGGTTTTAGTATTAAGGACAAAACTTCGGTATGGACTGAATTTCTTGCTGATGCAAAAAATCTTGAGTCGGTAAAAACCTATGTCTATCTCGTCGTTAGGCTTGTGTTTGATCCGCCTCAAAGTTCTGCCGTAATGACTTCCATAGAGAATACCGTTAACCAGCTTGAATGGAGACTCAACGTTGCAGCAGAGCAAACATCAAGCTAGTAAGGGAGGTATTCAAAATGAATGATGAACTTTATCACCACGGTATTCTCGGAATGCGTTGGGGAATAAGGCGAACAAAGTCTCAGCTCGGTTATAAAACCGGAAATGGCAAAAAAAGACAAGGTGACGATTCAGATGCTGAGGCTAAAGCAGCTTCATCCGGAAAATCCGGAGGATCAAAAAAGTCGGTTACAAATATGACTGATGATGAACTTAGAAATCATATCAATCGTCTTCAGATGGAGCGTCAGTATCTTGATCTTGAGAGGCAGATATCAGCTTATACTCCGCAGCAGATTTCGAGAGGAAAAAAGTTCATGAAATCTATGGAGAAAGACGTTATAACACCAGCATTAAAAGATGCCGGCAAGAATCTGCTCACAAAGTTTCTCAATAAGAAGGGCGCAGAATTACTCGGTCTTGATGAGAAAAAGACGAAGGATTCTATGGAAGAACTTAAGAAAGAGGTTATGGGCCTTAATCTTAAGAAACAGAAGATTGAACTCAATAAGTATTTCGAAGAGCAGAATAATAAGAACAAACCTGATTCAAAGAAAACGTCCGAATCAGATTCATCAGAAAAAAGCTCAAAATCTGAGTCGTCTAGTAAAGAATCTTTTTCTGAGAAGGTTAAAAGTAAGTTTGAAAAGGACGTTTCTACCGGATCATATAAAGACGATTCGTCTAACAGAGAAGGATCAAGTTCAAAATCTGAATCTAATAAGAGTAATGAAGAAAAAGTCTATACCGGAAAGGTGTACGGCGAAGGGACAAGTAAGTATAATCCCGATTCCCATAAGAATAGCACAGTGATTGACGCCGATTTTAGTGAAGTTACGGTTAGCAGCGTTGCAAATAGTAACACTAGACAAATTGGCCAGAACTATATTGCGGCATTACTTGAAGATAAGCGCAAAAGGTAGGTTGAAATATGGCATTATCAAACACTGCCGTCCCGAAATATTACGGTATGTTTCGTGATGCCGTAATGCGAGGCGAAATACCAGTATGTAAAGAAATCTCTATGGAGATGAATCGTATTGACGATCTCATAGCCAATCCTGGAATCTACTATGATGACCAGGCTATAGAAGGATTCGTTAGATACTGCGAGGAAGAACTCACATTGACTGATGGTGAGGATCTGAAATTGCTTGATTCATTTAAATTATGGGCCGAGCAAATATTCGGTTGGTATTACTTTGTTGAGCGTAGTGTTTACGTTCCATCAGAAGATGGTCATGGTGGACATTACGTTAAGAAGTCTATTAAGAAAAGACTCGTTAACAAGCAGTATCTTATCGTAGCCAGAGGCGCAGCTAAATCTATGTATAGTTCTTGTATACAGAATTACTTTCTGAATGTTGACACATCAACCACACATCAGATTACAACAGCACCAACGATGAAACTGGCTGAAGAGGTAATGTCTCCGATTCGAACCGCCATAACCCGAGCAAGAGGACCTCTGTTTAAATTCCTTACTGAAGGATCACTCCAAAATACAACCGGCTCAAAAGCAAATCGAATGAAATTGGCCTCCACGAAGAAAGGTGTTGAGAATTTCTTGACAGGTTCTTTGCTTGAGATCAGACCTATGAGCATTGACAAGCTTCAGGGATTGCGATGTAAGATTGCGACAATTGACGAATGGCTTTCTGGAGACGTTCGAGAGGATGTTATCGGTGCTGTTGAGCAGGGCGCTTCCAAGAATGACGATTATCTTATAGTAGCGACAAGCTCCGAAGGTACAGTTCGTAATGGAAGCGGTGACACAATCAAAATGGAGTTAATGGACATCCTCAGAGGAGATTACATCAACCCACACGTGTCCATATGGTATTACAAGTTGGACTCCATTGATGAAGTAAATGATCCCGAGATGTGGCTAAAGGCAAACCCTAATCTTGGTAAAACGGTTACATACGAAGTATATCAGCTCGATGTTGAGAGAGCAGAAAAAGCCCCAGCAACAAGAAACGATATATTGGCAAAACGATTCGGTATACCTATGGAGGGTTATACATACTACTTCACGTATGAAGAGACACTTCCAAGTCGAAAAAGAGACTACTGGGGAATGCCTTGCGCTCTTGGAGCAGACCTTTCACAGGGTGATGACTTCTGCGCATTTACGTTCATGTTCCCTTTGTCCGGAGGAGCTTTTGGTATAAAGACAAGGAACTACATAACTTCGGCAACCCTTGCTAAACTACCGTCTGCCATGCGCATCAAGTATGACCATTTCATACAGGAAGGTAGCTTGATAGTTCTTGAGGGAACTGTATTGGATATGATGGAAGTTTATGAGGATCTGGATAGTCATATAGCGAAGCTCGAATATGATGTCAGATGCTTCGGATTCGACCCATACAATGCAAGAGAGTTTGTTGAGAGATGGGAAAGAGAAAACGGTCCATTTGGTATAGAGAAAGTAATCCAGGGAGCAAGAACTGAATCGGTTCCACTTGGTGAGTTGAAGAAACTTGCAGAAGATAGATTACTTCTGTTTGACGAAGAACTCATGTGTTTTGCTATGGGTAACTGCATTACTCTCGAGGACACAAACGGAAATCGTAAACTTTACAAGAAACGTTATGAGGCTAAAATCGATGCGGTCGCTGCTATGATGGATGCATTTGTAGCATTTAAGCTCAATCGAGAAGCCTTTGAATAAGGAGGAAAATCGAAATGGGATTTTTTGAAAGACTCCAGCATGGCTGGAATGCATTCAGAAACAGAGACCCTACATATGGCTATACGAACCTTGGTATGAGTTACTCATATCGACCAGATAGAGTTCGACTTACTAGAGGAAATGATCGATCCATCGCGACCGCTGTTTTTAACAGAATTGCTATGGATGTATCAGCGATAGCCATCAAACATTGCAAGTTGGATGAGAATGAAAGATATGTTGAGACTATCGACTCAAATCTTAATTCTTGTTTGAATCTCGAGGCGAATATCGATCAGACAGGACGTTCATTCATACAGGATATCGTAATGTCGATGCTCGATGAGGGTTGCGTTGCTATTGTTCCGGTGGACACGGCAGTAAATCCTACAAATACATCTTCGATTGATATTTTATCAATGCGTACTGGCAAGATTTTGGATTGGTATCCAGAGCACGTTAAAGTGCGTGTTTACAATGATAGAATCGGCAAGAAAGAGGATATTATACTTCCAAAGAAAATGGTTGCTATAATCGAGAATCCTCTGTATGCGGTTATTAACGAACCAAACTCTACTATGCAACGTCTGATGAGAAAACTTAGCTTGAATGATATAACTGATGAACATACTGCATCAGGAAAGTTGGATCTCATCATTCAGCTACCATATGTAATCAAGACACAGGCAAGAAGAGATCAAGCAGAGAGTAGACGTAAGGATATCGAGAATCAATTAGCCGGTTCCAAGTATGGAATAGCTTATACAGATGGTACCGAACGTATTACTCAGTTGAATCGTTCTGTTGAAAATAATCTGATGAAGCAGATTGAGTATTTGACTAGTATGCTTTATAGCCAGTTGGGAATTACTCAAAGTGTTCTTGACGGCACAGCAGATGAACAGACAATGCTTAACTATAATAACAGGACAATTGAACCAATAATCTCGGCTATCGTTGATGAGATGAAACGTAAGTTCTTGACAAAGACTGCTCGTACTCAGGGGCAAACAATAACATTCTTTAGAGATCCATTTAAGCTCGTCCCTGTAAATGACATCGCTGAAATAGCAGATAAGTTTACACGTAATGAGATTATGACCTCTAATGAAATCAGACAGATTGTCGGAATGAAACCATCCGATGATCCTAAGGCTGATCAGTTGATAAACAGCAACATAAGTCAGCCGACAGAAGAGAATTCAGAATCTTCTGATAATCCATTACTTGAAGAAGGAGGAAATATTCAAAATGGATAATTTTGATTTTAGTGGATGGGCCACTAGAAATGATTTGTTGTGTGCAGATGGCAGAACCATTAAGAAAGATGCGTTCAAAGATAACGACGGACAAACAGTACCACTCGTTTATAACCACCAGCACAATGATGTAAACAATGTTCTTGGTCATGCTCTGCTTGAGAACCGTGATGAAGGAGTATACGCATATTGCTCTTTTAATAATACAGAATCAGGACAGGCAGCAAAAGAACTTGTTCAGCACGGCGATGTAGCGTCACTATCCATCTACGCAAACAAGCTTAAACAGGTAGGCGGCGATGTTGTTCATGGCGTGATTCGTGAACTTAGCCTTGTGCTGGCTGGAGCTAACCCTGGTGCATACATAGACGCGGTTATGGCTCATAGCGAGGATGGATCTGAAGAGGCTATCGAATCGCTGGAAGCAAGCTGGAATGAGAATATTATGATCCATTCCGCCGATTCCAAAAAGGAGGAAAAAGAAATGGCAGATGAGTCAGAGAAGAAGGAGCCTAAGTCTGAGGAAAAGCCATCAGAAGATGGAAAGAAAGAGACCATTGGCGACGTTCTTAAGACACTCAACGAAAAGCAGATGACTGCGGTCGAGGCAGTGGTCGGAAAGATTCTCGAAGACAACGAGAAGTCCGATGAAAAACCCACCAACAATGAAGGAGGAAAAGACGAAATGAAACACAACGTATTTGACAAGGAAGATACTAATAAGAGCGGCGTACTCAGCCATGCTGATCAGGAAAGCATCGTAGCAATGGCTAAGACCTCTCAGGTAGGTACATTCCAGACGGCACTTGAAATTTATGCACAGGATAATAAGCTTCAGCATGATGCTGTAAGCAGCGGCTTTGTACAGACGGGCGAAGGCAACGTAACAACTCTCTTCCCTGAGTATCAGGATGTAAGACCTGGAGCTCCAGAGCTCCTTACAAATGACCAGGGCTGGATTTCTGTTGTTATGAGCAAGGTACATAAGAGCCCAATATCAAGAATCAGAACTGGCCAGGTTGATATCAGAAAGATCGATGAGCTCAGAGCAAAGGGTTATAAGAAGGGTAAGCAGAAGGCTCTCACAGGCAACTTCAAGCTTGTAAGAAGAACAACTGATCCACAGACAATCTATGTAAAGAATGCTCTTCACAGAGATGACATTATCGACATCACAGATTTCGACTATGTACAGTATCTTTACAACATCGACAAGATGATGCTCAACGAGGAACTCGCAACAGCAATGATGCTCGGCGATAGTCGTGATGATGGTGCTGATGATAAGATTGCCCCAGACAAGATCAGACCTATCTGGACAGATGATGATCTGTATACAATTCACGTTGATCTCGATATCAATAAGGCTAAGACAGAGCTCCAGGGTACAGGCACTGGCGTAAGCTTCGGCGAGAACTACATCTATGCAGAGGCTCTCATCAACACGGTTCTTTATGCAAGAGAAAACTACAAGGGTAGCGGCACACCGGACTTCTTTATGACTCCGCATATGCTGAATGTTATGCTTCTTGCTCGCGATATGAACGGTAGAAGAATCTACTCTTCTAAGGCAGAACTCGCTTCAGCACTTAACGTAGGTAACATCTATACAGCTGAGCAGTTCGAGGGCAAGACAAGAACAACATCTGATGCTAAGAAGAAGAAACTCCTTGGCATTATCGTAAACCTTGCGGACTATTCTCTCGGTGCTACAAAGGGCGGCGAAGTAACACACTTCACACAGTTTGATATCGATTTCAACCAGGAGAAGTCCCTGCTCGAGACAAGATGTTCTGGTGCACTTACAAGAGTTTACTCTGCTATCGCTATCGAAGAGCCAGTAGCTGAAGCTACATCTGAAACCACAGAAGATCCGTCAGCTAAGGGCTAATAAAATTCAAAATGGAGGTTAATCATGGCTAAGTGGTTCGGAAAAATTGGATATGCTGTAACGTCCGAAACTAGACCTGGCATATGGGAAGAAGTCATTGTCGAGCGTAACTATTACGGCGATATGACTCGAAATAGTAGAAGACTCCAAGCAGCGAGTCAGGTTAATGATGATATTAATATCAATAATGAACTTAGTATTATCTCTGATCCATACGCCATGAATAGTTTCCATGCTATGCGTTATGCAGAATTTATGGGTACTAAATGGAAGATTACTAATGTGGAAGTTCAGTACCCTAGATTAATACTGAGTCTGGGAGGTTTGTACAATGGAGAGTAGACTTAAACTACAGACCGAGCTTGAAAGAATACTCGGGTCAAAGAATGTGTATTTTCAACCTCCCGAATCAGTAAAAATCAAATACCCAGCGATAGTTTACTCGTTGGATAACATCAATACTAACTTTGCTAATAATTCGATTTATAAGAAGTCGGATTGTTATAACGTAACACTGATTGATAAAGATCCGGAAAGCCCGTACGCTGACATAATATTGAACATGCCTATGTGTAGCTTTGACAGGGCATATGCTTCCGATAATCTTAATCATTTTGTGTTCACACTATACTATTAAAAAGGAGGGCAAAACCATGCCTAGTAAGAAACTTGTTTGGGACCAGACCAGTGAGCGTCTGTATGAGACTGGTGTAAAGATGGGTGTACTTTATCCTCAGGATGAAGCGGGTGCATACCCTAAGGGTGTTGCATGGAACGGTCTTACTGCCGTTACTGAAAGTCCATCTGGAGCAGAAGCAACTGCACTTTATGCCGATGATATTAAGTATCTCAACCTTATGTCTGCTGAGGAATTTGCAGCTACAGTTGAGGCTTATACATATCCTGATGAATTTGCAGAGTGTGATGGCTCAGCATCAATTGCTAAGGGTGTGTCAATTGGTCAGCAGAAGCGTAAGGCATTCGGCCTTTGTTACCGTACAATTCTCGGTAACGATGTTGCTGGAAATGACTATGGTTATAAGATTCATATCATCTATGGTGCTATGGCAGCTCCATCAGAAAAAGAGTATGCATCCGTTAACGATAGCCCAGAGGCAATTACACTCTCTTGGGAACTTTCAACAACACCAGTGTCTGTCAACGGCTTCAAGCCAACTGCATCAATCGTTATCGATTCTACGAAGGTTGACGCTGAAAAGCTTACTGCTCTTGAGGCTATTCTCTATGGTAGCGAAACTGCAGATGCTCGTCTCCCACTCCCTGACGAGATTGCAACACTTATGGCTGCATCATAAGCCAAATATTTTTAATCGTAGTAAAGTCGTATTCAGTTAGGCTGGCGACTTTATTTTTTTTTATTTGAAAGGAGAAATTTTTATGCTTAAGAAAACTATTACTTATACCGACTACAACGGTGTTGAAAGAACAGAAGACTTTTACTTCTATCTCTCAAAAGCTGATCTCATGGAGATGGAAATGGGTACAACCGGCGGCTTCGCAGAGATGATTCAGAAGGTCGTAAATGCTCAGGATGCCCCAGCAATCATCAAGATTTTCAAGGACCTTATTCTCAAGGCTTACGGCGAGAAGAGCGCTGATGGTAAGAGATTTATCAAGAACGATGAACTTAGAGACGCATTCTCTCAGACAGAGGCATACTCTCAGCTGTTCATGGAACTTGCTACGGACTCAGATGCCGCAGCTAAATTCGTTAACGGAATCATGCCGGCAGACGTGAGCGAAAAAATTCAGAACAATGCGGAGACAAATAAGTTTCTCGCAGCTAAAAATTAATCGCGAAAACAATGGAGGGTTGAGGAATGCTCTCATTAATAATACCGGCAAATGAACTATGGGATGAAAGACGACAAGAATTCGTTCAGATAGATTCTCAGGTGCTGGAATTGGAGCATTCTCTTGTCTCTCTTTCAAAATGGGAATCCAAATGGAATAAGGCATTTTTATCTAAAGAGCCAAAAACATATGAGGAATCCATAGACTATATAAGATGTATGACACTCACTCAAAACGTAAATCCGGATACATATCTTGGCCTTACAAATGCACAAATCAATGAAGTTAATAAGTATATCGAAGCACCAATGACTGCCACCACAGTAAACAACAAGAATGGTAAAAGAAGTAGAGAAATAGTTACATCTGAACTAATTTATTATTGGATGATCTCCCTGCAAATACCATTTGAGTGTCAGTATTGGCATTTGAATAGGCTTATGACATTGATAAAGGTTTGCAATGTTAAGAATGCTCCTCCGAAGAAGATGAGTAAGAGGTCGATAATGAGTCGTAATGCGGCTCTAAATGCTGCTCGCAGAAAGCAGCTTAATTCTAACGGATAAGCATCTCAAAGGAGGTATTACTATGTCAAATGAAGAAAGAAACGAAGTTTGTAGAGCATTTGCTATGGGGTTTGATGCTAAACACGTATCTGAAGTCCTTGGCGTTACAGAAGATGTTGCTAAAAAGTTCGAATCAGATAATGCTGATGCCATTGCAAAAATAAAGAAGGAGATGAGCGAACGTGGCTAAGACGTATAAAGGAATCGACCTTTCTCGCTGGAATGGCAGTGTTGACATGAAGAAGGTTAAAGCTTCGGGAATCGATTTTGCCATTATCCAGAGTTCATACGGAAACGTCAAGGCATTTCCCAATCAGAAAGATTCAAGATTTGACGTAAATGTCAAGAATGCCAGGTCCGCTGGACTCGACTTTGGTGCGTATCACTATATGTATGCGACAACCACCGCAGCAGCAAAGCAGGAAGCCGAAGGATTTGTAGCGCTTCTTAATAAGGTGAAACCAATTCCTTACTTTGTGGCTCTTGACATTGAAGAGGCGGCACAGGCAAGACTTACTTCTGCATCAAAGGCTAGGGTTATCAAGGCATTCATCGATGTTGTTGAGAAGGCTGGTTATTTCTGCGCTCTTTACTCATACGAGGCATTCTTGAAGTCAGTGCCTGAGTCCACAAGAAACCGCTATGCTATTTGGTGTGCGAATACATCGGCAACGCCATCTATAAAATATGGTGTTCATCAGTATTCATTTACTGGTCGTATAAGCGGTTGCAACGGTGACGTTGACTGCAATAAAACTACAATTGACTATCATAAAAAGATCGTCGAAGCAGGTTGTAATGGTTATAAGAAATCCCCTTCAAGTAAAAAGGACGATAAGACGACCACGGCAACCAAAAAGCCAGAATCTAAAACGGTTACATACACAGTAAAACGTGGTGATACGCTCAGCGCAATTGCTGTCAAGTATGGAACCACGGTCAGCAAGATCGCAAAAGACAATAACATCAAGAATGCTAATGTCATCTATGCTGGTCAGAAGCTGAAGATAAAAAAGTAAGGAGAAATTTCAAAATGATTACGTTCAGACAAAAGGGCGACTTTTCTAAACTGACTCGTTATCTCGAAAGAGTAAAAGAAGCGGTTAAGTTAGGAAATCTCGACAAGTACGGAAGAGAAGGCGTAGCCGCCCTTGCGTCTGCTACGCCAATCGAATCTGGAAAAACCGCAAGTTCTTGGTACTATGAAATCGAGAACTCAAACGGTTCAGCAACAATTTCTTTTTATAATTCAAATGTTAATAAGGGTGTTCCGATAGCTATTATTCTACAGTATGGTCACGGAACAGGAACAGGAGGTTGGGTTCAGGGAAGAGATTATATCAACCCTGCGATTCAGCCTGTTTTTGACAGAATAGCAGAAGAAGCCTGGAGGGAGGTCACTAAATCATGAGTAAAACGGTAGATGAACGAGTCGTGGAAATGCGGTTTGACAATAAGCAATTTGAGTCAAACGTACAAACAAGTATGTCCACGCTTGATAAGCTCAAGCAAAAACTTAATCTGAGTGGTGCCTCCAAAGGGTTAGAAAACATCAATGCCTCTGCAAAGAATGTAAATATGTCTGGTCTTGCTAGTGGTGTTGAGACTGTTAGAGCCAAGTTTTCAGCTTTAGAGGTTATAGGAGTAACAGCTTTAGCCAACATTACAAACTCAGCAGTAAACGCCGGTAAGCATATGATTAAAGCGCTTACTCTCGATCCGGTAATATCAGGTTTCCAAGAGTATGAGACTCAGATAAATGCGATACAGACAATCCTTGCAAATACCTCATCAAAGGGAACTACTCTTGATCAGGTAAATGATGCTTTGGATGAACTTAACCATTATGCTGATTTAACTATCTATAACTTTACGGAAATGACTCGTAATATAGGTACGTTTACGGCAGCTGGTGTTGATCTAGAAACATCAGTATCAGCAATTCAGGGTATAGCTAACTTAGCAGCCGTATCAGGTTCTACATCACAGCAGGCATCCACTGCTATGTATCAGCTTTCTCAGGCTTTAGCATCAGGTACCGTTAAACTTATGGACTGGAACTCTGTTGTTAATGCTGGTATGGGTGGTGAAGTATTCCAGAATGCATTAAGAGAGACGTCTGAGTTGCTTGGCACCGGTGCAGAAGCAGCTATTAAAGCTGAGGGTTCTTTTAGAGAATCGCTGTCTACAGGATGGCTTACTTCTGAGGTATTAACAGAGACACTTAAGAAGTTCACCACATCCGGTGCAAATGAGTACGTTGCTAAGTATACTGGATTGTCGGAAAAGGCCGTTAAAGCAGCTTTAGAAGAGGCGGAAGCTAGATATGGCGAAGCTGACGCAATAGATCAGGCGTCAAAAGCATTGGCCAAGAAGTCTGGTAAGAATGCTGACGAAATCAAAGATGCTCTCCAGATGGCGAAGACCGCCGAAGATGCAGCAACAAAAGTCAAAACATTCAGTCAGTTGATGGATACCCTCAAAGAGGCGATTCAATCGGGCTGGACACAAACATGGGAAATTCTGATAGGAGATTTCGAAGAAGCAAAAGATTTATTCTCATCAATTTCTGATTTTCTCGGAGGAGTAATTCAGAAAGCATCTGATGCAAGAAATAATCTTCTTGAAAGTGCTCTTGGAAAAGGTTTTACTGGACTTGCTGAAAAAGTTCAAGGTTTTATAAAACCTGTAAAAGAAGCAGCAAATGTTGTCACCAAGGTTAAAGATAGTGTTCAGGACCTGGATGAAATCGTAAACAATGTTATTCGTGGTGACTTCGGAAACGGTCAAGAGAGAATTAACAAGCTCACGGAAGCCGGTCAGAACTATTACAAGGTTCAGAATAAAGTTAATGAAGCACTTGGCAACAGCTTTAGATACTCCGATAAGCAAGTAGAAGCCCAGGAGAAATTGCTTGGAAGCCATAAAAAAGCAACTAAAGCTAAGTCGGATGAATCAAAAGAAACAACAAAGTTAACCGATGAAGAGAAAAACCGAATAAAAATATTGGCTAACATGTCTGAAGAGCAGCTCAAATCAAAGGGTTACACCGATGAGCAAATTGCTGCCTTTAGGGAACTTGGTGATACCGCCAAGAAACTCGGTATTCCGCTTAATGAATTCATTGATAATTTGGATGAGATTAACGGACGTTGGCTTTTAATTGATTCGTTTAAGAACATTGGAAAATCTTTAGTAAAAGTATTTTCTGCAATCGGACAAGCCTGGAGAGAAGTATTTGATCCAATAAAACCGGAACAAATATTTAATATCATAGGAGCATTTCATAAGTTTACATCTACTCTGGTAATGAGTGACGAAACAGCAGACAAGCTTAAAAGAACTTTCAAGGGTTTGTTTGCAATTATTGACATAATTACGACGGTTACTGGCGGCGCATTAAAGAATGCTATAAAGATCGTTTCAACTCTTCTCGGAATGGCTGATGTCGACATTCTCAGTGTTACCGCAGCAATTGGCGATGCTATTGTTAAGGTCAGAGACTGGATTGATGCTCATAATATTTTTGCCAAGAGCATTGAAATCATACTTCCTTATCTGAAGCAGGCGGTAACCGGAATAAAAGAGTGGATCGACACTCTTAAAGATTCTGATAATATACCGAGAGACATAGCGCTTGGTCTTGTAAATGGTTTGAGATCGGGCATTAAAGGTGTAGTATCAGTGATGATCGAGCTCGGTAAAGCTATTATTGACACAATAAAAAGTGTGCTTGGAATACATTCTCCATCTACAGAATTTATGGAGATAGGAAAGAACATCATTCTTGGCTTAATCGAGGGACTTCAAAATGGCGTTTCTGCATTATGGGATGTGCTGAAGAAAATCGGCTCTAAGTGTATAGAGATAGTCAAGAATATTGATTTTGGAAAAGTATTTGCAGCAGCGGTTACTGTTGGAATGCTGTACACGCTAAAGAAGTTTGCAGATATACTTGAGATGTTTGCAGCACCTCTAGAAGGTTTTGGTGATTTACTTTCTGGAATAGGAAAGGCGTTTACTGGTCTCGGTAAAAGTCTGGCAGCAAGTGCGTGGGAAAAACGATCTAAAGCTATACTAAACATTGCAATCGCAATCGCAATCTTAGCAGGATCAATTGCATTATTAACTAAACTCGACACAAAGAAAATGTGGGGAGCAATAGGAGCTTTAGCAGTTCTTGGAGCGATCATAACAGCTCTCGCTTTTGCTGCAAGTAAGATGGGCGAGACTACCTCGATATTCAAGAAGTCTACAACTCCAATAGTCGGTGTAGCGGCCTCCATTCTCATTCTTGCGATAGCCATGAACAAATTGGCAAAAATAGATAGCAAAGATATACCAAAAATACTTGGTTTGTTGACCGCTATAGTTGTCGGGTTATCTATACTTATGGTTGCCATAGGTAAAATGACCAAGGGCGGAGAAGCCAAGAACATGGATAAAGTCGGTAAGATGTTGGTAAAAATGTCTCTGGCTTTACTCATTATGGTTGGGGTAATGAAACTCATTTCGATGATGAATCCTGGGGATATAGCCAAGGGTCTTATTGTCATAGGTATGATGAGTTTGATATTTGCCGGTTTGATCGCAGTGTCAAAACTTGGCGGAGAGCATGCTAAGAAAGCCGGTTCGATGCTCTTGAAAATTTCTGGCGCATTCTTGATTATGACTGCAGTTATCAAGATCATATCGTCAATGAACCCTCAAGAGATTGCTAAGGGTCTTGTGGTTATCACCATATTTGGTCTTGTATTCACGGCTTTGATAGCGGTTTCAAAATTGGCTGGTCAAAATGCGGGAAAAGCAGGAGCAATGTTACTAATGATATCGGGTGCATTCTTGATAATGGCAGCCGTAATAAAAGTTATATCATCATTAAGCATGGGCGATATAGCAAAAGGACTTATCGTTGTCACTGCAATTGGAGTTCTATTCGCAGCACTTATAGCCATGTCCGAAATAGCTGGCAAAAACGCATCGAAAGCTGGTTCTATGCTTTTAAAGATGTCGATTGCATTGCTAATTTTAACTGGTGTACTATTCTTGCTAAGTAAAATGGACTCTAAAGGTCTCGGTAAAGCACTGGGAATAGTCACTTTGCTTGAGGTTCTTTTTGGAGGACTTATAGCAGTAACAAAACTGGCGCAAAATTGCGAGAAAACCCTCATTACCATCATGGTTGCAATAACTTTACTTATAGCGGCCGTGATAGGTTTAACGTTTGTTGATCCTGGTAAACTTAAAACGGCAACTAAAGCAGTATCTGCAATAGTGGCCACATTCGCAACTTTAGTGGCAGCAACTAGCTTATTGAAGAATAGTAGGGGTCTCACCAAAGCATTGTTACCTATACTTGGTGCCATTGTTGTCCTTTCTGGAATACTGATAATAATGTCAGA
>ERZ827450.2338-NODE-2338-length-15892-cov-10.726842_pt1 | contig 15892 bp, 10 predicted proteins | sample MGYA00519773_ERZ827450 | MGnify/ENA primary metagenome ERZ827450 (study PRJEB31778, sample SAMEA3449306) | human gut metagenome | biome: human gut; feature: human-associated habitat; material: faeces | place: United Kingdom | collected 2010/2012 ...
TCATTGACTATAAAGAAGTAGTACAAATACGCTCTTGAGTTCTCAAACCACCACCGCACCAGCAAGCCGCCCCAATCTCCAGGAGCGAGGCCGCCGTGCTGAGCAGCAAAAGATAAACTTACACGAGAACCCGCAATCGCGCAACCCGCAGGGCGCAATGAAGCACGGAACCGTTGGAAATCCAACGTTCCATCGGCGTGTCGAAAACCGGGAAAATGCGTCCGGAAAGCGCCGATACCATCAGAATAGACCCCGAAAACCACAACCAGGTGAACGCAAAACCAATAGCTGTCGGCATGTCGACCATCAACATGGTCAACCACATCCGCATTTTGAGGTCCAACCACGGTTCTCGCATGACAAAAGCCGGAAGCTCCGTGGTCAGCGGAGGCTCCCGGCTTTGTTGTTCGGCTACTGGATATTCAGCTTTGGTCATTCGAATCGCTGACCATTGCTAATGCTGCCTGTAGCCGACTGTTTTCAGTTATTACTTCAGTTATCGCTGATCAGGCAGCTCACTCGGCATTGGCCGGGCCGGCGGCAACCGGTTCTGCAGCCGACTCGACCGTGGCGACGGCCTTCTTGCGGTTCAGGTACCGCTTGATGGCCACAATCTCCAGGCCGATCACGAGCACCGCGGTCACGCCCCAAGCCACGTACATGGCGGTCTTCCAGATCGGGGTGGCGACCTTCGGCTCGCCATTCGCGTACTGCCAGCTGTTGGCGGCGGTGTACAGAATGTTGTGCGCGGCCTGACGCATCGCCTTCACGGAAGTGGCGGACTTATCGGTGATGTGGTTGGTGATCTTCGTGGTGGCGAGCATCGAGTCGTTGCCCGCACGCACTTCCTGATCGGCGTTCTGGTAGCCGTAGCCGCCGAAGTAATCGGTCAGGACGAAGCCCTTGAAGCCCCACTCGTCACGCAGCACGGTCTGCAGCAGGTTGCTGGAAGCGCCGGCGTAGGTGTAGCCGATGTAGTTGAAGGAGCTCATCACGGCCTGGGCGCCGCCTTCCTTCACGCTCATCTCGAACGGCTTCAGATAGGTTTCGCGGATGGACTGCTCGTTGGCCCACGTGCACACCATGTTGGTGCGGTTGGTCTCCTGGTCGTTGAGTGCGAAGTGCTTCATGAAGGAGTACACGCCCTTGGACTTGGCGCCGGCGATTTCGTTGGAGGCCATCGCACCGGAGAGCAGGGAGTCCTCGGAGAAGTACTCGAAGGTACGACCGGAGAATGCCGAACGGTGGATGTTCATGGCCGGAGCGTACCAACCAGCCACGTGCATGTCGTGAGCCATGTCGCCGATCATCTCACCGAACTGCTTGGCGAGATCACGGTTCCAGGTGCAGGCGAACGCGGTGGAGGCCGGGAAGCCGATGGAGCCAACACCGGTGAAGTTGTTGTTCAGCGAGGCCGGGCCGTCGGCGTCGGTCAGCTGGATCTTGCCGACGGACTTCACAGCCGGAGTGCCGTAACCACCATTGGCGATCAGGTTGTCCATATCGTCGAAGGTGAGCTGGTCGAGCAGCTTGTCCCAATCGGCGTCGTCATAATCCTTGCCATACATCTGGTACAGCTTCAGGCCATTCTTGGCACCGGTGGTCGGCATCTCGTCCGAATCGTTGTCATACTTCTTCGGATCGTAGTTGCTGTTGTTGGTGAATTCGGCCTTGGCTTCGTCGCTCATCGAGAAGTTGGTCGGAGCGGCGGTGGCCTTGGCATAGTTCGCGAAGTGGCCCGCGCGAGACAGGTACGTCACGTCGCCGGCGGCGTAATCGAACTCGTTGGTGGCGGCCACGGCATCGCCGTTATGGGTGTTTGAGTCGGAATTGTAGGTGACGGTGTCCTTCACGGTGACCTTCTGATGGTCGATCACGTGGTGCGAATCGGACTGGATGGAGATGTCGTAATCGCCCTGCTCCAGCACGTACGCCTTAGCGTCCTTCTGGTCGTAGGAGGCCATGTCGTCATCGTCGAACTCGATCTTCACGGTCTGGGAAGCGCCCGGCTCGAGCTTCTTGGTCTTTTCGAACGCAACCAGGTTCTTGGAGGCCTTCTCGATGCCGCCATCGGTGTACGGCGGGTTGTAGTAGACCTCGACCACGTCCTTGCCGGCCTTATCGCCGGTGTTGGTGACGGTCACATCGAACGAGATCTTGCCGTTCTTGTAGGAGACCTTGCCCATCTCCTGCTTGAACGTCGTGTAGGACAGGCCGTAGCCGAACGGGAACATGACGGTGTCGTCGTAGTTGATCAGACCTTCGTCAGCGGCGGTCTCATAGAACTTGTAGCCAACGTAGATGCCTTCGACGTAGTTGACGAACGTCGGGGTCACCGTGACCTTGTCGCCACTGAAGCCCATGTAGGAAGCAGCGAGATCATCCGCATTGTCGTAAGTGAACTTGCCGTTCGTGCCGACGGACGAAGCGTTGCCGGCGGCAGTGCCATCGGTGTTGTTGAACACAGCGGTCTTGGTCAGGTCCTTCACGAACGTGTCGGAGGTCTTGCCGGACGGATTCACATCGCCGGCGAGCACCTCACCCAGTGCGGAGAAGCCGGTCTGGCCGGCCGGCGGGCACCACAGCACGGACTTGATCTGCGGATACTGGGACAGGAAGTCGAACTGGAACGCGTTGGCGCCGTTGTAGACGAGCGTCACCTTCTTGAAGTTCTTGGTGACCAGGTCGATCATGTCGCGCTCGGTCTGGGACAGCTGCAGGAAGTGCTCGCCATCCTTGAAATCTTCGTAGTCCTTGGAATTGTTGTTGTAGGTGATGCCCTTCGCCTTCATGTTCGTCGGCAGGTCAGCGCCTTCGCCGCCGACGCGGGTGATGGTGATGACGGCTTCGTCGGAGAAGTCCTTGGCGTCGGAGATCAGCTTGTCGGAATACTGCTTGGCCGGAACCTCAGGCAGGGTCCAATCCTGCGACCACATAGCCACCATCGGGCGGTCCTTGCGGTAGTCGGTGTACAGCTTGGTCAGCTCGGAATTGGTTTCGATGCCGGCCTGCTTCATGCCGTCAAGCATGGAAACGGTCTCGTACTGGTCGGACATGGAGCCGGAGCCGGTGCCGCCGTAAACCGGGTTGGTGGAGCCCCAACCGAACACGTTGACCTTCTTGTTGGACAGCGGCAGGTTGGAATCGTCGTTCTTCAGCATGGTGATGGCTTCCGACTGCACTTCCTTGGCCAGCTCGTTGGCTTTGGAAACGGTGGTGTCGGACAGCATGTACTTGGTGGTGGTCGCGTTGTTGAGCAGCGTGGAAAGCGGGCCGGTCAGCATCATGGACACGGCCACGACGATGCCGACAAGCGCCACCAGCCAGGATTCGGAATGGACGATCTTACGGGTCGCCACTTCCTTGACCGTCTTCTTGTTGACGGCAAAAGTGATAATCAGCGCGAGCGCGAACAGCACGCCAATCGCAATAAGGTACGGCGTCAATGAGCCGATGACGTTCATAACGTCAGCCATGTTGATTTGCAGCATGGTCTGCCTCCTCCTTGATTCTCATAACCAAACGACACGTAGGCTCCGATGCCTTTATCGGAACCGCGAAACCATTCAACACTGCCCCGCATCTCATGGTTTCGGTGAAGTGGCTGCAGATGCGTGCGGCAAGTGAAGACACTTCTTCATGTCGATGATTCGATTTCATCAGACTTCAACGTGCGGCACATGGCGTTTTCCCCAGCCTGTCAATTCGCGTGCATAATCTGCACGCCAAGTACGATGGAAGTATGAGCGACTTAAGCGCATTGAATCTGGAAGCAGGCAGCCTGGTTGGCGGCTACACGTTGATTTCCCGGCTTGGTTCGGGTGCCATGGGCTCGGTATGGCGTGTGCGGGACGATGGCGGCCATCAATATGCGATGAAGATTTTGCGTGATTCCCTCTCCGACGACGATTCCCCGCAGCAGCAGCGCGACGAGTTGACCGCACGCGAGCGCCTGCGCAGGGAGGCGATGGCGTTGCAGAAGGTGCGGCATCCGGGCGTGTGCGGCATTGTGGATATGGAACTTGACGACGCGTTGGCTTTTATTGTGACCGAGTTGATCGAAGGCAAGAATCTGCGTGAGGATGTGCGCGTCAATGGCCGATATGTGGGCGACGATTTGGAACGGCTGGCACGCAAGCTGATTGAGGCGGTGCGTGCCGTGCATGCGGCCGGCATCGTGCACCGCGATATCAAGCCGACGAATGTGATGGTGTCGAGCACCGGCCCGGTATTGGTGGATTTCGGCATCGCTATGGGCGAAGGCGAAAGCCATGTGACGCGTACCGGTCTGGTGATGGGCACGCCGGGGTTCATCGCGCCGGAAATCATTGATGGCGCGGAATCGGATGAAATGACCGATTGGTGGTCGGTGGCGAGCGTATTGGCGTTCGCCGCTACGGGTGAGCCGGTGTTCGGCACGAAGCCGATGATGACCGTATTGGAGCGTGCCGCGGCCGGCAGCGCCGATCTTGCGGGACTGCCCGCGGGCACGATGGCCGCGTTCCGTGCGGCGCTCAACCCTGATCGTACGAAACGTTGCTCACCGGAGGATTTGTTGCAGGCGATCGCCGTGGATGCGTTGAATCCGCAGGCGTGGGTTGCGGCCGACAATGGTGGCGCAGCGGATGGCGATACGGAGGCGATGCCCCCTTTTGTTAAATCGCCCGACAATCCGCGCACGTTGTGGCGATTGCAGGACGATATAACCGGCGAAAACGCCATCGGCACGCGCACGATGCCAAGGCTCAGCGAAGCAACGCAGGCGATCGGGCAGCCCGATGTGAGCGCAACTCAAGTAATCGGGAAACAAGTGACCAGCCAATCCGACGCGAGCGCAACGCAGGTGATCGCACCTGTTGACGATGCCGAGACCAGCGTGCTTTCCGACGCACTTCCCAACGTGGACAGCACGAGCACGATGCCGCAATCGCAAGGCACGCGGGCGATGCCGACAGGCACGCAGGTAATGCCGCAATCCATGCCGTCAACACAAATGCTGCCGGCCCAGAACGCATGGAATCCAGCGGAAGCGCCGACGCAAGTCGACCCGACCATCAAACCCGCGTTGCAACGCATCGCCATGCGACAGCCACCGTCCGTCATACCGCAGGCCACGGTGGCCGCGGCGCAGCAATCGCCCGCAATGTCATTCCCGCCGGTACCCGGTATGGATGGGCCGAACGTTGCGGAAGCACCTAATCCCGCCGATGTGAAGCGTGGCGCGATGTTGGGCCGGGGCATGCTCCCCTGCGCGCTGATGGCGATTCCCGTGGCCGTCTGCGGACTGTTCTCACTGTGGACGGCGATGGCAGCCGCGTTGCTGTTCGCCTGTGCGCTGGCCACCATCGGATTCAACACGGAGGCGCAGCTCGAGCGCGAAGGCAAACGTGGCGGCGAGAAGAAAAGTTCCGACTGGCTGCTGCGATTGGCGGGACTGCCCTGGCACATCGTGAAGGGCTTCGGCGTCGCCATCGTGCGGACGCTGATCATGTTGGCCGTGGCCGCGCTGGGTTTGTCGCTCACCACGGTCGTGCTGCAGCTTCCGTATGCCGTGATGGATACGTGGATATTTGGATTGACGATTCCGATGCCGACGCTGCTTGGCGGTCCGCTTTCCGAAAGCGGGCTGGCGCAGGCTGCGTTCTGCGCGATCGGCTGGCTTGTGGCCGTGGCCGCTCCGGGCGCGATCGTACTGCGATTGGGCGGCGGCGCACTGCGTAAACAGCCGTATCTGCGCCACTTGAGCGAGCTGCCGACGCAATCGCAAGGCAATACGGAATTCCCGGCGAATCGATAGCAAGGCATCGCTAGTATGGTGCCCAGCATAACAACGTGAGGTCGAAAGGAATATCGATGGCCCAGAACAGCAAGGATGCGCAGAAGCGTACCAGCCGCGTCGAGCGTAGGGCCGCTGAGGCCGCAGCGATGAAGGCGCGCGCCGAGCAGATGGAGAAGGAACGCAAGCAGCAGACGATCATCGGCGGCATCGTGGTGGCGGTGCTGGTGATTCTGGTGGCGATCGGCGCGTTCACCGTGTACCACAACATGCATAAGAAGGCCGAAACGAAGGCTTCCACCGAAACCGTGCAGGAAGCGTACACGGCGTTGCAGAAAGTGAAGAACACTCCGAAGCTCGTCGATAAGAAGGGCGGCCTGCTGATTTCCAAGAACGGCTACGGCAAGGCTGTGGAGGGCGCGCCGACCGTCGAGCTCTACATGGATTTCCTGTGCCCGGGCTGCGGCAACCTGCACCGCCAGTTGGACGCCGACCTGCAGAAGATGGTCGATGCCGGCCAGATCAATCTGGACCTGCATTTCATGGCGTTCATGGACCGTTGGTCCACCGACGAGTATTCCAGTCGCGCGGCGAACGCGGCCATCTACCTGGCCGAGCATGACAGCGACCCGAACCATCTGATCTCCTTCCTGGAGAAGGTCTACGCCGAGGATTTCCAGCCGGAGGAAGGCTCCGCATACAAGTCGGTGAGCGACGCCAAGATCAAGGAGCAGATGATCGCCGCGGGTGTTTCCAAGGATGTTGCGGACAAGGCGTTTGGCCGCGATTATCAGGAATGGCTTGATGCGATCGACACTTACACGCCGAAGCGTTCCGAACTGTGGCATCAGTCCGGCAGCTACAAGGGCAGCATGACCACGCCGACCGTGATCATCAACGGCAAGTATTGGGATATGGACCAGCTGACCACCGCCCAGACGACGGTTAAGGACGGTCTGTTGGAATCGATCGGCCTGAAGGACAGCGAAGTCGGCGTTGCCGGCAAGATGCCGTCCATCGGAGCCAAGAAGGGGCCGATTTCCGTCACCACGGGCGAATAACCCCTTACGGGCAGCCGGCGCGTCTCAACCCGCAATGCTAAGTTGACTGCGGTGGAAGCGCTGGTTATGCTATTCATCGTTCCTCTGTTGTTTTCATAGCAAAAGAGGACATGCCTCCTTAGCTCAGATGGCCAGAGCGGCCGCCTTGTAAGCGGCAGGTCGTCGGTTCGATCCCGACAGGAGGCTCGAACCCGTATGACGGGCTTGGACCTCTTACCATGGGTAAGTGCTCCAGAAGTCTTCCCCCAACTTGAGACTTCTGGCAAAGCGGACGAGACGTCCCCCAACCTGTCTCGTCCGACCGGGGGCAGGACATCCCCTTCTCTCCTGCCCCCTTTTTATTTTTCGCTTTTCGCACCTGCTTTCAAAAATGTGGCGGTATGGATAAAACCATCGGAAAGCACGGCGACCGTTCCAGCTGAGCCGTTACAATAACGGCGTTGTAGGCAGCGCTGAAAAGAGGATAAATGACGAGAAGGTGGACCCCTCGGAGATTCGTGACGCTTCGTCGTGTCCGCGTCATGGCATGCGTGGCCTCATTGACTTTGACTTCGGCGTTGGCGTTTGGTGTGGGCGCGCGCAAATCCGTGGCGTTGACCGTCAATGGGGAGACCACCACGGTGACCACATATGCGATGAGCGTGGACCGTCTGCTGCAGGAGCAGGGCGTGAAGAAAGTCAAAACGCACGACCTGGTGGAATCGACCAGCCCGACCAGCATGCTGAAGAACCATGATGTGGTGAACGTGCAGAGCGCATACCAGACCACCATCACCATCGACGGCCAGGAAGTGCCGTTCTGGACGGTCGCGTCCAGCGCCGAGCAGTTGCTGGACTTCTTCAACCAAAACGAAACCGAAGCGGCGAAAATCACCGTCAATATCAGCAACGTCTACAACAAGCTCACCGGCGGTCTCATCATCAACCAGAAGGGGCCCGTCACCGTCATCGCGGACGGGAAAAGCTCGGTGGCGCCGAACGGCAAGCTGCCCGCTGCCTCCATTCTTGACGCCAAAGGCATCACGTTGGGCAAGGAGGATCGCGTCAGTGTCGAAAAGGACGGCAAGACGACCATTCTGCGCGTCCGCCGCGTGACGCATGGTGAGGAGACCCGCACGAAGGAAGTGCCGTTCGGCACGCAGACCATCATCGACCCGAACCTGCAGCCGGGCGAAGTCACGGTACGGCAGGAAGGCGAAAACGGCGAAATCCAGCAGACGTACGCCGTCACCTACGTGGATGGCGTGAAGGAAAGCGAGACGCTGACCGGAGAGAAGACCACGAAAATCGCCATCGACAAAGTCATTGCGGTCGGACCGGAAAAAACTACGGACGATACCGACAAATCCGACAAATCCGACAACAGCGGCAACGGCAACAGCAACGGCGATAACGGCGATTCCGGCAAGACGGACGACGGCAAGAACGATTCGGGTAAGAACGACTCGAATAAGTCCGATTCGAATAAGTCCGATTCCGACAAAACCGATTCGAACAAGTCGGATTCCTCGGATAAGAACAATTCGAACAACAACTCGAATAACAATTCCAACAACACCGAGAAGGACGATCCGGCACCGACCCCCACACCAACCCCTGCACCGCAGCCGACTCCCGCACCCCAGCCCAAACCGCAGCCCACGCCGCAGCCGAGCAATCCTTCCGCAGGCTGCCGCTTGTACCATCCTTCCGCGGCACAGGCACAGGCCTACGCTTCCGGCGCGGCGGCGCAGCGCGGCTGGACCGGCCAGAACTGGACGGATCTGGTCAAACTCTGGAATCGCGAATCCGGATGGAGCTGGAGCGCGGAAAACGTGTATTCGGGCGCATACGGTATTCCACAAGCGTTGCCGGGCAGCCAAATGGCCACGTTCGGCGCGAATTGGAAGGACGATGCCGCCGTGCAGATCGACTGGGGTCTGAGCTACATCGCACAGCGGTACGGCAGCCCGTCCGCGGCGTGGCAGCACTCCGAACAGACCGGATGGTACTGATGATCCGGCTAATCGCCAACGATTTTCGTACCGGCATGAACGGATAATGAGGGAATGACAGAAGAGGGAATGACGGAAAACGTGAACGAGCATACGCAGGGCCATTTGCTGGGGGCGGCCGACATCCGACGCATCGCCGCCGACGCGGGTATCAGCCCGACGAAGAAATTCGGGCAGAATTTCGTGATTGATCCGGGAACCGTGCGTCGCATCGTGCGCGAGGCCGGCGTGACCGCCGACGACCATGTGCTGGAAGTCGGTCCCGGACTGGGTTCGCTGACGCTGGCGATTCTGGAAACCGGCGCCACGATGACGGCTGTGGAAATCGACCCGCCGGTCGCCGAACGCCTGCCGAAAACCATCGCCGAATTCATGCCGGACGCCGTGGACCGCTTCCGTGTGGTCAACCGCGACGCACTTACCGTCAATCCGGAGAATCTGCCCGATTTCAAGGATGACGATTCCTTCACGCTGGTGGCCAATCTGCCGTACAACGTGGCCACGCCGATTCTGCTCACCCTGTTGGAACGTTTCGACAATCTGGGCACCTTCCTGGTGATGGTGCAGAAGGAAGTGGCGGACCGTTTGAGCGAGAAGCCCGGTTCGAAGATCTACGGCACGCCGAGCGTGAAGCTCGCATGGTACGGCACCGCGGAACGCGTGGGCGTCATCGGCCGCAACGTGTTCTGGCCGGCCCCGAACGTCGATTCCGCGCTGGTGCTGTTCAAGCGCTACCCGGGCGGTCACACCCCCGCCGCGGACAATGCGGACGGTTCCGTGGTGGATCGCGAAACCGTGTTCCGTTTGATCGACGCGGCTTTCGGGCAGCGCCGCAAGACCCTGCACGCCGCATTGAAGAAAATCGTGCCGTCCGAAGCGTTCGAGAAGGCCGGCATCGACCCGACCCGTCGTGGCGAGACGCTCACCATCGACGAATTCGTGGCGTTGGCACGCGCGTTGGATGAGGTGTTCGCGTCATGAGCACCATTGATTCGCCCGCCATCGGAATGGCCACCATCAACGCCGTGAGCGTGGACTGCCCGGCGAAAACGAATCTGACCCTGCATGTGGGCCCGTCGCATGCCGAATGGGGCGGCCGTCATGAACTCGACACCATCTATTGCGCGGTCGGCGTATACGACACCGTCACCGCCACGCGCAAAGCGCCGGGAAGCGGCTTCTCGCTGAATCTCGAGGGCGCGTATCTGGGCGACCTAGCCTCTTCCGGCAGCGATATGCGCCGCAACCACGCCGTGCTGGCATTGTTCGCCATGGCCGAAGCGAGCGGCCATGAGCCGGACGTGGCGTTGAACATCGACAAGCGCATCCCCGTCGGCGCGGGCATGGCCGGCGGTTCCGCCGATGCGGCGGCGACGATTCTGGCATTGAACACGTTGTGGGATCTCGATTGGCCGATCGAACGCCTGCAGGAAGTCGCGGCCACGCTGGGCGCGGACATGCCGTTCTGTCTGACCGGCGGTTACGCGCGCGGCACCGGTTTCGGCGAACGCATCGAACAGCTTGATGACGATGGCAATATCGTACGCGATCTTACGGAACGTGGGTTTACCGGCCATCTGCTGGTCGGCGCATACCGTGCGGAACTGCGCACGCCGGAAGTGTATGCCACATTCGATCAGATCGGTGCCGGCGATGGCGATGAGAACCACCTGCAGAAGGCGGCGGTCTCCCTGCATCCGCGTAGCGGACAGGCGATCGAGGAAGCCTTGCGTGCGGGAGCCAGCCAGGCGTTCGTATCCGGTTCCGGCCCGTCCGTCATCGCGTTCGTGCCGACGGAGGATGCGGCGGACGCCGTGCAGCGGGCATGGCAGGACAGCCGTTGCGTCGATCGCATCATCGCCACGAACGCCCCAGCCCGACCGATTGTGCATATCACCGCATGACACATATCACCGCATGACAGTAAAGTTGATGGCAATTGGTTTGTTCAAAAGGAATTCGTAAATGACCCAGGCTAACGACGAGCGCGCCGCGCGCAAAGAGTACATTCGCCGCCGTCAGAAGACGGTGTTCAGCATCGTCGGAGCCGTCATGGTGGTCGCCATGGTGGTGTCCCTGCTGTTCTTTTTCCATGTCGGAGGCCTGGGCAACGTCAAGTCGGCCGCCGTACAGCCGAACTACGGCCAGCAGGCACCGTGCCCCATCAAGGAAGCCGACGGCAACAAGGCCAAGTATGTGGAGAATCGCAACATCACGCTGCGTGTGCTCAACGGCACGAAGTTCTCCGGCTTCGCCAAGGCGGTGAGCGACGCGTTGCAGAACCGCGAGTTCAACCCCCAGACGCCGGACAACTACACCAAGAAGGTGGATCGCACGATGATCGTCTTCGGCAAGAACGGCGTGAATCAGGCGTACACCGTGGCAAGCAATTTCACCGACGCCATGCTGGTTATGGACGACCGTCAGGACCAGCTGATCGACGTCATCGTGGGCGCCACATTCGACAATCTGCAGGATACGAAGAAGGTTCCCGCCGCAGGCAAGGCGATCACCGGCATCCAGGGCTGCGTCGCGGTGGACAAGATGACCGACCTGCCCAAGGCGCCCGAGCATGATGCGGTGAATCCGCAAAGCTGACCGCCAATCGAAATCGATATAGGCAATATGAAAAACCCGCGCTCCCCCAATCGGGAACGCGGGTTTTCGTATTCGAGCTGTTCCAAGCACACTGTTCCATGCATGCGGCGAAACCACCGCATGTCAATCGCTATTCGCCCTGCTCCTTGTACCAGCGTTCCAGCTCGGCAACGGCCACGTCACGCTCCACCGGACCGTTATCGAGGCGGTATTCCAGCATGTGCTTGTACGCCTTGCCGACCATCGGGCCTGGTTCGATGCTTAGCAGCTGCATGATCTCGTCGCCGTTGAGGTCAGGACGGATCGCGTCGAAGTCTTCCTTTTCTTTCAGGTCGCGCACACGCTGTTCCATCTCGTCCATGGCCGCCGAGAACATCATGGCCTTGCGCTTGTTCTGTGTGGTCGTGTCGGCGCGCGTAAGGCGGTTCAGACGCTCGTACAGCGGGCCAGCGTCCTTGACGTAGCGGCGGACCGCGGAATCCGTCCACGGCTCCTCCACGTAGCCGTGGAAGCGCAGATGCAGGTTGACCAGCTCGCTGACGTCCTCGACCATGTGGTGGTCGAAATGCAGTGCCTTCAAACGCTTGCGTGTCATCTTCGCGCCGACGGCGTCATGACGGTGGAAGCTCACCTTGCCGCGCGCTTCGAAACGACGGGTCTTCGGCTTGCCGATGTCGTGCAGCAGAGCCGCCAGACGCAGCGTCAGGTCCGGGGCCGGCACCGGACCGTCGGGACCGGTTTCGAGGGCGACGGCGCGTTCGATGACGATCATGGTGTGTTCGAACACGTCCTTATGGCGATGGTGCTCGTCGATTTCCAGCTGCAGCGCGGGAATTTCCGGCAGTACGATGTCGGCAAGACCGGAATCGACCAACGCTTCGATGCCGGCGCGCGGGCGATCGGACAGCAGCAGCTTGACCAGTTCGTCGCGCACACGTTCGGCGGAGACGATTTCGATGCGATCGACCATGTCGGACAGCGCTTCGGCGGTTTCCGGCTCGATGCGGAAGCCGAGCTGCGCCACGAAACGCACGGCGCGCATCATGCGCAACGGATCGTCGTCGAACGACTGCCGCGGATCGACGGGGGTACGCAGCACGCCTTTGGCCAAATCGTTCGCACCGCCGAACGGATCGACGAATTCGAGTTCCGGAACACGCAACGCCATCGCGTTAACGGTGAAATCACGGCGGGAAAGATCGCCTTCCAGCGTGTCGCCGTAATTGACTTCCGGCTTGCGCGAGTCGGGGTCGTACGTGTCGGAACGGTAGGTGGTCACCTCCACTTTCACCTCGGTGCCGTCCTCACGCCTGCGCATCGCGCCGAGCGTGCCGAATTTGCGGCCCATATCCCAGAAGCCATCATGCCCAAAACGGCGCAGAATATGCTCAAACTGCTCGGGACGCGCCGATGTGCAGAAATCCAAATCATGCGATTTGCGATGCAGCAGCAGGTCGCGGACAGGACCCCCGACCAGTGCCAGTTCATAGCCTTCCGCAGCAAACATACGTCCTAATTCAATGGCCTCTGGCCACACTTCGAAGTTCACGCCATACCTTTCAGCACCACAAGTTTTCCGTTTACCAGCATACCGTTACCCCACCTGCACACAGAATTGAGTATGGTTGGAATCATGATTACGCCCGCAGACCTTGCACGCATGCTTGCCCATGCTGCGGACGACCATGCCCAAAATCCGCTGGAACCGGACGAACTGCTGTACACATCGCAGTCGGTTTCGCTGCAGCAGCTGCAACAACTACAGCAATTGCAGCAGCGCACGATCATCACGCCGAGCGCGCCTACGCCGGCGATGATGCCGCGCCGGCGCACCGCGGATGGTCCGACCACGTTCGCATCGCTTGACGCGCAGGAGCTGCCGGTGGTGCGCGAGTATTCGGCGGGCGGGCTGGTGTTCGACGACAAGGGTCGCGTGGCGATCATCGCACGTCATTCACGCAGCGGGCATTTGGAATGGTGCCTGCCGAAGGGACATATCGAAAAAGGCGAAACGCCGCAGCAGACGGCCGTGCGCGAAGTGCATGAGGAAACCGGCATTCTGGGCGAGGTGGTCGATTCCATCGCCACCATCGACTATTGGTTCACCGGTACCAGCCAACGCGTGCACAAGCTGGTGCACCACTTCGCGTTGCGGCAGATCGGCGGCGAGCTGACCGTCGAAGGCGATCCCGACCATGAGGCCGAAGACGCCATTTGGGTGGATTTTGCTGATTTGGACGATGTGCTGAGCTATCCGAACGAACGGAAGATAGCATGGTTGTACGCAAGGAAACTCAACAGACAGGCGTAATAGTGAATCAATCCGCACAACGGCACGTTTCGCGTGGCCTTCGCGCGTTATCATCCATCCTCGCCATGGTATTGACCATGGCGTTGATGTTGTTATACGCACCCACGCCATCGGCAAGGGCCATGGAATCGACCACATCGGCGGAGTCGACGGACGGTATGTTGTCCATCAACTCTTCCACGGCCGTATTGACGGACACCTCCGGATACCATCTGAACGCCACGGTGACCAACACGACCGGACAGGAGATTCCCGCGGGAACGCTGACGCTGGCCATGAACGCCTTCTACACGTTCGTTTCGCGCAACGACATCCAGGATTGGTCTGAAGGCAACGGGCGAATCCCCACCCCGCAATCCGTGGGACAGGCCGATGTGCCCGCGTTGCAGCCGGGAGCCAGCGCCAACGTGAGCATCGACGCGGACGCCCATCAGGAATCGCTCGCGGCCATCAACTCTTGGGGGCCGAAGCCGGTGCTGCTGAGCTATTCCGCCAACGGAACCCCCCTTGCTCAATCGCATACGTTCGTGACGCGCACCGGCGCGGGACTCCACACGCCCAGCACGCCGGCGCTGCACATCACCGTCGCCCAGCCGCTGGCCGCCAACGGGTGGACCACCGACAGCAAGCTGCTTGGACAGCTGGTCGATGAAGGGGGTATTTCCTCCTCGAAACTGGCGAAAATCGCCATGCCTAGCAAGGATGACGACGCACGGCTCAAATCGTTGCAGCAGACCTTCGCCAAGCACGACATGCTGCAGGTCGTAGGAGATCCGACCTACCTGCAGGCGATGGCGATGCCAACGCGGGTCGACGGCATCACCCAGCCCGCATTGTTCGACATGACCGCCTACAGCGCCATGAACAACGCTCCGGCCTACAGCGCAGCCGGTATCAACGACCGTCAATGGTCCGCAGCCAAAGCCCGGAAAACCTATCAATCGGCATTGGGCGACAGCAACGCGGACATCACCGCATACGCGTGGCAGGGCAACGGCAATTGGACCCTACAAGCGTTGACGAAGGCCCGCCAGCAGGGGTACGGCACCGTCATCGCCACGCATGACTTCGAAGAGGACGATGCGGCTACCGTACGTACCGGCAAGACGGTGGTCTCCACCGATGCCGGGGACATCACCGTGCTTTCCGCGCAGAATGTGCTTTCCGGCCTGGCCCAAGGCAAGGCGACCAGTGACGATGCCAACGCCGACAGCGAGGGAACCACGGCCGGCAGATTGGCGCGATTCGTCGCGCAAAGCGCGTTCTACCAGATGGAACAGCCTTATGCGGAACGCAACCTGCTGGTCTGTCTGAACGAGGATTCCGACCCCAGTGTTGTGGACGCGCTGATGAGCGACATCGAGCAGTCGCCGTGGCTGAACCTCACCGATCTCGCCACGTTGAAGGATGCCGACATCTCCGAAGATGCGGCCAGCATGTCAACCGACCTTCCCCAAACGGACGGCCTTACCGATGGCATGCGCAGCGACGTCCAGCAGACTCTGAGCGCGCTGGCGAACTCATCGAGCAACATCAAACGTTTCAATACGTCGATCCTCGTCAAGCCGAACGGAAAAGACGAATCCGACGTCAACACCTGGAGCAGGCAGCTGACGAACGCCCACACCATCATGGCCCTGCACGCGTTGGGCGGCGAGAGCCCTTCCAGAAGCACGATGGCGGAAGGCGCGAACCAGCTCGCGGCCCTGCTGATCAACGGTGTGGCGATCACGCCGACGGAAAGCGTGAACGTGGTCAGCGAAACCGCGAAAATGCCGGTGACCATCAGCAACAGCCACCCGTACCCGGTAAAGGTGAAGGTCTCGTCGCTGACCGATTCCATGCAGATCGTCACGTCCCGATTCGACACCGTGCAGGTGCCGCCCCACGGCGAGGCACAGGTGGCGTTCACCATCCGTGTGTCCACGTCCGGCACCGCCAACGCCACCATCAGCCTGTTCGACAGGAATGGTGCAGCGTTTGGAGCCACGCAGGTCACCCACATCACCAGCGCGCTGCAGATCAGCGACAAGAGCGGTTTCGTCATCATCGGCTTCGCCGTGCTCTTGGGCGCTGTGGGACTGTGGCGTCAATTCAACCGTAAGAAGGATCCCGACGAATGAGTTCTTCCGTTGGCCGTAACTCACTGATC
>ERZ827450.2355-NODE-2355-length-15778-cov-3.533359_pt1 | contig 15778 bp, 13 predicted proteins | sample MGYA00519773_ERZ827450 | MGnify/ENA primary metagenome ERZ827450 (study PRJEB31778, sample SAMEA3449306) | human gut metagenome | biome: human gut; feature: human-associated habitat; material: faeces | place: United Kingdom | collected 2010/2012 ...
CGAACCCACACGACCAGCTTGGAAGGCTGGGATTCTACCATTGAACTACACCCGCAGATGCAACGGTCATTATTATAGCCAAACAGGGGCGAACTGTCAAGGGATTTTGAAAAACTTTTTTCTTTTTCAATGCCCTTTTCCTAAGTGCGTATTTATTTTATACCATATTTTACACCAAGATGCAAGGGAAATCAGACAAAAGTCTTTTGTTTTCTCCCTGAGATTCTATCGTTAACCCCTCTCTTCCTCTCGCTTAAAATCTTCTAAAGTAAAAGAATGACAGCTGTGTGTTGCCGTAAGCCTTTCATCCATGATTCATTTGCTACACGGCGATTTTCTTTCATTGAATCTTTTTGTTTTTATCCTCTTTCTATTGACAGCGGATAAAGCCTATGGTAAAATCTAATCAGTTAGTGGCTGCTAACTGTTCCCTTGAGAAAACAATGGCACAAATTGAATTTCAAAATGTGACCAAAAACTGGATAGGATCACCTGGCCAACGGGCGTGGAATAATCCCCTATTTATCGTAAATACTTATAGCCGACGGGCAATACCGTCGGCTAAGATTTGAAAAAGCAGTTAGTTGCTACTAACCATAAAGGAGCATTTATGCTGGAGCAATACCTCATCAACCACTGCGCGCCCACTTTGGCGTCGCTGAAAACCGCCAATCTGTTCAACTGCACTGCGGAGAACCCAACAGCATTGCAAATGGCCGTTTCCCGCTGGCAGGCGCTGCTGGCGCCAAAGGGTGTTGAACTGCTGCTCCTGCGGGAAAGTGGCAACCGGGCGCTGGTATATGTGTACCGACCGGATCGGCTGACCCGCGACCTGCAACAGCCGGGGGTGGCTGCATTTCTCGCCCACTGCGGCTATACCGGCACGGCTCCGGCTGCCTGTCTTGATGTGTTAAGGCGCAAGCTGGCAGTCAGCAGCGACTTTCCCCATGAGATCGGCCTGTTTTTAGGCTATCCTCTGGGCGATGTGATCGGCTTTATTGAGAACCACGGCAAAAACTGCCTATGCAGCGGGGTTTGGAAAGTTTATACCAACCCGGAGTCTGCCGCCGGTGCCTTTCGTAAATTCAGCAAATGCACCCGCGTATATCGCCGTTTGTTCTTTGGCGGGCAGCGGAATGTGGAACAGCTTACAGTAAAAAGTGCTTAATATTTTTTAGATACAGAAAGGAATTTATTATGAAAAAAATCGCGATCGTTTATTGGAGCGGCACAGGCAATACGGCGCAGATGGCAGAGGCTGTGGCAGAGGGCGCAGGCGCTGCCGGTGCGCAGGCAAACCTGTTTACCCCCTCTGACTTCTCCCCTGCCCAGGTCAAGGACTATGACGCCATTGCTTTTGGCTGCCCGGCCATGGGCGCAGAGCAGCTGGAGGACTTTGAATTTGAGCCGCTGTTTCTGCAATGCGCGCCGGAACTGAACGGCAAGGACATTGCCCTCTTTGGCTCCTACGGCTGGGGCGACGGCGAGTGGATGCGCGGCTGGGAAAAGGACTGCGATGATTCCGGCATCCGCCTTGTGTGCGAGAGCGTGACCTGCTGCGAAGCGCCTGATGACGCCGCGCTGGACGCCTGCCGCGCGCTGGGCAAGGAGCTTGCAAAGTGAGGATTCCTCTGTGGACGAAAAGCGCGCGATGAGGAAGCTCAGGCGGAAAGCACCTGTGCTCGTTGCGCTTGCGGTCATCCTGCTGAGTCTTGCCATCGGAGGATGCCTGCCTTTTTGAAAACACGATGCGATGGAAGGCCGCGTACGGGGAGTGCGCGGCCTTCCGATTTTTATTTGCGCTGCCGAAACGGCAGATTTTTACTGATAAGTATTAGTATAACTTATAGATATGTAGATTATTATCAAAAAATTGATAAATAGGGCGAAGCCTTTCTCTCTTTTGCCGCATGGACGAAAAGAGCCCTCTGTGATACCATATTGCTTGTCAAGTTGAGCTCTTTGTAACTGGCGGAAACGTGGGTCACCACAGGGGAGCAGAGAGCGTTTCTTGCTGAAATTCAGCAGCCGACCGTCTGGGCACTTCAACTGCACATTGGGGCAGTGGAGCGCCCATTTTTGCTTTTAAGGAGGCAGAACTATGCGAAAGGTAGCCGTTATTATGGGCAGCACGAGCGACCTGCCCGTCGCCGAGAAGGCGATCCAGACGCTCAAGGAATATGGGATCGAGACCGAGGTCCGCGTGTTATCCGCCCACCGGTGCCCGAACGAGGCAAGAGAATTTGCGGCGTCGGCACGGGAGAGCGGATTTTCTTGTATCATCGCGCTCGCGGGCATGGCCGCGCACTTGGCCGGCGCGATGGCCGCGAATACGACGCTTCCCGTCATCGGCGTGCCGTGCAGCGGCGCGAAGCTCGACGGCATGGACGCGCTGCTTTCGACCGTCCAGATGCCCAGCGGCATCCCCGTTGCTACCGTCGCCATCGACGGGGCGAAGAACGCGGCCATCCTCGCCATCCAGATCATGGCTGTGAGCGACGAGGGCCTTGCCCACAAGCTCCAGGCCGCACGTGACGAGGGCACCGCCGCTGTCTTGAAGGCGGACGAAGAGCTTCGCGAGCGCTACAAAAACTGAGAAACCATCCATCCATATCAATCAACAAAAATATAAAATAAAAGGAGAACAGTCATCATGGAAAAGAAAGAACAGCTCTACGAAGGCAAGGCCAAGAAGGTTTACGCCACCGAAGATCCCAACCTCGTCATCGTTTCCTACAAGGACGACGCCACCGCCTTTGACGGCGCAAAGAAGGGTACCATCGTCGGCAAGGGCGTCATCAACAACCAGATGACCAACCGTCTGATGGCCAAGATGGAGAAGGCCGGCATCCCGACCCACTTTGTCAAGGAGCTCAGCGAGCGCGACACGCTCGTCAAGAAGGTCTCCATCGTCCCGTTGGAGGTCATCATCCGCAACATCTCCGCCGGTCACTTCGCCTCCCGCTACGGCGTGGAGGAGGGCATCGTCTTCTCCGAGCCCACGATCGAGTTCTCCTACAAGAACGACGATCTGCATGACCCCCTGATGAACGCCTATCACGCCGTTGCCCTCAAGCTCGCGACCTGGGAGGAGATCGAGCTCATCAAGAAGTATGCCTTCGCCGTCAACGACACGCTCAAGGCATTTTGGAGCGAGTGCGGCGTCACGCTCGTCGACTTCAAGCTCGAGTTCGGCAAGACCGTCGACGGCCAGATCGTTCTCGCCGACGAGATCAGCCCCGACACCTGCCGCCTGTGGGACAGCAAGACGAACGAAAAGCTCGACAAGGACCGCTTCCGCCGCGACCTCGGCGGCGTGGAAGACGCCTACGCCGAAGTCATGAAGCGCCTGATGGCCCACGATGCACAGTAAGATCAAATATGACAGAGAATCACAACATCATCCCGGCGCGCCACATTCACGAAGAATGCGGCGTGTTCGGCATCTTTACGCCTCAGGAGGCGGACGTCGCGTCCTATGCCTACTACGCGCTCTACTCCCTCCAGCACCGCGGACAGGAGAGCGCGGGTATCGTCGTCAACGACGACGGCCTGTTCCGCTCGCTGCGCGACACCGGCCTTGTGAGCGAGGTCTTCCCGCCTGAGCAGCTCAAGTCGCTCGGCAAGGGCACCATCGCCGTCGGCCATGTGCGCTACGGCACGACCGGCAGCGACAACAAGCGCAACGTCCAGCCCATTTTAGTGAACCACTTCAAGGGCCGCATGGCGCTCGCGCACAACGGCAATCTGACGAATTCCCGCGAGCTGAGGCAGGAGCTTGAAAGCCGCGGTTCTATCTTCCAGACCACGACCGACAGCGAGGTCATCGCCTACATCATCGTGCAGGAGAGATTGAATCGCGGCTCCATCGAAGAGGCTGTTTCCGCCGCGATGGACCGCATCGAGGGCGCGTATTCCCTCGTCCTCTCCTCGCCGACGAAGCTCATTGCCGCGCGCGACCCCCACGGCTTCCGTCCCCTCTGCATGGGGCATCTGAAGGACGGCTCTGTTGTCTTCGCGTCTGAATCCTGCGCGCTCGACGCCATCGGCGCCGAGTTTGAGCGCGACATCCGCCCCGGTGAGATCGTTGTCGTCGACACGGCCGGCGTTCGCTCCGACACGAGCCACTGCGGCAAAGCGCCGAAGAAGCTCTGCGTCTTCGAGTTCATCTACTTCGCCCGCCCTGACTCCGTCATCGACGGCAGCAGCGTCCACGTCGCACGCCAGCGCGCAGGCGCGTTCCTCGCGCTCGAGCATCCCGTGCAGGCAGACGTCGTCATCGGCGTGCCGGATTCCGGCCTTGATGCAGCCCTCGGCTACGCGCGCCAGAGCGGCATCCCCTACGGCATCGGCTTTATCAAAAATAAGTACATCGGCCGCACGTTCATCTCGCCCACGCAGACGATGCGCGAAAATGAGGTCAACATCAAGCTCAACCCCATCCGCTCCGTGGTCGAGGGCAAGCGCGTCGTGCTGATCGACGACTCCATCGTCCGCGGCACGACCTGCCGCCGCACGATCGACCTATTGTGGAAGGCGGGCGCGAAAGAGATCCACATGCGCGTCAGCGCGCCGCCGTTTGTCTCCGAGTGCTACTACGGCACGGACATCGACGACAAGAATAACCTCATCGCCACGCACCACACGGTCGATGAGATCGCGAAGATCATCGGCGTCAACTCGCTCGGCTACTTAAGCATCGAGGACGTCGTCAAGCTCGCCGACAACACCGAAAACGGCTTCTGCACGGCCTGCTTCGGCGGCGGATATCCCACGAGCATCCCGAAAGACGGCGGCAAGGACCGCTTTGAGTGCAAAATCAGTGAAGGGGAGAAGAAAAAGAATGCGTAGTTTTTCCGAGAGCTACCGTGACGCCGGCGTGAATATCGAGGCCGGCTACGAGGGCGTCAAGCTGATGAAAAAGCACGTCCAGCGCACCATGATCCCGGGCGTTGTGTCCGATATCGGCGGCTTTGGCGGCCTGTTCGCACCCGATCTTGCCGGTATGAGCGAGCCCGTGCTCGTCTCGGGCACGGACGGCGTGGGCACGAAGCAGCGCATCGCGCAGCTGATGAACAAGCACGACTCCGTCGGCATCGACTGCGTCGCCATGTGCGTCAACGACATCATCTGCTGCGGTGCAAAGCCCATCTTCTTCCTCGACTACATCGCCATCGGCAAGAATGAACCGGAGAAGGTCGCGACGCTCGTCTCCGGCGTGGCGGAGGGCTGCGTGCAGTCCGGCTGCGCGCTCATCGGCGGCGAGACCGCCGAGCACCCCGGCACCATGTCTGCCGATGACTACGACCTCGCGGGCTTCGCCGTCGGCATCGTCGACCGCGCGAAGATCATCGACCACGACCGCATGCGTCCGGGCGACGTTGTGATCGCGCTTACCTCAAGCGGTATCCACTCCAACGGCTATTCCCTCGTGCGAAAGGTCTTCAACGTCGAGCACGCGGACCTTGGCGCGTATGTCGACGAGCTCGGCTGCACGCTGGGCGAAGAGCTGCTGCGCCCGACGAAGATCTATGTCAAGTCCGTCCTCGCGGCGATGGACGTGGCCGACGTCCACGGCGTCAGCCACATCACGGGCGGCGGCTTCTACGAAAATATTCCCCGCTGCATCCCCGACGGCCTGTGCGCGAAGATCGACAAATCCTCTCTCCGCACGCCGCCGATCTTCGGCATGCTCCAGCGCATGGGCAGCATCCCCGAGCACGACATGTTCAACACCTACAACATGGGCGTCGGCATGACGATGATCGTCGCCAAAGATGACGCCGACAAGGCGCTTGCCACCCTCAAGGAAAACGGCCAGGACGCCTACGTGATCGGCGAGGTCGTGAGCGGGGAAGAGAAGGTCGCACTATGCTGAAAAGCGCGCGCATCGCGGTGTTCGTCTCGGGCGGCGGCACGAATTTACAAGCCTTGCTCGACGCACAGAGAGACGGCAAAATTCCACACGGCGAGATCGCGCTCGTCATTTCCTCTCAGGCATGCGCCTACGCGCTCGAACGCGCGGAAAAGGCGAACGTCCCCGCGCACACCGTGCCGTCGAGCCTCATTCAGCACGACTTTGAGGCGGCCATCGAGCTGCTGCTCGAGCAGTACAAGATCGACGTCATCGTCCTCGCGGGCTTTTTGAGCATCCTGAGCGAGAACTTCACGAAAAAGTGGCCGCGCCGCATTCTGAATATCCATCCGTCGCTGATCCCGTCGTTCTGCGGCAGGGGCATGTACGGCTTAAAGGTGCATGAGGCTGCGCTCGCGCGCGGCGTGAAGGTCACGGGCGCGACGGTGCACTTTGTCAACGAAATTCCCGACGGCGGCGAGATCATTCTGCAAAAGACCGTCGAGATCGAAGAGGGCGACACGCCCGAGACCTTACAGCGCCGCGTGATGGAGCAGGCCGAATGGAAGCTCCTGCCGCGCGCGACGGAGCTTGTCTGCCGCGCCATCACAGAAGAGGAGAACTGAAATGGTCGACTTTTTGCACTTTCTGAAAAATACGTCCTACCCCGGCCGCGGCATTTTGGTCGGCAAGGACCGCGTCTATTATTTCATCATGGGCCGCAGCGAAAACAGCCGCAACCGCGTCTTCGTCAAGACCGACGACGGCATCCGCACCGAGGCTTATGACCCTGCCAAGCTCGCCGACCCGAGCCTCATCATCTATCACCCCGTCCGCACGATGGGCAGTGACCTCGTCGTGACGAACGGTGACCAGACCAACACGATCTGCGAGCACGGCGACTTCCGCCGCGGCCTGATGACGCGCGAGTACGAGCCCGACGAGCCGAACTGGACGCCGCGTATTTCCGCCATCGTGCATGAGGACGGCTCGTTCGAGATGTCCATCCTCAAGCACAGCAACGGCCGGTGCCTGCGCGAGTTCTTCTGCTACGAGGGCTGCGACGCGGACAAGGCCTACTTCATCAGCACCTATCAGGGCGACGGCACGCCGCTGCCGACGTTTGCGGGCGAGCCGATGGAGGTGAGCGTCCCCAGCCCCGAAGAGGTCTGGGCTGCGCTCAACGCGGACAACAAGGTGTCTCTTTACACGAACGTGAACGGCGAAGTCAAGCTGTTCAACAAGAATTTAGGCGATTGAGGAGAACGATATGAACGAGCTCGAACTCAAATACGGCTGCAATCCCAACCAGAAGCCTGCGCGCGTCTTTATGAAAGACGGCGGCGACCTGCCGTTCACTGTGCTGAACGGCAAGCCAGGCTACATCAATCTGCTCGATGCCTTCAACTCCTTCCAGCTCGTGCGCGAGCTTAAGGAGGCCACGGGCCTGCCCGCCGCGGCGAGCTTCAAGCACGTCTCTCCCGCGGGCGCGGCGCTCGGCCTGCCGCTCGACGAGGTGGACAAGCAGATTTACTTTGTTGAGCCTGACGCGGCCCTTTCGCCCATCGCCTGCGCCTACATCCGCGCCCGCGGCGCGGACCGCCTCTGCTCCTACGGCGACTGGGCGGCGCTCTCCGACGAGTGCGACGCCGCGACGGCGGAATATCTGAAAGGCGAGGTCTCCGACGGCATCATCGCCCCCTCGTTCAGCGAGGAGGCGCTTGCCATCCTGAAGACGAAAAAGGGCGGCAAGTACAACATCGTGCAGATGGACCCCACCTACATTCCCGCCCCGCAGGAGCAGAAGGACGTCTTCGGCGTCACGTTCGAGCAGGGCCGCAACAACTGCAAGATCGACGAGTCGCTGCTTGCGAACATCGTCACCGAAAATAAGAATCTTCCCGATGACGCGAAGCGCGACATGATCGTTTCGCTCATTACGCTCAAATACACGCAGTCGAACTCCGTCTGCTACGCCAAGGACGGCCAGACCATCGGCGTCGGCGCGGGCCAGCAGAGCCGCATCCACTGTACGCGCCTTGCCGGCAGCAAGGCGGACAACTGGTATCTCCGCCGCCACCCGAAGGTGCTTGCGCTGCCGTTTGTGGACGGTATCCGCCGCCCTGACCGCGACAACGCCATCGATGTTTATATTTCCGATGAGTGTGACGACGTTTTGGCCGACGGTGCATGGCAGCGCGTCTTCAAGGAGCGCCCCGAGCCGCTGACGGTGCAGGAGCGCAAGGACTGGGTCGCCCGCCAGAGCGGCGTGACCGTCGGCTCCGACGCCTTCTTCCCCTTTGGCGACAATGTTGAGCGCGCGAGAAAGAGCGGCGTCACCTACATCGCGGAACCCGGCGGTTCGATCCGCGACGACAACGTCATCGAGACCGCGAATAAATACGGCATCACCATGGCCTTTACCGGACAGAGATTGTTCCATCACTAAAATAGGAGGAACGAAACGAATGAAACTCATGGTCATCGGCGGCGGAGGCCGCGAACACGCCATTATCAAGAAGTTAAAAGAAAATCCCGCAGTTGAGGAAATTTACTGCCTGCCCGGTAACGGCGGCATCGCCGCCGACGCGGTCTGCGTCAGCGAGATCGGCGCGAAGGACATCTCCGCGCAGGTCGAATTTGCGAAAGTGCACCGGATCGACTACGCCGTCGTCGCGCCGGACGATCCGCTGGCCCTCGGCGCGGTGGACGCACTGACCGAGGCGGGCGTTCCGTGCTTCGGCCCCGACAAAAAGGCCGCCGTCATCGAGGCGAGCAAGGCATTTTCCAAGGATCTGATGAAAAAATACGGCATCCCCACGGCAAAGTATGAGCTCTTCACCGACGCGGACGCTGCCTGCGCCTATATTGATTCTCAGGGCGCGCCCATCGTCGTCAAGGCCGACGGTCTGGCACTCGGCAAGGGCGTCATCGTCGCGCAGACGGTGGAGGAAGCAAAAGCCGCCGTCCGCTCCATGATCGAGGACAAGGCCTTCGGTCAGAGCGGCGCGCGCGTCGTCATCGAGGAGTTCATGGAGGGGCCCGAGGTCTCCGTTCTGAGCTTTACCGACGGTGAAACGGTCGTTCCCATGGTTTCCTCCATGGATCACAAGTGCGCGCTCGACGGCGACAAGGGTCCCAACACCGGCGGCATGGGTACGATCGCGCCGAATCCCTGCTACACGGAAAAGATCGCGGACGAGTGCATGCAGACGATCTTCCTGCCCACGATCCGCGCGATGAAGGCCGAGGGCCGCCCCTTCAAGGGCTGCCTGTACTTCGGCCTGATGCTCACAAAGGACGGCCCGAAGGTCGTGGAGTACAACTGTCGCTTCGGCGATCCCGAGACGCAGGTCGTGCTGCCGCTTCTCAAATCCGATCTGCTCACGGTCATGCAGGCCACGACGAGCAGCACGCTCAAGGACGTCCCCGTCGAGTTTTCGACCGATTCCGCCTGCTGTGTCGTCCTCGCCTCGAACGGATATCCCAAGAAGTACGAGAGCGGCTTCCCCATCACGATGAGCGAAGAGGCTGCTGCGCACACCTACGTCGCGGGCGCGAAAAAAGACGGAGACAGGCTCCTGACCGCGGGCGGCCGCGTGCTCGGCGTTACCGCCGTCGCCCCCACGCTGGAAGAAGCCGTGAAGGAGGCCTACCGCTTATCGTCCGAGGTCGATTTTGCCAACAAATACTGCCGCAGCGACATTGGCCGCCGAGCCCTCGCCGCGCAAAAGGAGAGAGAGTAAATGGTCTATCGCGTCTGTGTTGAAAAAAAGCCCGGCCTTGCGCCCGAGTGCGCGAGCCTTCTTTCCGACTGCCGCTCGTTTCTGGACCTCAAGGGTCTCGAAAGCGTGCGCATCTGGAACCGCTACGACGTTGAGGGCATCGACGAGGCCCTCTTTGCCTATGCCACAAATACCGTTTTCTCCGAGCCGCAGCTCGACCTGACGAGCGGGGAGATCGACGCGAGCGGCGCTGCCGCCGTCTTTGCTGTCGAGCCGCTGCCCGGCCAGTTCGACCAGCGCGCGGACAGCGCGGCGCAGTGCATCCAGCTCCTGAGTCAGGGCGAGCGCCCGCGCATCCGCACGGCGAAGGTCTATGCACTCTACGGCACGCTTTCGGAAGCCGACGTTGAGGCCGTCAAGCACCACGTTATCAACCCCGTCGAGAGCCGCGAGGCCTCGCTTGCAAAGCCCGAGACGCTTGCCGAAAACCTGACGGAGCCCAAGCCTGTTGCGTCGGTTGGCGGCTTTATCGCGATGGATGAATCGGCGCTCTCGGCGCTTCTTTCGTCCATGGGCCTTGCGATGGACTTAGACGACCTCAAGACCTTGCAGGCCTATTTCCGCGACGAAGAGCACCGCGACCCCACCGTGACCGAGGTGCGCGTCGTCGACACCTACTGGTCCGATCACTGCCGCCACACGACGTTCTCTACGCATTTGGACGAGGTCAGCATCGAGAATCCCGCCGTCAAGGATGCGTATGACCGCTACCTCGCCGCGCGCGAAGAGGTCTACGGCGCGGAAAAGGCCGCCAAGCGTCCTCAGACGCTCATGGACATTGCGACCATCGGCACCAAGACCCTCAAAAAGCGCAGCTTGCTGCCCGAGCTCGACGAGAGCGAGGAGATCAACGCCTGCTCCATTCACGTTCCCGCCAAGGTGAACGGCGAGGAGCAGGACTGGCTGCTGATGTTCAAAAACGAGACCCACAACCACCCCACCGAAATTGAACCCTTCGGCGGCGCGGCCACCTGCATCGGCGGCTGCATCCGCGACCCGCTCTCCGGCCGCGCTTATGTCCATCAGGCGATGCGCGTGACGGGCGGCGGCGACCCGCGAAAGACGCTCGCGGAGACGCTTCCCGGAAAGCTCCCCCAGCGCAAGCTGGCGCAGACCGCGGCGGCGGGATATTCGTCCTACGGCAACCAGATCGGCCTTGCCACGGGCCATGTCGCCGAGCTCTACCACGAGGGCTACATTGCTAAGAGACTTGAGTGCGGCGCGGTCGTCGCCGCGGCGCCTGCCAATAACGTCGTGCGCGAGCGTCCCGCCCCGGGCGACGTCGTTATCTTGCTCGGCGGCCGCACGGGCCGTGACGGCATTGGCGGCGCGACCGGTTCGTCGAAGAGCCACGATATGAAGTCCCTCACCACCATGGCGAGCGAGGTCCAGAAGGGCAACGCGCCCGAAGAGCGCAAGATCCAGCGCTTGTTCCGAAACGGCGAGGTCACCCGCCTCATCAAGCGCTGCAACGACTTCGGCGCGGGCGGTGTGTCTGTCGCCATCGGCGAGCTGGCCGACGGCCTCGAGATCGAGCTCGACGCCGTGCGCAAGAAGTATGAGGGCCTCGACGGTACCGAGCTTGCGATCTCCGAATCGCAGGAGCGCATGGCCGTCGTCGTCGCGCCGGAGGATGAGGCGAAGTTCATCACCGCCGCGCAGGCCGAAAACCTGGAGGCCTACCGCGTGGCCGTCGTGACTGAGAGCCCCCGCATGGTCATGCACTGGCGCGGCCAGACGGTCGCCGACCTTTCGCGCGCCTTCCTCGACACGAACGGCGCAGTCAAGCACGCAAGCGTCCGCGTCGAGGCGGGAGAGGAGAAGACTGCTTCCGCGCCGCACACGCTGCGCGATATGGCGGGCAGCCTCAAGAGCGCATCCCGCCGCGGCCTTACCGAGCGCTTCGACTCGACGGTCGGCTCGTTCTCGCTGCTCATGCCCTTTGGCGGCAAGACGCAGCGCACCCCCTCGCAGGCGATGGCGGCGCTGCTGCCCGTGCTGCCAGGGCAGACGACCGAGCAGGGCAGCGTGATGGCCTGGGGCTGCGACCCCGACGCCCTGAGCGCCGATCCTTACACGGGCGCGCACAGCGCAGTCTACACCTCGGTTGCTAAGATCGTCGCCGCGGGCGCCGATTATCACAAGGCATATCTCACCTTACAGGAATTTTTTGAAAAGCTCCGCAATGAGCCCGTGCGCTGGGGCAAGCCTTTTGCCGCGCTCCTCGGTGCGCTGGACGCGCAGCTTGAGCTCGGCGCTGCCGCCATCGGCGGCAAGGACTCCATGTCTGGTACTTTCCTTGACCATGACGTGCCGCCGACGCTTATCTCCTTCGCCATCGCGCCCGTGCTGGCAGGCGAGATCGTGACGACTGACTTCAAGGCTGCCGGTCACGGCGTTTACCTCTTTGACGGCGCGACACCCGAAGAGCAGAAAGCGGCGTGGGAACGCTTTACCGCGCTTGCCCGCGCGGGCAAGGTCGAGAGCGCATGGGCGGTCGAAAACGGCCTTGCCGAGGCTGTCTTCAAGATGTCGCTCGGCAACGAGGTCGGCTTTGCCGCGGCTTCGACCGCTCTCGACTGGTACCGGCCCATGCCCGGCACGATCGTCGCCGAGCTCACCGAGGAAATTCCCGACGCCGTCTGCATCGGCGTCACGACGGCGGAGAAGACGATCACCATCGGCAATGACGAGGCGAGCATTTCTGAGCTGCTGGCCCTGAACGATTCCGTGCTCGAATCGGTCTACCCGACGAAGACGCAGGATGCAGGCACGGTCGAGAGCTTTACCTATGAAACGGAAAAGCGCGTTGCGCCCGCCGTCAAGATCGCGCGTCCGAAGGCGCTGATCCCCGTCTTCCCCGGCACGAACTGCGAGTACGACACCCAGCGCGCCCTGCTCGAAGCAGGCGCGGACGCCGAGCAGTTTATTATCCGCAACCTGACAAGCGCCGACGTTGCTGACAGCGTGGAGCGCTTTGCCAAGGCCGTCAAGGATAGCCAGATCATCGTCATCCCCGGCGGCTTCTCCGGCGGCGACGAGCCCGACGGCAGTGCCAAGCTCATCACGGCGTTCTTCCGCAACGCCGCGGTCAAGGAGCAGGTCACGAACCTTCTCGAAAAGCGCGACGGTCTGATGCTCGGCGTGTGCAACGGCTTCCAGGCGCTCATCAAGCTCGGTCTCGTTCCCTATGGCAAGATCATGGACACCGACGCCGACTTCCCGACGCTCACCTACAACGTCATCGGCCGCCACCAGTCCCGTCTGGTCCGCACGCGCGTGTGCTCCAACAAGTCCCCCTGGCTTGCGGGGACGAAGGTCGGCGACATTTACACCGTGCCCATTTCGCACGGCGAGGGCCGCTTCCTCGCATCCGAAGAGCTTGTCAAAAAGCTCGCCGAAAACGGCCAGATCGCCACGCAGTACGTAGACCTTGACGGGTATGCTACAATGAATGCAGCATTCAACCCCAACGGCTCAATCTGTGCCATCGAGGGCATCACCTCGCCCGATGGCCGCGTATTCGGCAAGATGGGGCACACCGAGCGCATCGGCAAGGAGCTTTACCGCAACGTTCCCGGACAGTATGAGATGGAGCTGTTCACCTCTGCCGTGCGCTATTTCAAGTAATTTAAGAAGAGAGGAGCAGACCCAATGGCTTATTATTATCCCGAACCGTCTCACACGTTCAGCGAATATCTGCTCGTCCCCGGCTACACGTCCGAGGACTGCATTCCTGACAACGTCTCGCTCAAAACGCCCCTCGTGCGCTACCGCAAGGGGCAGGAGGAGTGCCCCATCAGCCTGAATATCCCGATGGTCTCGGCCATCATGCAGTCGGTGTCGAACGACACGCTGGCCATCGCGCTGGCCAAAGAGGGCGGCCTTTCGTTCATCTTCGGCTCCCAGTCCATCGAGAGCGAGGCCGAGATGGTGCGCCGCGTGAAAAGCAATAAGGCGGGCTTTGTGCCGTCGGCCTCGAACCTGACACCCGAGCACACGCTGGCCGATGTTTTGGCCCTCAAGGAGAAAAATGGCTTCTCGACCGTTGCCATCACCGAGGACGCAACGCCCAACGGCAAGCTCCTCGGCATCGTGACGAGCCGCGACTACCGCGTGAGCCGCATGAGCACTGATTTGAAGGTGCGCGAGTTCATGACTCCGCGCGAAAAGCTCGTCACCGCTCCTGCGTCGACCACGCTCAAGGAGGCTAACGACATCATCTGGGAACACAAGCTCAACGCGCTGCCCATCGTGGATGAAAACGACCACCTGCTCTACTTCGTCTTCCGCAAGGACTACGCCGAGCACAAGGAGCACCCCCTTGCGCTTCAGGACGACAAGAAGCGCTACCTCGTCGGCGCGGGCATTAACTCCCGCGACTACGCCGAGCGCATCCCCGCGCTTGTGGAGGCTGGCGCGGATGTGCTGTGCATCGACTCGTCCGAGGGATACTCCGTCTGGCAGAAGAAGGTCATCGACTACGTGCGCGCGAACTACGGCAATACCATCAAGATTGGCGCGGGCAATGTCGTCGACCGCGACGGCTTCCGCTTCCTCGCCGAGAGCGGCGCGGACTTTGTCAAAGTCGGCATCGGCGGCGGCTCCATCTGCATCACGCGCGAAACGAAGGGTATCGGCCGCGGTCAGGCCACCGCGCTCATTGAGGTGAGCGCCGCGCGCGACGAATACTTCCGCGAGACCGGCGTGTATGTCCCCATCTGCTCCGACGGCGGCATCGTGCACGACTATCACATGACGCTCGCGCTCGCCATGGGCGCGGACTTCCTGATGCTGGGCCGCTACTTCGCCCGCTTCGACGAATCGCCGACGAACAAGCTGCTCGTCAACGGCGTGTACGTCAAGGAGTACTGGGGCGAGGGCTCGAACCGCGCGCGCAACTGGCAGCGCTACGACCTCGGCGGCAAGACGGGCCTTGCGTTTGAAGAGGGCGTCGACTCGTATGTCACCTACGCGGGCTCTCTGCAGGATAACGTCGCCCGCAGCCTTTACAAGGTCAAGTCGACCATGTGCAACTGCGGCGTGACGACGATCCCTGATCTGCAGAAGAACGCGAAGCTCACGCTCGTCTCCGCCACCAGCATCGTCGAGGGCGGCTATCACGACGTCACCCTCCGCGCCACGAACGCCAGCAACAACTAAACAGCGCAAAGAACAACAAAAAGCGGTTCCCAAACGGGAACCGCTTTTTTATGGTTGCTTACTTGCAGAACGTCACGCACGCCTGCGAGGCGGTTTTGCCGTCCGGCTTGACGATGCCGATGCGGCACGTGCCGTCATCGAGTGACTTCTTGTAGACCGTCAGCGCCTCACCCTCGAAGCACGGCGTTGAGTAGTGCAGCTCGACCGATTGAATATTACCGCTTGCGAGCTCCTTTGCCGAAAAGCAGTCGAGCAGCAGGCGCACATAGGCCACGTTGTTCATGTGGTGGCCGAGGTCGATGTCCGTCGACCGCACGGCGTAGTGCGAGAAAAGGTCGGCGTCCTCAAACTTTTCATGGAAGCGCTGCAATTTTTCGGGGATGGCCGTCCCGGCGGGGAAGGGGTAGTCCTTCGGGAAGCCCGAGTCGCCAAAGCGGATGATCTTCTGCTCCGGTCCTAAGATGGCCCACTCGGTCTTGCCGCGGGCAATGACCGCCTCACCGCGCGAGAGTGTGTAACTGCGGTACGTGCGTACGTCGCGCTCGCTGCACGCCTCCGCCCACGTGCGCACCGTGAGTTTGTCCATCAGGTACGCGCGCTCAAAGAGATCGACGCGCGTGTGGACCGTGAGCCAGAATTCACCCTTTTTCGCCATCGCGCTGCTGCCGACGCCCAGCACCTCCGCGTGCTGCGCTGCGATGCCCTGAAAAATCGTAAACGCCGCCAACGGCGACAGCGCGCCCGACGCGTCACAGTAGTCGGGCGTGACGGTAAGACGTTTTTCAAAAATGCTCTCCATGCAGTTCTCCTTTGAATTTGTCGTTTTCTTAACGATAAGTATAGCATGGAATTGGTATTGCCTCAAGCGGACAAATTTGATCGTTCGTTAAAATGTTACGCACATTGTCCCCTGCGCCGCGCAGGGAATGCGAATAAGGGAGGGATATCTCTTTTCAAAAAAGAGATATCCCTCCCT
>ERZ827450.2368-NODE-2368-length-15677-cov-3.708808_pt1 | contig 15677 bp, 16 predicted proteins | sample MGYA00519773_ERZ827450 | MGnify/ENA primary metagenome ERZ827450 (study PRJEB31778, sample SAMEA3449306) | human gut metagenome | biome: human gut; feature: human-associated habitat; material: faeces | place: United Kingdom | collected 2010/2012 ...
CGTTCAGCAGCGTATAGACGGCCTCCATGCCGGTGCGCATGGAATACTCGGTGGTGAAGATCGTGTCGCGCGGGGTCTCGGCAAACTGGCCGAGGAAGGCGAAGTTGACGCTGCCCTCGGGCACGACGTTCGGGCGGTCGCCATAGGCGCGCGGCATGAAGAACGCGTCGATATACGGCATCATGACGGGCACGGTGTTAGCGCTGTTCGTCGCGAGCTCTTCGATCTGATCCTCGGGCACGCCGATGTGGTAGAGCCACTCCATGCAGATCTCCTTGCCGGTGCACTCGCGCATGGGCTTTTTGATATAATCGCCCGGCTTGTCGGTGAAGAGGGAGTAGACCCAGACGAGGCAGTGGTCCTTGGGCTGCGTGCGGAACTGCGGCTGGCGGTTGATGGTCCAGCTCATCAGCCAGGAGGAATCCTTCACGGTGACGATGCCGCCGGTGACGACATGGCCGGTGAACGGGTCGCGCTTGCAGATGTTTTTGATATAGGGGATGATCTTCTGGTCGAGGGTCTCGACGGTGGCGCTCATCCAGTTGGTCTGCTCGGGGTCATGGCAGAACTTGTCGGGATGACCGAAGGACGGGTCCTGCGCGGCGATCTTGCGCCACATATCCCAGCCGCCACCCTCTTTGAGCTCGGTGTTGAACTGGGCGGGGGTGTTCTGGCTGCCCATGGAGGAATTCTCAACGCAGCCGCCGTTGGTGATGAAGACGAGGTCATTTTCGGTGAGGTCGATGGCCTCTTTCTTGCCCTCGCGGATCACGTCGATGCGCTTAGCCAGCTTGTGCTTGGGGTCAGAGCAGTCGAATTCGACGTTTGCGACCTGCACGCCGTAGTGGAACTGAACGTTGTGGCTCTCGAGGTACTTGACCATCGGGAGGATCATGGACTCATACTGGTTATACTTCGTGAAGCGCAGCGCCGTGAAGTCGGGCAGGCCACCGATGTGGTGGATATAGCGCTGGATATAGAGCTTCATCTCGAGCGCGCTGTGCCAGTTTTCAAAGGCAAACATCGTGCGCCAATAGAGCCAGAAATTGGAAGAAAGGACCTCGTCATCGAAGAAGTCGGTGATCTTCTTGTCCTGCAGCTGCTCGTTGGGGGTGAAGAAGAGCCTCATGATCTCCATCGCGCCCTTGTCAGAGATGTCGAACTTGCCGTCGGTGTGTGCGTCCTGACCGCGGTTGACGGTCGCGCGGCAGAGGGAGTAGTTGGGGTCTTCCTTGTTGAGCCAATAGTACTCGTCGAGCACGCTCACGCCCTCGGTCTCGATGGAGGGGATGGAGCGGAACAGGTCCCACATGACCTCGAAATGGTTGTCCATCTCGCGGCCGCCGCGCATCACGTAGCCGAGGTTTTCGAACTTGTAGCCGTCGCACGCGCCGCCGGGCAGATCACTCTTTTCGAGCACGTGCACGTGCTCACCCTTCATCTGGCCGTCACGCACGAGGTAGCAGGCGGCAGTCAGCGCGGCGAGGCCGCTGCCGACGATATAGGCGGACTTATTGTCCACGCCTTCGGGCTTCTTGGGACGGGCGAACGCTTCATAGTTACCGCTGGAATAATACATAAATCATTTCTCCTTTCAAACTGTCTGTGAAACCGCTGATCCACGAAACACATTCAACCTTGGGAATCAACGGTATGTTTTCCTTTCGATGGTGAAAGCATACCGCAGTTTTGCGAAAAGAACAATCAGCAGAAATCGGGCGGTGATAAGAAACTTATCACCGCCCGAAAAGCTGTAAAAATTTTTATCATTCTGCCGCTTTTGATGAAAACGGAGAATTCATCATGTTTTGTCGATGCGCAGCCGCTCGAGTGCGGCACGGACATTGCCGTGGATGACGAGCTCAAGCCGGTCGACGAGCAGCTGCGGGTCGCCCTTCATGTCGTTTTTGATCCAGTCGAGCATCAAACCAACGAAAGCGTACTTGTAGACCGTCGCGATGAAGGCCTTGTCCTCGTCACGCACGCTCATGCCCTGCGCCTGCTCCTCGACCACACCCTCGAGCAGATCGTAGGTGACCTTGTAGAGGTAATTTTCCACCTGCTCGCGGCTGACGGAGTGGTAGACGTTCATAATGAAGGGCTTGTTGTCCTGCACGGCCTTAAAGAGCTGCAAAAAGCCCTGCTGCCACGTCTCGTAGGTCTTGTTGCCCGCGAGCGCCTTGCTGGCGTCCTCCTGACACGACCACTCGACAAGGTCGTAAATGTCCTTGAAGTGGTAGTAAAACGTCATGCGGTTGATGCCGCAGTCCTCCGTGATATCGCTGATGGTGATCTTGCTCAGGGGCTTTTGCAGCAGCAGATTTTTGAGCGACGCCTCGAGCGCGCGTTTGGTCACCTGTGACATGGCGGTCTCCCCTTTCTATCAAGAATGATCGGTTATTTTCATCATACCATGGAAAGCGGCGGAAATGGGAGAAGTTTTTGTAAATTCTCCGCGAAATGAAAAAGGAGCGCTGTCATCAGCGCTCCTTTTTATGGCTTTACAGTATCGCTTGTATGGAATATACTACACTTAGAACCATTTTGCAGAAGCTCTCGGGACGTGATTGCAAGCCCGAATCGGCGATGAAGCGGAATGGTTCTCTTTATGCGTAGAAGCTAATAGGTATCGTCTTCAACAGCGTCCTCAAACCGCACGGTGAGATTCGGATTTTCCTCTGCGCTGTCATTGAGCACGCGGCGGAAGGCGTTGGCGCGGCGACCGAGCAGCTCGTCAAGCGCCGAAGTGCCGCGGACGATCAGCTCCGTCGGCTCATTCAGGTCCGTCAGGCAGTCGTGCAGGGCGTCGAGATTGCCGCCGTACCACGCGGGAAAGTGAAGACCCTCCGCGAGCGCGCGGTGCAGGTCTTCAGCGGTCTCGCAGGCGGAGACATCTAATACAAAGCGCATGGCCGTCACTCCTCTCCGTACAGCAGTTCAAAGGTCTCGTAGTGGTCTTCGGTGTAGTAAATGAGGCCGTCGTTTGAGAAGACGATGCGTTTGGCCCCGCGCGAATCCGCGCCCAGCGTGTCAATGTCGCATTCGGCGTAGGTGCGTCCGTCCGCCTCGGGCAAGAGACCTTCGTAGTTGCCGAACCGACTGCCGCCGATGCATTTACCCGGCGCGTAGGGTTCAAGCGACCCGCCCGGCCAGCCGAGGGCCTGGGCATCTTTCTTGGTGATGAAGTTGTCCGGTAAATGTCCGTAGGTGTGGATATAGAGCGCGACGTCGTCTTTGGTCGTGTAGGCACCGTCCTCGTCGATCTGAGGGGCGGATGCATCATCGTCGCTTAGCGTATCGGCGTCTTCGGACGGTGCGTTCTGCGCATCCTGCTGCTCCTGCTGCGGCAGGCTGGAATCGTCCTGCACCGGCGCATCCGCGCCACAGCCGACGAGCGAAAAGAGCATCACGAGCGCGAGCAGCCATGCGGTCAGTTGTTTCTTCATTGGGAATCCTCCTGTGGTGATTTTCTCCATCATAGCACGGCTGCGGGCAAAAATCCAGCACGCGCGGCGGTTGACTTTGCGCGCCGTTGTGCGTACGATAGGGGAAACGACCGGCAAGTCGGAATGGATCAAAAAGCAAAGGAGATAGAAACAATGACGATTGAAGAGCGCGCCGAGCTGGCGGTGGAAACATTTGCCGCGGGAAAGGGCAACTGCACCCAGTCGGTGCTGTGCGCGTGGGAGGATAAAATTCCCGTCGACCACGAAATGCTGATGAAGCTCGGCGCAGGCTACGGTGCGGGCATGGGCTGCATGCAGGCCACCTGCGGCGCGCTGATCGGCGCGGTGATGGCCGCGGGCAGCGTGACGGACGGCAAGGGCACGCCGCGCACGGCCCGCAGCATCCTTACGAGCTTTCAGGAAAAGAGCGGCGCGACGATCTGCAAGGACTTAAAGGGCGTGGAGACCGGCAAGGTCCTCTGTCCCTGCGCGCAGTGCGTTCGCAACGCCGTCCTCGCCGCAGGAGAGATGCTGGGGGAGTAAAGGGAGAAAAGCCCAGTTCGCTGAGAGCGCTGAGTAAAAAATAAAACCACCATCGAAAGATGGTGGTTTTATTTGGCGCAGCAGGAGAGATTCGAACTCTCGGTACGCTTTTGACGTACACACGATTTCCAGTCGTGCTCGTTATGACCGCTTCGATACTGCTGCGTATCGGTGCGCTCGACAGCAAAAATGATTATACCAAAAATCACAGCAAAGTCAAGCACAAATTCGAAAAAATGCGCGATTTTCTGAACGGCGCCTTCACTTGCAATTTTTGCCGCCATCTTTTATACTGACAAAAAGACCCTTTGGGGAGGGAGTATCATGAGCAGTAGCATCTATCGCGCCGTGAACACGACGCTCATTTATATCGAATGCGGCGGCGAATACCTGATGCTGCACCGCACGAAAAAGGAGAACGACTGCAATCGCGACAAGTGGATCGGCATCGGCGGCAAGTTTGAAGAGGGCGAGAGCCCGGAGGAGTGCGCTCTGCGCGAAACGAAGGAGGAGACCGGCCTCGCCCTGACCTCTTACCGTTATCGCGGCATCGTGACATTCGTGTCGGACAAGTGGGAGAGCGAGTACATGCACCTTTTCACTGCCGACGGCTTTGAGGGAACGCTCAAGGACTGCGATGAGGGCGAGCTTGCGTGGATCAAAAAGAAAGATCTGCTGGCGCTGCCCGCGTGGGAGGGCGACAAGATCTTTTTGCGCCTGCTCGACGAAAACGTACCGTTTTTCTCGCTCAAGCTGCGTTACGAGGGCGAAACGCTCGCGGAGGCGAAGCTCAACGGGAAAGCGTTGGAGGTGCGGCATGGATAAGCTGCTCGTGTCGGCCTGCCTTCTCGGCACGCCCTGCCGCTACGACGGAAAAAGTAAAGCGGACGCGCGCGTGCAGGCGTTGATGGGAAAATATGAAATTGTTCCTGTCTGCCCCGAACAGCTCGGCGGTCTCCCGACGCCGCGTGTGCCCAGCGAACGGCGGGGCGAGCGCGTCGTCACAGCGGATGGACGCGACGTGACAGAGGCGTACCGCCGCGGCGCGGAGGCAGCTCTCGCGCTGTGCCAGCAAAACGGCTGCGAGGCTGCCGTGCTCAAGGAAAAGAGCCCGAGCTGCGGCTGCGGGCAGATTTACGACGGAACTTTTTCCCGCCGCCTGACCGAGGGCGACGGCGTGACGGTGGAGTTGTTCAAGGCGCACGGCATAGTCGTCTGCGGCGAGAGCGATGTGGAGAAGCTGTAAACGCTGACGATATTTGGCCTGATATTTTATGCAGTTTACCGACAAAATTTTAGTTGTCTTTGAAAAGTGCAGCCGTTATACTATATAACCAGCATTGGACTGATATCATACGTGTATTGAATATGACCGGCGGATGACCGGCGGTCATCATAATAAAAAAGGAGGAGCACAACATGAAATTTTCCAGCAAAGTTGAAAAATGCGGCTTGTCTCCGATGCGCAAGTTCCACCCGTACGCGGTGGCGGCGAAGGCACGCGGCATCAACATCTATCACCTCAACATCGGCCAGCCTGACGTACAGACTCCTCCCGCGTTTTTCGAGGCGGTCCGTCACTTCGAGCAGCCGGTGCTGGCCTACGCGCCCTCGCCCGGCATCCCCGAGCTGATCGACGCGATCCAGAACTACTATGACAAGCTCGACATGCACTTCGACAAGAGCGAGATCTACGTCACCGTCGGCGGCAGCGAAGCGCTTCAGATCGCGCTGCAGTGCATTCTTGACGACGGCGACGAAATTCTCATTCCCGAGCCGTTCTACCCCAACTACAACACGATGACCCGCACCTGCGGTGCATCGATTCGCCCGATCCCGACCTGCCCCGAGGAGGGCTATCACTACGCTGACCGCGAGAAGATCGAGTCGCTCATCAACGAGCACACGCGCGCCATCATGGTCACGAATCCCGGCAACCCGACCGGCGTTGTGCTGAGCCACGAGGAGATGGAGATGCTCGTCGATGTCGCACAGAAGCATGATCTGTTCCTCATCGGCGACGAGGCGTACCGCGAATTCGTCTACAGCGGGGAGAAGCTCCAGTCGTTTGGCGAGTTTGCCGACAGGGCGGGTGACAACATCATCGTCATCGACACGGTCTCCAAGCGCTTTTCCGCCTGCGGCGCGCGTATCGGCTGCCTGATCTCCAAGAATAAGGAGTTCATGAACCACGCGATGAAATACTGCCAAGCAAGACTTTCGGTCGCGACGCTCGACCAGATCGCGTCTGCCGCGCTCTACACCGTCGGCCCCGAGTATTTTGCCGCCGTGCGCGACGAGTATAAGAAGCGCCGCGACACGCTCTGCCGCAAGCTCGGCGAGATCCCCGGCGTGGTGTTCGACGTGCCGGGTGGCGCGTTCTACGTGATGGCCGCGCTGCCGGTCGACGATGCCGACAAGTTCCAGCAATGGCTGCTCGAGGAATTCAGCGACAACGGCGAGACCGTGATGATGGCCCCGGGAGGCTCGATGTACGCGACGCCCGGGAAGGGCAAAAACGAAGTCCGCATGGCCTACGTCCTCGAAAGCGACAAGCTCGAGCGCGCCATGGATATCCTCAAAAAGGCCATCGAGGTCTACAACGCCAGATAAAAAGGAGAAGATACCTATGATCCGTCATATCGTAATGTGGAAGTTCCGCGAGGGCACCGAGGAAAAGGCCAACGAGTTTCTGACGAAGCTTGCCGCGCTCGACGGCGTGATCCCGCAGCTCAAAAAGAGCGAGGTCGCGCGCAACATCGGCAAGGACAACTACGACGCCGTGCTCGTCTCCGAGTTTGAGACGATGGATGACCTGAACGCCTACAAAGTCGATCCCCGCCACGTCGCCGTGAGCGACATCTGCAAGTCCATCCGCGCCGACCGCGTGGCCGTAGACTACGAATTTTAATCAAAAACAAAGAGCGCCGAAAGGCGCTCTTTGTTTTTGAAAAGGATCGCGCTCCGCGGCAGCGCACGCACCGTAGGCGCGCACGTTTGCGGAGCGAGAGGAGTTTTTCCTGACGCGCATGTCGTCAGAAAAAACGATCTCAATTTTTTCGCGCCTGCGGGCGCAAAATGGTTTTGATTATTTTTTGTCGCGACCTGCGCGTGACAAAAAATACTTTGCGCGAAGCGTGTGTCGCAGCCACCCTACGGGTGGCAAGGCACAAAGCGCAGCGAAACTTTTTCAAAAAAGAGGCCATTTATGGCCTCTTTTTTGAGCTGCAACCGCTGGTTGCTAACTTTTCAACCCCGCTTGGTGGACTTTTTGCGCGCCTTTTGGTAAGCTGAACGCAGAAAATCTGCAAAGGAGAACCCCATCACATGACACTTGGAGAGAACATCGTGCGCCTGCGCACACAGAAAAACTCGTCGCAGGGCGACCTTGCCGACGCGCTGGACATCTCGCGCCAGAGCGTATCCAAATGGGAGACCGACGCCTCCATCCCTGAGCTTGACAAGCTATTAAAGCTCTCCGAGCTCTTCGGTGTGACGCTTGACGAGCTGGTGCGCGGCGAGGACGCGCCGAAGACGGAAACAGCCGCGCCCGCGGCACAGGCAGTACCCGCCTCTTTCACGCCGCAGACTTCGTCCGAGCAGGAAAAGCGTCACACCATTGTGGGCACGATCTTATTGTGCAGCGGTGCAGCCCTTTTGCTTGCCTGCCTGATACTCACCGGTGATCTGTTGGCGGGGCTTATTTATGTGCTGCCGTTTTTCCTCTGCGGCATCATCTGCTTTACGGTGAAGCATCGCACGGGCCTGTGGTGCGGCTGGGCAGTCTATACCTGCATCGATTTCTATCTCCGCTTTGCGACCGGCCTTTCGTGGACGACCACCTTTATGACGCATCTCTGGACGGCGCAGATGAACTACGCGCGCCTCGCTATCTCGTGGGCGCAGCTCCTCGGCATGTTTGTGATGCTCGTCTGCACAGTGCGCTCCTATCGGACGCTCAGGCTGCCCGCGACGAAAAAAGAGGTCACATGGCTGATCGCCGGCTGGCTCATCGCACTCGTCGTGCTGCCGCTTCTGATGAGCTACGGCATCATGCCGCTGTGGAGAGATGCGCTGCACAACTACAGCAATTTTTCACCGTATTTCTTTCTCAGCGTCCTATGCGACTATGTGCGGCTCGCGCTCGTCAGCATTCTGCTCGTGCGCACGCTCGCCGTCTGGCGCTTGCAGCGGGAAGAGAAGAAAGAAAATAAGTGAATCGGAACAAAAAAAGCGAACCGCAGCGCGGTCCGCTTTTTTGCTGTAAAAATCAAATTACTTCTTGCTCTTTTCCAGCGCGGCGAGTTTCATGCAGCAGCAGAAGACGGCCATCGCCTGTTCGAGCTCCTCGACCGGGGGCAGCGACGGAGCGACGCGGATGTTGCTGTCGGCGGGGTCGTGGCCGTACGGATACGTTGCGCCCGCGCTCGTCATCACGACGCCCGCATCCTTGGCGAGCGCCAGCGTGCGCTTGGCAAGGCCGGGGGCGGTGTTCACGGAGACGAAGTAGCCGCCCTTGGGCGTGTGCCAGCTCGCGATGCCGAGCGGCGCGATCTCGCGCTCGAGCGTGTCGACGACCATGTCGAACTTCGGCTTCATGATCTTGGCGTGCTCCTTCATCAGCGCGAGGGTGTGCTCCTTGTTCTGGAGGTACTTGACGTGGCGCAGCTGGTTCATCTTGTCGAAGCTGATGGCCTGCACGCCGATGAGCTTGCACATGTACTCCATGTTGGCCTCGCTGCACGCAAAGCACGCAATGCCTGCGCCGGGGAGCGTCACCTTGCTCGTGGAAGCGAACTCGAAGACCATGTCGGCGTTGCCGTACTTCTCGCACTCGCTCAGAATATCCTTGAACGGGACGAACTCGCCGTCAAACTCGTGGATGCAGTAGGCGTTGTCCCACATGAGCAGGAAGTCGGGAGCCGCGGGCTTCATCTTCGCAATGCGCTCGATGGTCTCGTCGGAGTAGATGATGCCGTCGGGGTTCGAGTACTTCGGCACGTTCCACATGCCCTTGACGCTCGGGTCCTTGATGAGGTTTTCGACAATGTCCATGTCGGGGCCGTTTTCGGTCATCGGAATGGTGATGAGCTCAAAGCCGAAGCTCTCGGTCACCTTGAAGTGGCGGTCATAGCCCGGCGCGGGGCAGAGCCATTTGACGCTCTCTTCCTTGCACCACGGCTTTTCGCTGTGCAGCAGGCCGTGGGTGTAGGCCTTGGAGACCGTGTCGTACATGAGCTGGAGGCTCGAATTGCCGCCGGCGAAGACCTGAGAGGTCTTGCAGCCGAGGATATCGGCGAACAGCTTACGCGCGCTCTCAAGACCCTTGAGCTCGCCGTAGTTGCGGGCGTCCACGCCGCTGTCCACGCACTCCTCGGCGCTGGTCAGCGCGGTCAGGATGCCGCTGACAAGGTCGAGCTGCTGCTTGCTCGGCTTGCCGCGTGCCATGTTGAGCTTGAGGCCCTTGGCCTTCCAGCTCTCGTATTCGGCGGACACCTTGTCGTATTCCTGCTGCCACTCGGCAGCGGAAAGAGCCATATAATCCATGATGATTCTCCTTTACAGGTAATTTATCCGATTAAAGTAACTGCATTATAGCACAGGGAAAAATCAGGCGCAAGTGTCCACATGTAACAATCATTTGTTTTGCCTGTGGCAACAAGTTGACTCATTGAACAGATTGTACCGCCCCTCGCCGCAATAGAGAGGGGCGCTGCTTTTTTGACGAAAGCGGGAAAGAAAACGCGTCAGCACTAAACATAGTGCTGACAGCGCGTCCAAATCAGGCAAAAAGTAAGGCCGCGGAAAGCACATCGCTTTCCGCGGCCTTGATCGTTTTTATAGAATTGGTCTTGTCACAGCTCGGTAAAGGTGCGAATTTCGTCGAGCTGGGCGTAACGCCGCGCGTGTGTTGTGCTCACCTTTCCGGCGCAGACGGGGCAGCCGCATTGCTGCGCGCCGGTGCGCGGATAGACGACCGATTTCCACACGTGTCCCTCGGGACACTGCCACCAGACCTTTTTGTTGCTGCCGGGCGTGACCATTTCCGGCGTCAGCGCGCCGTTGAGAGACGGGTGCCACTGCGCGGCAATGTCGGGGCAGAGCGTCTTGAGATCATTGAAGCCCTTGAGCACCTTGCGCCCCGCGCAATAGGGACATCCGGTCTTGCGCTGTGTGCGCGAGGCGACCGTCGCGCGGTAGGAATGCCCCAGCTCGCAGCGCCACCAAGCGGGACGGTTGGAACTGACGGCGACATCGCTCGGCTTTAAGCGCCCGTTTTTACGCTTGTCCCACTGTGCGGCGATCTCGGGCTGGAGGTGGGCAAGGTCATTTTCGCCCGTGACGATCGTCTTGCCCGCGCACACGGGGCATCCGTGCCCCCACGCCGTGCGCGAGGCGACGGGCGACTGCCACGAGTGCCCCTCCGGACAGCGCCACCAGATGCGGATCTTCGAGCCCGTGGAGACGTCGCGCGGCGAAAGTGGGCCGTTTTTCTCGCGGTCCCACTGCGCGGCCACGTCGGGATAGAGCGTTTCCAAATCGTTGAAGCCGGGCAGGACCTTTCGCCCCGTACAGTACGGGCAGCCGCTCCCCTCGGAGCGCACATGCACCGTCGTCTGCCACGAATGGCCGTTTTCACACGTCCACCAGACTTTTTTCTTGCTGCCGTAGGAAACGGTGTCCGGCGTGAGCGGAAAATTGCGCGATTCGTCCCATTCTTTCAGTAAGTTTGTCCTTTCGTGCAGCATGCAGAACTCATAAAATGTTTGTCGCATGTTCATTCCTCCCCTCTTTTCGGCAAAAAGGTTTCCCGCCTGTACCTTGCTTTCAGAGAGGGTCGGGCGGTGCAGGAAGGGCGCTGCCCTTCCGAATGATTTGCAACCGGCTGTCATAACCGCACACGGCGGCCTTAGACCCCTCTGGCTTTGCGTCCCTGCTTTTCAGCAGGTTTGCCAAACATTGCTTGATTTGCTTGTCAGATCAGTACAGGCGCTTTCGCGCCGGAAACGGGGAAGAAAAAACTTCCACTTTGACAGAATCGATAAAAAGAGCTCGGCTGATTCTGCCGTATCTGTATTCTATCACGAACTTTCCGTAAAAACAAGGCAGGTGACAAGACAGAATTCGGAAAAGTGATATAAAATTTGAAAGAAATTAGCAGAAAGTTAGCATTTTCATACCGCTTCTCTATGTTTTCGACGTGATGGAGAGGACTGAAACCGCGTACGGCGATGCGACCGCAAACGCGCTTTCTTGACATCTTCCGCCGTTTCGGTATGATAGAACCATCCCGTTTTTTGGAGGCAACTATGCATTCAGTGACAACCAGAAAGGCCGCGCTCGCGGCGCTTCTCGTTCTGGCGGCGCTCATCTCCATCTTCGCGGTGGGGAAGAGAGCGTCCGACCCTGCGTACCATCAAGCGTCCATCGACGCGCTCGCAGAAAAGCAGGAGACGGTGCTTGAGCTGACGGCGGCGTCGACCGCCGCGAGCGCAGCCATCACGCTCCTGCCGGGCGACACCGCGACGCCCATCGCCGAAAAGCTCGCCGACCTGAGCGGCTATTTCCTCATCGTGCTCTGCGCCATCTTTTTGGAAAAGTATCTGCTGACGATCACATCCTACGTGTCGTTCACGATCCTGATCCCCGCAGCCTGCGCGCTCGGCATCGCTGCGCTCTTTTCCGAAAAGCTGCGCGCCGCGCTGGGGAAGCTTGCATGGCACGTGCTGCTCTTCGCGCTTGCCATCGCGTTTGCCATCCCCGCGGGTGTTAAAGTCTCGAGCATGATTGAGGACACATACCGCGCCTCGATCGAGGAGACCATCACAAACGCCGAGCAGACGACCGAGGACATCCAGTCCGCCACCTCGGGCGAGGCGGACGAGAGCGAAAAAAGCGGCCTTTCCGGCCTCTTTTCCAAGGTGACTGAGGGCATCACCGGAGCGGCGACCGCCGCGGTCGGGCAGCTCAAAACGGTCCTGAACCGCTTTATCGAGGCCCTCGCCGTCATGCTCGTCACGGCGTGCCTGATCCCGATTTTAGTGCTGCTGTTTTTTGCCTGGCTCGTCAAGCTGATGCTCGGCATCGACTTACCGCCGCTGCGCGCAAAGCTCGGCGACGGTAAGGTGCACAGCACGAGCGGCGCGCCGCGGATATGACCACATGGCCATCGTAAAAAATATACGATAACTTAAAAGTGCGGCGAGCGCAGCGATGCCGCTTTGGGGGGCAGCAAGGTTGGCAAAATCTAGCGACGGCAGGGGATTCTACCAAGACTGCATTCAGATCAGGGAGCGACAGCGAAGATAGAAAAAAGTCAAATCGTTTAGAACCATCACCCGGCAGGTACCCGATTCCGCAGGCTGAGCAGCTCTTCAAGCCTCAAAACCGCAATGTCGGGGGGCGAGGGGGTTCCCCCTCATCCTTCCCTTGGGATTCAAAAGGGGACATTCTCTTCTCGAAGAGAATGTCCCCTTTATTCGCTCTCCCCTGCGGGTTAGCAGGAGAAAACTCCGCAGCGCTGCGCGCGCTGCTGATTTACCTTACCTCCGCAAATCGCGTCGTCAGAACGACACGACTTCCTGCGCGGGCTTCGACGTGGTGGTGATGCGCTCGACGTACAGCACGGGGCCCTCGCCCTCATAGGCGTCGAGGTGCTCTTTTTTGACAGTGGCAGTGATATCGACCCAGTCGCGATTCTTGTAGGCCTTCAGGCTGTCGCCCTTGGCGACGATACCGACGAACTGGATGTCGTTTTCGCAGCAGGTCATCACGAAGCGGCCGGGGCAGTGGATGCCCGGGAACTTCTTCGAGTGGCACATGATGAGCTTCATGTGGACCTTTTTGCCATCCCAGCGGTCGGGATGGTCCATCGCGTCGACGTACCACACGCCGTAGTCGTCGTCGGGAATGTCGATGAGGTCGGGCGTCATGTCGAACGGGCACTCGTCGCCGGTCAGGTAATCCTCGCTGTTGCCGTCGTTGTCCTCAAGGTAGATGTCCGCGCGGCGGTTGACCATGCGCAGATTGCGCGCGCGCAGGCTCTCTTTGAGCTTGTCGTCGCAGCGGTTGAAGACGATCATGTCCGCGTTCGTGATCTTTTCCATCATGAGCTGACCCATGTTCTTGACGAACAGCTCGAACGTCGGCGCCTGCACGAACGTCATGATCTGATAGAGCACCCAGTTGGCGGGCAGCACCTCGCGATAGAGCTTTTCCATCTGCCACATGCCGTTGTACTCGATGAGCACCTGCTTAGGGTGGTGTTTCTTTTCGAGCTCCTTGCAGAAGGCGAGCGTCAGCTCCTCTTCGTCGTCCACCGTGACGACGGTGACGTTGTCGAGCGCCTTCTTCTCGTATTCTTCGTCGCCCTCTTCGCAGCAAATGAGAAGCGTCTTGTCCTCGCGGGCGAAGCCGTCCTCCAAAATGCCGTTGATAAAGCTTGTTTTGCCGGAATCGAGGAATCCGGCGACCAGATAAACAGGAATATCCATGCCTTACACTCCAAACAGTTCTGCAAGCTCGTGCTCTTTGAGCTCCGCGCCGATAACGCACAGACGGCCCGTATAGTCGGGATGGCCCGCGCGGACCTCATGCTCTTCGGGCACGTAGTCGAATTCGAGCCAGCCGTCCTCGCCGTTCACGATGCCCTTGGCGCGCAGGATGTGGCCGTAGTCGCCGCTGTCCAGCTTGTGGAGCATGTCTTCAAGCGATTCCTTGCTGAACTTCTTCGGCGTCTCCTTGCCCCAGGAGGAGAAGACGTCGTCGGCGTGGTGATGATGGTGATGGTGGCACTCGCACTCGGGATCGTCGCACTCCTCGCCGTCGTGGTGATGGTGGTGATGCTCGTGCTCGTCGTGCTCGTCATGGTCATGGTCGTGATGATGATCGTGCTCATGGTCATGCTCATCCTCATCGTGGTCATGCTCATCCTCATCGTGGTCATGGTGATGCTCGTGTTCATGCTCATGGTCGTGCTCGTCATGCTCATCGTGATGATGGTGATGCTCATGCTCGTGCTCGGCCTCTTCGATCTCGTGCTCGCGGCGCATCTTTTCAAGGAGCTCGTCGCTCAACGACACCCTTTCGATGGCGGAGAGGATGGTCTTGCCGTCCAGCTCGTCCCACGGAGTCGTCAGGATGGCGGCGTCGGGGTTCTTCTCGCGCAGCATCGCGGCGGCGGCCTCAAGCTTCTCCTGCGAGAGCTTCTGCGTGCGGGAGAGGATGATCGTGCCGGCGGCCTCGATCTGGTTGTTGTAGAACTCACCGAAGTTCTTCATATAGACCTTGACCTTGCTGGCGTCGGCCACGGTGACATAGCTGTTGAGCTTGAGCTCGCCCGGGCACTCGTCGACGGTGCGCTCGACGGCGACGATGACGTCAGAGAGCTTGCCGACGCCGCTCGGCTCAATGAGGATGCGGTCGGGGTGGAACTGCGCCACGACCTCCTTGAGCGCCTTGTTGAAGTCACCGACGAGGGAGCAGCAGATGCAGCCCGCGGACATCTCGGAGATCTCGATGCCGGACTCCTTGAGAAAGCCGCCGTCGATGTTGATCTCGCCGAATTCGTTCTCGATCAGCACGAGCTTTTCGCCGCTGTAGGCTTCCGCGATCAGCTTTTTGATGAGCGTGGTCTTGCCGGCGCCCAGAAAGCCGGAGAAAATGTCAATTTTCGTCATAAGAAATACGCTTCCTTCTTTTTTATTGATTTCCAAACCTATATTATAAGCAGAATTTGTGAACGATTCAAGTCTTTTTCCGCGTGAAATGCGCCTTTTTCCCGCTCATAGGCCTATGCCTGGCAGCGGCACGCGGTGAGGCAGGATCACATGCCCAAAGCAGATGAAGCGCTTTCCGCTCCCAGGGCCGCAGACGACGTCCGCGCCGCTGCGGTCCCGCCCCAGAGAGAAGAGGTACGAAACGCCGAGCGGGTCGCGGTAATACTGCTTGCAGAGCATGTCGCCCCCGACGCAGAAGATGCCCACGTCGCCCGCATGCAGCGGGTCGTGATTGAGGTAGGCGACGCTGCCGCTGTGCAGCACGGGTTCTAAACTGTCGTCGCGGATGCGCACGGCGAATTCCGCTCCCGGCGGCACGTCGCCGTGGTCGACGATGTAGTCAAAATCCTCGCCTAGCACGGGGGCGGCGTAGCCCGCTGCCTCGATCGAGCGGTAGAGCGGGATGCGGCGCGGCGCGCCCACACCGTCCTGTCTCGCGTGCATCGTGCACAGGGCGCTGACGAGGCTGCCTACCGTCTCGCGCTCGAGCGGCGAGAGCGAGCGGCACTTTTCAATCAAATCCTGCTCCGCGCGCGAGCAGACGAAGCTGCCTGAGCGGAACGAATCGCGGTAAAGGTAGTTCGGGTCGATCTCAAGCGCGTCGAACAGCCGGAGCAGCACCTCCTCCTTCGGCGAGCTGACGCCGTTTTCATAGTTGCTGATGGCAGAGGGCGAAACGCCAAGCTCCTCCGCCAGCGCCGCGCGCGAGAGATGAAGCTCCTCACGCCGCAGACGCATTTGTTTGCCAAAACTCATCAAAATTCCCCCAGAAAACGCAGGCTGCGACAAGATTTGACTGTATTCTATCGCAGAAGCTTGTATCTGTCAATCAATTATAACAAGAAACTTGTGATTTTATTCTTGACATAGCAAGATTCTTGTGATATCTTGATTTTGCTAACAAGTCCTT
>ERZ827450.2385-NODE-2385-length-15585-cov-2.594913_pt1 | contig 15585 bp, 10 predicted proteins | sample MGYA00519773_ERZ827450 | MGnify/ENA primary metagenome ERZ827450 (study PRJEB31778, sample SAMEA3449306) | human gut metagenome | biome: human gut; feature: human-associated habitat; material: faeces | place: United Kingdom | collected 2010/2012 ...
CCCGGTACTTGGGTGGACGATTTGTTTTGCGCTGTTAAGTACGGCAGGTTCCTATGCAATGGGACTGATTCTTGCCATTTTGTTAAACAATCCGCATATGAAAGAATCAAAAATTTACCGTGCAGTACTGATTGTGCCGTGGGCATTGCCATCTACGATTGCAATCCTCGCATGGCAGGGCCTGCTAAATGAGCAGTATGGTGGAATCAATAATTTACTGCATACAATCGGTATTGCCTGGAATGTACCGTGGCTGACCAATCCATTCTGGGCAAGGGTTGGGCTGATTATCGTGAATGTGTGGCTGGGATTTCCCTATATGATGAATGTCTGTCTTGGCGGACTACAGGCGATTTCTGGTGAATACTATGAGGCGGCTAAAATGGATGGGGCATCAAAATTTCAGTGCTTTAAGAGCATTACATTGCCGATGGTGACGAAACTTTCCATTCCTCTTGTAATTTCTTCGTTTGCGGCTAATTTTAACAATTTTGGAAATATATACATGATTACACAAGGTGGACCGGCGAGAGTGGATAACCAGTTTGCGGGTTATACGGATATCCTTGCTAGTACCACCTATAAGATGACCACATGGTCGAACCGGTATGAACTGTCTGCAACGTTCAGTGTGCTGATCTTTATCATTGTCGGAACATTTACGCTGATTAATATGCGGCTGTCCGGCTCATTTAAGGAGGTTGATTAAATGAAAAATAAAAAGAAAATATCCGCCTCAGAACAACGGACACTGTGGGGAAGCAGGGTGGTCATATGGATCACGATGATCGTGGTGCTGTTTCCGGTCATATGGATTGTTATGTCCTCTTTTTCCGCGGGTGACAGCTTTTTCCTGTCCTCATTGTTCCCTGAAAAATTCAGCATTGAACATTATGTGGAACTGTTTCGGGAAATGGGTTTTTAATTCCCTGAAGTTTTGCTTTATTGTAGCAATCATACAACTTGTGCTTACTTCACTTGCAGCGTATGCGTTTGCAAGACTGCGGTTTGTGGGAAGAAAATATGGGCTGATGGCACTTTTGATATTACAGGTGTTTCCAAACAGCATGGCAGTTGCCGGATACTATATTTTAATTTATAAGTTCGGGCTGGTGGACAACAGCTTTGCACTCATTCTTGTGCTTGCAGGTGGAAGTGCTTACAATATCTGGTTACTTAAATCTTATATCGATGGACTTCCGGTGGAATTGGATGAAGCTGCAATGGTGGATGGAGCAAATGAATTCCAGGTTTTTTATAAGATCATCATCCCGCTTGCAATGCCACAGCTTGCCGTGATCTTCCTGTTTTCGTTTATTGCAACATACAGTGAATATGTGATTACCTCAATCTTTTTGCAGACACCGGGAAAAATGACGCTTGCACTCGGACTGCAGTCCTTTATCAGTGATCAGTTTGCTGCGCACTGGACTTTGTTTGCTGCAGCAGCAGTGATTTCATCCCTGCCGATCATGATCATCTTTATGTGCTTACAGCGATTTATTCAGAATGGATTGGTTGCCGGAGGGGTAAAAGGATAAAATGAAATATCATCGGGGATTCTTCATGAAGATGGCAAAATAGGGACGAATGAGGATTTTTCCGGATTAGCGGGTCTTTTAGAATCTGCAATTTCTGGAGTACGTGCTTCTGCTGCATCAAGTACCAAAATTATGCTTCATCTGGATCAGGGTGGAAAAAATCAGTTGTATACCTGGTATTTTGGTGGATTATTGAAAGAGTCACCAAACTTGGATTTTGATGTATTTGGATTATCTTATTATCCAATGTGGCATGGAACCATGGAGGGGCTTCAGTATAATTTGAATTACTTGGCGACCACCTATAATAAAGAAGTGTGTGTTGTAGAAACTGCGTATGCATGGACAACGGAAGATGGTGATGGTGAAGGAAATGTATTCATTAGTGGAGATGAAGAAGTTGGAGGATATCCTGCAACAGTAGAAGGACAATTTGAATTTATGAATGATCTGGAATCAATCATTTTAAATGTACCAGATGACAAAGGTATTGGATATTTTTATTGGGAACCAGAATGGATACCTGTAGAAGGCGGAACATATGCTACATCTGCAGGGGTTGCGTATAAAAATGATACCGTAACGCCAAGTAATACATGGGATAACATGACGTTGTTTAATTTTCAGGGAAATGCATTAGATTCTATTAAGGTGCTTAATAAACCGTGTGAAAATTTATTGACAAATATCAGTTTTGAACAGAATGGGATAACTACTTCACCGAGTGGATGGAATGTATGGACAAGTGATTCGTCAGATGAAAATACTGTAAGAACAGAATATGGTGATGCATATGATGGAGATTACAAATTAACATTTTGGGATGATAAAGAGTATTCGTGTTCTGTATATAAAACGTATACAAATATTCCGAATGGAACATATAAATTCTCAATTTGGGCAAAGACAAATGGGAAACAGGATGTTTTACAACTTTATGCAAAAAATTATGGAGGAAGTGAGCTTGATACCACGATTGAAACAAGTGACATTAATTGGAATATTTTTAGTATAGACAAGATTGTTGTTACAAATCATACGTTGGAGATCGGGGTTTATTCTGTAGCAGGAGCAAATGACTGGTGTAACCTTGACTTGGCAATGTTAAGAAAAATTGATTAATTATATTTAAAATTTTTAAGGGGATGGTTTTGATCGTCCCCTTAATTTTTGAATTGTTCTTTGACTGGTGGAATCTTATGAAAAAGAAAATATGGAATAGGTGCAGAAAAAATGGTAGACTATAAAAAAGAGTTTTTGTAGGGGTGTAATAAATGTTAACGGATATGATGAAAGACGAATTGGTAAAAGGGTTACTTAATCTGTTTCATGAAAATTTATCAATGATTATTTTGTATGGATCTGTTGCAAGAAATGAAGCTACATCAGAAAGTGATATAGATATAGCAATCATCACTAAAAATGATATGAATGAAGAAATAAGAAATAAATTTATTTGCTGGTCAGCAGAGATGGATATACGTTATGATAAGATTTTTTCTATCATCGATATTAAAGAAGAAAATATGAAAAAGAGGGGGGAAGTGCTTCCATTTTATAAGAATGTACAAAAAGAGGGGGGGTATTCTTTGGAAGGCAGCTTAAAAGAACTAGCACGATATTAGCACCTGTAGAGCAGAACATAATCTGTTTTACAGGTGCTTTTTTCAATTAATAAGGAACTGGTACTTTCGTCTCTTGTGAAAATGTCTAATTAAAAGACTAAAAAAAGACTAAAAAACTTTAAATTAAGTAATACTTTACAAACGATTAATTTTCTATTAACTAAATATTGACTTAAAATTACTTTGTGATATACTGAATTTATCAAATAAATTAAGCAATTGCACACTGGTTCCCATATTTTTTACTGCACTCCCCAAGTATGCAGTACCCTCTCCCTGAAATATGGGAAGCAGCGTGCAATTGCTTTTTTATTAAGTGAAACCGGATAGATGGAGGGTGCTGGAAGGTTTTTACAACTAAAATGGAGAAGAAAGGAAAGGTAGAGCAAAAACATGAGAAGGGTAGGAAAACAGATTGTTGCCATCACGCTGGCAGCGGCAATGATGGGGTCACTGACACCGGAGGCATGCACATTTTTACAAAATGAGGTGGTGTATGCGGCGGAGACGGAAAATCAGGTATGGACGAGTGGGGACGGTGAGAGTCTGGTATTTGATGCAGGTAAAGATGACAAATGGACAGATAAGGCATTTGCGAGTAATAATACAGAAGAACAACCAAATGCGGTTCGGCTTGAAAATGTAAAAGTAGGAACAACGGTAAAAGTAAAGGCAAAAGTTAAAGTTTCTGATGCGACTGGACTTGATGGGGCAGAAAATCCAAAAGGAGAGTATAATGCCATTCAGCTTGCAAGTGCAATACAGTCGGGGAATGGATGGACGTATGCGAAGTCAGATGACTATCCGTTTTTAAAAGGAGAAGATTTTAAGGATGGAGAAGCAACGGTTACATTTAAATATACGGCAGAAGCAGGAGCCCTGCAGTCTGTTTTTTTCCAGTATAATACATCTTCTGATTTTACAGGGACGGTTACCATTTCGGATATTGAAGTTTATGACGTAGCAGAATCAGAGTCAGGGCTGACCAAACAGGAGCCAACCGTTCTCTCTGATTTAAATGATGAATCCCAGGTAAATCTGTGGGCAGGCGAAACCGGATATCAGTATTTCCACGGTGGAGAAGAAAATGCTGCTCCGGAACTTTCCTATGATGCAAATGGCGGAGACGGAAGATTAAAAGTAAGCCTGAATTATACAGCCAACTCCGGCGAATCATGGAGTGAGGCAAAAGTGAAATTCACACCGAAGACACCGGCTGATATCAGCAATTATAATCAGGTGAGTGTGGATTTGATTTATCCGGAAAGCAGTAATATTTCCAAGATAAAATTTTTCTCCAACAGCGGAATCAATAAAGATACCAGCATAGATTCGTCCGAGGCAACAGATGCAGGAAACGGATATAAGAAAGTTACAGTTACTTTAGGATTTTCTCCATCTGCCACACCAATGGATGATCTGACAATCGGACTTATCGGAGCCAACAGTTCCTTTGCAGGGGATGTTTATCTGGATAATCTGATACTTTCCCAGAAGGATGCCAGTGGTGATTTTGTGACAATTACCGCAACACCGAATACAGACGGAACACAGGCAAAACCAGAAGCAACAGATAAAACCCTGACCATGACAGATCCGGATGCCAGCAATAGCGCAAAGGCATTGTATGCATATCTGCAGGGACTGACCGAAAGTGATCAGGTACTGTTTGGACATCAGAATGATGTGAGCCATTCCGTAGGAAACAACGATCTGGGAGATGTAAAAGATGTGACCGGTTCCGTCAGCGGTATTTTCGGCATTGACTCCCTGGCGTTGTTTGGAAGCGAGGCTGGTGGTACGGATGCGGCATCTGCACTGCAGAGTTCCATTGACTACAGCAAAAAGGCGGCCCAAAACGGTGCAATCGTTACCTTATCCACCCATATGCCGAATTTCACCAATGCAAAGATTAAAAAGAATGCAGATGGAACCTACGATTTCTATAACTGTGATTTTAATGAAGCAAAAGATTTATCCGGTGATTCGTTAAAGAAGATTTTGCCTGGTGGAGAGAAGAATGAGGTATTTAAGGCATATCTTGATACGATTGCATTCTATGCCAATGCATTGGAAAAGGAGAATATCCCGGTGATTTTCCGGCCATTCCATGAGGATACCGGCGGCTGGTTCTGGTGGGGCAGTGCAAACACCGCAGAAAGTTACAGGAGTCTGTATGCATATACCAGAGATTATCTGGAATCCAAAGGCGTGCACAATATGCTTTATGTGTATTCGCCAAACGGACCGCTGGAGACCGAGGCAGAGTATATGTCGCGGTATCCGGGAGATGCCTGTGTAGACATTCTGGCATTTGATTATTACAACGACTTTAATACTTATCCGGCAGAGAGTGATACTTCATTCTTTGATCATCTGGATCAGACCTGTCAGGTTGTATCATCACTTGCAAAACAGCATAACAAGCTGGCTGCGATTTCGGAGACCGGTGTACGTGTGATGAAAAAGGATGGAAGTGATAACGAAGGGCTTCTTGTAAAAAATAATCCGGTCAGTGAGGCAAAGTCGGGTGTGAACTGGTATCAGAAAGTGAATGATATCGCAAAGAAAAACGACATGCCATATTATATGGTATGGGCAAATTTCAGCGATACCAATTTCTATGTGCCGTATAAATACAGTGATACCATGGGTCAGGAAATGGTCAATGAGTTTATTGATTACTACAACAACGCGGATTCAGTATTTGGAAACGGTACGAATTTCTATGGAAATATCGATAAGTACGCAGGAGTAAAGACGGATAATTACAAAGATGTCAGCGGATACATGGTAGCACCGTTTGATATGGATACGATTTTAAAGCCAACTGCATTAAAGGCAAGTGTTTCCAATGCCGGTGAAGTATCGTTTGTTGTAAAGGATACGGCAAAGGGCAAACAGTTGACATTGCCGGCTGCAAAAGGCTCCGACAGATTCTATACGGCGCAGCTGACACAAAAGGAAATGGATCAGATCGGAGAAACAGATGTTGCATCCATTACACTCGTTGCAGATGGAAAAGAACTGTCCACGATCACAAATCTGAGTATCGGAAAAGAAAAGGACAAAGCTCCGGCAGGTGTGCTGGAAAATTTTGACTACTATGTCGGGAGTAATGGACTTCTGGATGCAGCTTACGGTGGAAATTCTGCCGCTGGATGCAGTTCGTCCTTTACGCTGGATCAGGAGCATAAGGCAGACGGTACATATGGTGCTGCATTTAGTTACAAATTAAAAACAACCGGTTCGGAAGTCTGGACGGGTCTGGTAAATGCAAGTCTGGGCAATACAGATTTTTCAGCCTATAATGCATTGAAATTCTGGACAAAACTTGATGGAAAAGGTCAGAAGGTTGTTGTACAGATCAAGGCAGGAGGAGAAGAGTATGAAGTATATCTGACCAATCTTGCGAAGACAGAAGATGCCTATGAAGTAACCGTTCCATTCTCAGCTTTTAAAGGGAAGACGGGTGGAAAACTTAGTGGGGATGCTTTAAAAGATGTGCAGGCATTCGGACTCTGGTGTAATTCCAACCCGGCAGGTTCCGCGGTAGATGTGGAATCGGTACTTTACTTTGATGCATTCAAAGGAACAACGATCAGTGATGCAGAAGCTGCAAAAGCAGATGCCGATGGCCTGATTGCGGTAAAACAGATCAGCCAGAGTGGAAATAATGGCGGAAATTCTTCCTCCGGCAGCAGCACCTCTGGTGGAAATTCCGGCAGCACAACAACACCGGATACAAAACCATCGGAAACCCGGAAAACGGACAAAACATTTGAGAATATTGCAAAAGATACAAATGCGACACTTACCGTTGGAAAGAACGATAAGGGAGAAGTGACAGATGCCCGGGCACAGCTGGACAAAACAGTAAAGAATGCTTCCGAGACAAAGAAGACTACAATTTCAGCAGATGTGGTTGCAAAATTAGTCCAAGAGGCAGGAACCAGCGACATCACGATTACCCAGACAACAAAGAACGCTTCCGGCAAAGTGATGAACAGCGTATCTGTCAATGCGAAGGATCTGCAGGCAGGCAAAAAGCTGACACTTGTAAAAGTTGATAAAAAGACAGGAGAAAAAGTCCTGATCAGCAGCAGGACTTATAAGGTTTCCAAAGACGGAACTGTGACAGCGGCTACCAAAGATGCCGGTGATTATGTACTGCTGAATGAGAAGGATGCAAAAGCCCTGAGCAGTAAAATCTTAAAGAGTATTGCATTAAAGGATACCAAGAAAACGGTTGCAAACGGAAAGAAGGCAAAAGTTACTTTTGATAAGAACCTGAACATGGAAAATGTAAAGAAGATCACTTATACATCTTCCAAAAAGTCGGTTGTAACCGTGAATAAAAATGGTACAATTGTCGCAAAGAAAGCTGGCAAAGCAGTTGTGAAAGTAAAAGTCACTTTAAAGAACGGAAAGACAAAGACTGTAAAGATGACGATCAAAGTGACAAAGTAAATTTACAGGAGTTTCGTCAAAATTTTAATAAGAAAAAGACGGTTTCGCAGGAAATCGTCTTTTTTCTTACCCATAATTGTAAAGAGAAGCGTGTGTGTTTTTTCGGGGGAATTGATTGTAATTTCAGGAACCTTTGTTTATACTAAAATCAATAGAAAAGAGAATGAGAAGGAGAACATTTATTATGGCAGGAAAACACATTTCCATTCCGGCACTTTTAAAGATCGGTGCGGGTGCATTGGACAATCTGGGGATTTACTTAAAAGAGTTACAGTTACAGAAAGTAGTTGTATTATTTGGAAACGGTCTTGTAGAAATGTTTGGTTCTACAGTTATGGAAGCATTGCAGCAGGAGGACATTGATATTTTAGAATATCAGGAACTTGATACCGTGCGGTTGGAAGATCTGACCAGTCTTGCATTTTCCATGCCGGCGAAGACGCAGGCAGTCATCGGCATCGGTGGCGGAAAAGTGATTGATGGTGCGAAATATTGTGGATTTCTGCGAAATCTGCCGTTTATCAGCATCCCGACATCGGCATCGAGCGATGGCTTTTCAAGTGCCAGTGCTTCCCTTCTGGTGGAAGGACGCCGCAAGTCCGTTCCGGCAAAACTTGCATATGGGATTGTGGTGGATACAAGGATTATCCGCAGTGCACCGGAGAAATTTTTATATTCCGGAATCGGCGATATGGTATCAAAAATTACGGCACTGTATGACTGGATTTTTGAGGAAGAACATGGGTACGGAAAAGTCAACGATTTTGCTGTTATGATTGCAAAGAAAGCAGTCAACAGTTTTGTGCGCACACCGTTTACTTCGATACAGGATGATCTGTTTTTAAAGGAACTTCTGGATTCTCTTGCGATGAGCGGAATTGCAAATGAGATTGCGGGCAGCAGTGCGCCAACGAGCGGCAGCGAACATCTGATTTCCCATGCGCTGGACAAGATGCTTGAGCATCCGCAGCTTCATGGGATTCAGGTCGGCATTGCAACCTATCTGATGAGTGTTGTGCAGGATCATCGTTACCGGAGGGTAGACACGATCTTTACGCAGACGGGGTTCTGGGATTATGTAAAGACGCTTGATCTGCATCGGGAGGATTTTGAGAAAGCAGTTGATCTGGCACCGTCCATCAAGCCGTTCCGCTACACGTATCTGCATGAGCAGCAGTACCGGGATCGCGCGAAGGAACTCCTGCATACAGATGCGCGGCTGCAGGAAATCCTGAAATAGAGAGGAAAATAAATTACAGGATATACAATGATAAAAGTAGCAATATGTGATGATGATATACAATTTATTTATAAATTGGAACAAAGTATTTTTCGGTTTGCAGAAATGAAAAGAATAAAAGTGGATGTTGACGGTTATACAAGTGGAGCAGAATTTATTCAAAAACTGCAGCAAAGCGAAAGGTATGATTTGTTATTTTTGGATATTGAATTAGGGGACAGCTCGGGGATTATCGTTGGAAACTGGATTCGATCCCAAATCCAATATGAATCCATGCAGATTGTTTTTGTATCGGCAAAAGAAATGTATGCCATGCAGCTTTTTGATCTGCGTCCAATGAATTTCCTCGTGAAACCCATACAACAGGAACGAGTAGATTATATATTAGATGAATATGAAAGGCTGTATCAGTTTCAGCCACATATTATAGAAATTGGGAAAGGAAGAAATTCGATACGGATAGAAGAACATTCTGTTTTTTATTTGCAGAGCCTTGCCAGAAAAATTCAAGTGGTAACAGCAAATGATACATTATGTGTTTATGGAAAACTTTCGGAGGTTATTCCTGCGTTGAATCCGCATTTATTCTGCGTGGTACATAAATCTTATGTCATTAATCTGCGGTATGCAGAATCTTTTCAGAAAGACAGCGTACACATGATCAATGGGGATGACATTCCGGTCAGTCGGTCTATGAAAAATAACCTTGATCATGCAATTATGGAAAAGATGAGGTGTGGCGGGTGAATAACATAGAAAGAATATTTGAAGCGGTATGTAACATATTAAGTGTGTATGTAAGTTTTAAAGTGACGGATGTTTTTCTGGAAAAGAAAAGAAAACTGCCACGGATGGCAAATATTGTTTATGTGCTCGTATGGCTTATTAATACAGTTGTTGCATTTGGTTTTCGAAATGCCATGGGAACTACGGTGAGTATGGTACTGCTTCTCTGGGCGGCAGAAGGTATATTGTATGAAGGAAGTATACTGCAGAAAATAATGGCAGGTTGTTTTACAGTATTGCTGGGGCTTACCATAGAATTTATCATGTATTATTATCTGGGAGATTTTTCTTTGTTTTCCGAAGGGCGGGCAATGGGAACCATCACAGGTGCAATGGTCAATCTGCTCATAGCAATGGGAATAAGACAGGTGATATGTCGGCGAAGGGTTATGGAAACACAGAACTATTACTTTATGATTCTTGTATTAGCCGGAAATATTGTCTGGATATATGCTCTTGAGAGTGTATCCGGCGAAAATTCGCCAAAAACAGTATTATCACTGGCTATTATGATCGTTGTAGATCTTGGAATGTTCTATTTGTATGACCGTTTGGGAGAAGCTTATCAGGATAAAATGCAGCAACGGCTTTTAAAGGAACATATGATGGCCTATCAGGAGCAGATGCATATCATGCAGCAGAATCAGAAAAAGCTGGATTCTTTGCGGCATGACATGAAAAACCATATGTATCTTCTGCAGACATATCTTAATGAAGGAAGGTATGATAAGGCACAGGAATATGTAAATAAAATGAGTGAGCATTTGCAGACGGAGCATAAGTATGTGAATACGGGGAATCTGGAACTGGATATGATTTTGAATCATAAACTGGCAAAAGCGGAGGCAATGTCCTGTCAGATTCAGTCGCAGATTGTGATTCCGTGCCAGTTGCCAGTGGATGGATATGATTGGAATGTTTTGTTTGGAAATCTGTTGGACAATGCAATTGAGGCAATGGAGCAGATAAAAGATCGTTTTTTGGAGATTCGGATACAATATGACAGGGGAATTCTGGGTATACAGGTGAAAAATACGTTTGATGGAAAAGTCAATAAACAGGGAGAACGTTTACTGACAAGGAAGAAACAACAGGCATTGCATGGAATCGGTATGCAGAATATTTCGGATGTTGTAGACAAATACGGGGGATGGAAATCTATAAATATCGATGAAAATATATTTGAGGTTCAGATTGTGTTATATCTTTGAAAAAATCCCATGGTGTATGCTATGGGATTTTTAATGCAGATTTTGACGAAAATCAAACCAATTTTAACATGCAGAAAGAATAATGGGAAAAATGAGGTATAGTATACACAAGAGAGGGGGAATGGCTATGAAAAATATTTTAAAAATAATGCTTATGATGATTGCAATTTTTACGATAGCAGGTTCTGCTGTCTATGCCGCGGAAATACCGGTTTCCGATCAGGATCAGTTAATAACGAGCAGCGATTGGACAGAAATCAGTAATTTACAGGATGAAATGAAAAAAGAAGAGCCGGATGCAACCATCGATTATGACAAGGCATTAAAAGTATATGTGGATTGTAATCTTATAAAATTGCAGACGGCAGATACGAAAAAACTCACAAGTGCTCTGGAAAGTGCAAATTATGTATGGGTCATTCCTTTTAAAATGGAAAAGACATATGGAATGTTTACCGTAGCCAAAGGACTTCCTTTGAGTGAAGAAGCAAAGTCTGTATTGACAAAAGCAGAACAGGAAGAAGTAAAAAATCATGCTGGAAAGTGGATGATTACAGAGACAGCAGAACATACAGTGGAACCTTACTATGATATACTTCTGGAAAAACGAGAGGCATTATCGGACTGTACGAGAGTAGTACTGGTGGGAAGTCAACCGGGAATGAGACAGCCGGTTGCACTTGGGATGGATGATGAAACAGCACGTATCTGGATTTCGTTGGGGTATCAGTATCCGGTTATGGAGAAAATTCCGGAAACTCAAAATGTGGAAAGCGGTGTCTATTCATTTGATTCTGTAGCGGAGATTTCAGATACTTATATTGAAGATTCTGAGGTAAGTACAGGAGCTGGAGTACAGAGCAGAAGTTCGATGAAATATGTGGCTGGCATTGGAATTATAGTGATAGGAAGCATATTAATCCTTAGTGTTTTAAAGAAAAAGAAATTGGAGGATTATGAATGAAGAGAATCAGTTTGTACTTATTAATTTTTACAATGCTATATTGTCTGTGTGCGTGTGGAAAAAATTTTGATGCAAAATCAAACAGTAGAGAAGATGATGGCAGAAAAGAACAAAAGATAATCATATCATCAATTCAGGTTGCTTCAAATACGAAGGTTATGCGTGCAAAGGTGTTCCTTCCGAACGCAAAATCTTTGGAAGGAACAAATTATTGGTTAGGTGGGTTAGATACTACCAGTAAGGTGGATGTAATAGATACAGGTGATGGTATTCAGATCAATGTGTGCGGCTTTTATTCCGATGATACTGCGTGGAAAAATCCGAAAGTATATAAGGGATTTCAATCACCGGATAATTCAAATACGCCATTAAAAAATGTTTTGGTTAAGGGAAAAGTTGTTCCAATGAAGGAGAAGATGTTAAAAGCGGATGTTAAGAAAACAAAAAAAACAATCCCTGTTGAAATTACACCTTATACGGTTAGTATTTGTCCCGTCAATGACTGGAGAGAAAAAGGGTGTTTTTATCATGTAGTTGCAACAACAAAAGACGGAAAGCAATATTCCATAGGAGAGTTACCTCTTACCGATGACAGAAAAGGAACTGAAAAAAAGAAACATCCTTTCATGGATGGTACAGATCTTGAAGAGCTTGGAGATGGCTATGCATCTGCAAGTGAAATGAAATATTGTGGGGCTCGTTATATTTTCAATCAGAAGATTGATATCACACAGATAGAACAGATAGAAATAATAAAATATAAAATCAGCAGATGATATAGGTATAAAAACAGGTCATAAATTTGTTGACGCTGACAGGAAACCATGTTAGGATGATGGCAGAGACTATCAATGAAGTGACAGGGGAATGAGTTTTTGACTCATCCCCCTGTTCTGATTATCAGGAGAAATGGATGAAAAAGAACAAGCAGATGAAACCAGACAATGTAGCAAAACGTCTATGGGCATTTTTTATCGTGCTCACCATGTGTATTACCGTGCAGCCTGTCGTGCCGGTAAAGGCGCAGGAGGCTGTGCAGACAGCGGCAAGAACGATCTATACGGAATTTAAAGATGGAAATTCTACCCATTCCGGAGATGGAAGCTATGGAAATCCCTACAATTTATTTGAGGATGCCTATGCGGCTGCCGGCAATGGGGATGAAATCTCAATTTTGGGAAGTGGTGCTTTTTTAAATGCCGAGGCTGCGGAACCGTTTATTTTTGATAAAAGCGTGACCGTCAACGGAAATGGAAATACTTTTTCCAACCGTAAGGGGGGATTTATCCTGAATACGGATGTGACATTTAAAAACATTACGCTGCGGTTTTCCAATCGTCTGCACGATGCAATTTTTGCAAATGGGCATAAACTTGTTCTTGAGAATGTTACGTGCGACAGCGGATTCCGCTATGTAGATATCTTTGGCGGATCCCTTTATGAGAATGGAAAGAATATGGGGAATCATCCGGGATCAGAGGCACAGATTCTGATTACGGGTGGTGGTACCAATCTGGGGAATATTTATGCCGGTTCCATGAACGGAACATATGACGGTAAGACACAGATCGTGCTTGCGCACGTTTCCGGTACGCAAAATGGGGAAATCTATGCATCCGGTGCCCTTGAACCATATGTAAATCAGGATGACTGGTTTTCCACGCAGGAGTCGGATCCACCGGCAGCGGATGGACAATATACGGTTTCCGGCGATGTGGAAATTTCACTTACCGGTTCCGATACGAAACAGGTGTACGGAGTATCTGAAAATCACGCAGGGAAGACATTTCTGACCATAGATACCGACCAGTCCTATACCGGAATTCCAGGTATAAGCAAAGTAGGAAACCTCACAGTAAAGGGCGGTGGAACATTTGCACCGGCAGCGTTGGACAGCTGTACGGTCAGGCTGGAAGGGGCAAGTGCGATTGATCTTTCCCAGATGGAAACTCCACAGGTACATTCGATTGTGAGTGCGGATTCAGCAGGAAACCGACTGATCTTAGGAAAAGAACAGAAGCTGAATGTTACAGATACCATTACGGGTGCACTTACATTTGAAACCCTGAATGGAAGAAATGGAAAATCCGGAATTGCAGAGTATGGTCACACCTATCTGGAACTTGGAAGGGCTGCGGATACGGAGGTTTCTTTTACACCGACAGACGGACAGGCGGGAATGACACTGGAACGGACATCGTCTGGAGACGGAGAAATCTGGAAAACCAGTGAGTTGTCAGGGGATGAACCGGTTGCGGTAAAAAATGTTACAGTAAAAAATCCTGTACTTTTGGCGAATGTTTCAAATATTATGAGTAGTGATAAATCGTATTATCTGGATGTGGAATGGCAGGAAGGGACACCCGAAAATGGGAAAACTTTATATCAGGTTCCACTTACATACGAAGTAGAGTTCAATAATCATATATATTATTCAACGGTTGGTGATGATGGAAATGCCAATGTTTCGGATCTTAGACTGGCATTTCATCCGGAGACAAATCAGGACGGGGTACATACAATTACACCGGAATTTTATGAAGATGCTACTAGTGGCGAACTGAAACTGCCAGAACCGGGAACCTACTACATCACAATCCGTCCATTTTCAGCAGATGAACAAATTGAGCAGAAGGTAGTTCTGATTGTAAACAAAGATCCGGATACATCCGGTTCGACGGCTACTTCAAAGGAAACAACCACTACGATAAATGGATTACCAACGGCCGTGTCCATGCAGGATGAACTGAATCTTACCGTGCAGACGGTCTATACAGATAGCAGCTTACAGGGACACGTGCCATCTGCTGGTTTTTCGGTATACATTAACCAGACCCCTTATGAAGTATCCGGCATCACGCTTCAAAACGGAGTGGCAGCCATAAAGATTCCGGTTTCAGAGGCAAACGGATTTCATATGGGAGAAAATGCCATTACAGTTTCTTATGCAGGAGCAGCCAATGAAAACTACAGGGCACTTCCTTCCCAGGCAAACGAAACCGTGACGGTAAATCCAATTGCCGTAAAGATGCAGTATGATACCATCCAGCAGACAGCTGCATACACAGGGCTGAAACAGAGCTGCTTTGTTTCCACGGTAAATGTAGTCCGAAAGGACAACGGAAAGACGGTAGATTCGCAGGTAAAGCCTGAAGTTTTCTATCGGCAGGATGGGAAAAATGTTGTTCCGGTGCAGCCGGGCAGCTATGAGGTGTGGTTTAAAGTAACTGGAAACCAGTACGATGTGATAGAGGAAAAAGTCGGAACCTTTACCATTACAGCGGCGAAACCATCGATTCGTCTTACGGCAGAGACAGAAAACGGTAATTCCGTACATCTGTATGCACAGGTAGATGGAGTCCGAAATGGCAGTATTCCGCTTGGTTCGATTTCTTTTTATCAGGACGGAACCATAATAAAGGCACAGGAAAAACTCGTATATGGGGAAGCCGATACGGTTGTATCAGGCTTAAAACATGGCGGTTCTTATCAGTTTAAGGCAGTATATGAGCCGGATGATAAGGATGGACAGACTTATTACGAAACAGTGACAAGTGAAGCCGCGACCGTTACAATCAAAGAGGACAGTTCCACCGGAGGCGGTGGAACAACCGGAGGCGGCTCATCTTCCGGAGGCGGTGGAGCGACCGGAGGAAGTTCTGGTGGCGGAAATACTTCGGGTGGTAACACAGCCGGAGGGGGAACACCGTCCAACGGAAACAAAACCGATGTAGAAACACCGTCTAAC
>ERZ827450.2389-NODE-2389-length-15542-cov-3.214438_pt1 | contig 15542 bp, 26 predicted proteins | sample MGYA00519773_ERZ827450 | MGnify/ENA primary metagenome ERZ827450 (study PRJEB31778, sample SAMEA3449306) | human gut metagenome | biome: human gut; feature: human-associated habitat; material: faeces | place: United Kingdom | collected 2010/2012 ...
GATGGATGTAACAAAGAAATATGAAATGTATGCGGCTGAGAATCCGGAACTGGCGGCCTTGCTTGATCAGTATAAGGAGTTAACGAAATAATGATTAAAACGATATTAAAAAATATTGTGTTTTTCATTATCAGTGTGATATGCATGAGCGTTGTTATGAATAATGTTGTTCCGGATGGTTATTGGCCTTCTGCAATATCATTACTTATGTTAAGCGTTAACTACTTCATTTGGGGGTTATGCCAATAATCTGGGTAACCGGAGATACGCATGGGGATTGGATCCATAGAGTTAATATGGATTCTTTTCCCGAACAGCGTGAGATGTCGAAGGACGATTATGTGATAATTCTTGGAGATTTTGGGATATGGAGAGATTCACCGCAGCAAAGGTGGTATCTGAATTGGCTTGAAGAGAAGCATTTCACAACACTCTTTATTGACGGAAATCATGAGAATTACGATATATTAGATTCTTATCCGGTAGAAGAATGGCATGGTGGTAAGGTGCATTTTATTAAACCATCGATAATTCATCTTATGAGAGGACAGGTATTTGATATAGACGGATTAAAATTCTTTACCTTTGGAGGGGCTGCCAGTCATGATATTTCAGATGGAGTATTAGAGATTGACGATCCAAGAGTAAAGGAATGGAGAGATGATCCAGATAAAATGTACCGAATCAATCATATTTCATGGTGGGAACGAGAAATGCCAAATCAAGAAGAGATGGATGAGGGTATAAAGAATCTGGCAGAACATAATAATAAGGTAGATTTTATCTTAACACATTGTACAGCTTCTTCTACAGCAGCATTATTATCACATGGACTATATAAGCCGGATAAGTTAACAAATTATCTGGAAGAAATAAGACGCAATGTTGATTATAAGCGTTGGTTGTGTGGGCATTACCACGACAATAAAGCAATAACAATAAAAGATATAGTTATATATGAACAGATTGTGAGGATCGCATAATGGTAGATATATCAGAACTTACAGAAAGTGTTAAGGGTTACATTGAAGGATTGCAAGCTGTATTACAAAGAAAATATCAAATTTCAGAAGAGAAGGCTTTAAATATGATTACTTCTTCTTATATTATGGATTCTCTTATAGATTACCCAGAAGAGACGTTACATGATGATATTGAAGCACATGCAGATAATATATATGAAGACCAAGTATCAAAAACAGAACGGTTATTGTTAGAGGCCGGATACGAGGGAACGATATTTTTTACAAATCCATCTTATGAAGATGCGTTTCTTGGTATTTCTTCTGATGATAGAGCAATATATGATTACGAAAAAATGGTTGAATCTTTAGTTAACCATGAGGATATGACAGAAGATGAGGCTAGAGAATTTATAGATTACAATGCGACGTTCTATATTGAAGGTGGACCAATTATTTTGTATAGACTGGAGGAATAGTAATGCCGGAACGTAACAGAGGGTATTTGAGAAAGCAAAGACTACGAAATATTGAACGTAGAAAAAAATTAATAAGTCAACGAGAACTTATGTATCATGGATATAAAACTTTGAACGATCCTGATTTTAAAGAGGGGATATTACATAAAGGACACAGTGGACGACTTGGCATGGGTGGGACTGCAGTAAAAACTAATACTCGTAAAGGACATGCTTCATATCGACATAAAGGTGCTTATGGTCCGGCAGATAATTATTCAAGACATGATAAGCAGCAAGTTGAAGATGGAGCGCAGCAAATTAAAGAATGGGAGAACGAAGATGGAAGAAGAGAAAAAGAAGGTTCTGATTGTAGTTGATGTACAGAATGATTTTGTAACCGGTTCACTTGGTACGCCGGAAGCCCAAGCTATTATTCCGAATGTAAAAGAGAAATTTGATGAATATAAGAATAATGGGGATTATGTAATTCTTACAAAGGATACTCATCATTCAGATTACGCAGATACTTCAGAGGGCAGAAAACTTCCTGAACATTGTATGTATGGTACTAAAGGTTGGGAAATTGTTGATGAACTTGATTATAAAAATCTCGATAGTTTTATGGTATGTTGTAAATCTACTTTTGGATTTGATGACTGGGATTGGGAAGAAACATTTGGTATCGCATATGATTCTTCTTTATTAGATATTGAAATTATTGGCATATGCACAGATATCTGTGTTATTACGAACGCTCTTTTGATTAAAACTTATTATCCAGAGGCAAAAATCACAGTGGATGCATCATGCTGCGCAGGATCAACACCGGAAAAGCATAAAGCGGCTCTTGATGTAATGGAAAGCTGCCAGATTAATGTAATCAATAGAAATTAAATTAAACAATGGAGGGAATTAAAATGATGAATAATTTTATGAATGGAATGTTTGGGAAAATTGGTAGTGGAATGTGTAAGTTATCCATGAGCGGTAATATTGCAGTAAAAACTTCTAATGGATATAAGAGTTACAATGTTAAATCCGGCAAGCTCACAAACTGTGGCAATTTCGTGTTTCCTGGAGTAGATGAAAATTTTTTCTTCGTCATTCCTACAAATAAGGTAACTAAAGGAGATATTATCCTTGTAAATGGCAAACCTAAGTGCGTCATCGAAGCAGATAAAACAAAGATCACTGTAATTAATTATGAAGATTCTACAGTTGAAACAATTCTGCCGGAGCGCCATGTATTTATGGGCAATACTTATTTCTATGGAAAAATTGTATCTATGTTCGGAAGTAATCTTGGAAAAGATAAGAATAGTGCAAATAAAATCTTTAAATATATGATGATGTCCCAGATGATGAATGGAGCGGCCGGTACCGGAACTGGAACAGACAGTAATCCAATGAGTGCTATGATGCCATTTATGATGATGAATGGTGGTATTGGTGATGTATTTGACGGTATGTTTGATTTTAGCATGGATGATACAGACACAGAAGATAGTGAAGATGATTTAGAGGAGGATGAATAATTATGGGAAGCGGAAGTTGGACAACGGCAAGTTTTGTAAATTATGCAACAACAAGAGGATATGACACTGATTCACGAGGAGTAGTCACAAAAAGCTATTCTAATCAGGAAATGTTTAAATCAAAAGAACTTGATTCATCACTCAATCCTAAAAATGTCGTAAGAGAATGTTGTGATAGTGAAGAACATCCAAATACAGTTCCAGTTATTTTAGCTTTAGATGTTACCGGATCTATGGGGCAGGCAGCTGTTGAAATATCTAAAAAACTTAATAATATTATGACGAAATTATATGAACAAGTTGAAGATATTGAATTTATGGTAATGGGTATTGGCGATTTGTCATATGATAGGTTTCCAATACAGGCATCTCAGTTTGAATCCGATATTCGAATTGCAGAACAGCTTGAGAAAGTTTATTTTGAGTTTGGTGGTGGTGGTAATTCTTATGAATCTTACACTGCTGCATGGTATTTTGGTGCCAGACATACAAAGCTTGATTGTTGGAATAGAGGTAAAAAAGGAATAATTATCACAATTGGTGATGAGAGACTTAATCCTTATCTTCCAAGGACAGCATATTATTGTGGCTTATCAAATGCTACAGGAGATTCACTTCAGGCTGATGTAGAAACAAAAGACTTGTATACAGAAACTGCTGAGAAATTTGATATCTATCATATTAATGTAAATCATCGTGGTGGGTATGACCAAGAGCAAATTAAAAAATCATTTTTAGAATATCTTGATGATAAGCATTTTTGTACAATTAATAAACTTGATGATATTACAGATACAATTGTAGAAATTATTACTTCTGCAAATGAAAGCAACAACATCCCAGAAGTAACACCATTAGTTCAGGCAGAGACAGATGAATCAGGAGCTATTGTTTGGTAAGGAGAATAACTTATGAAAGATATAAAAATTGTCATCGGAGCAAACTTTGGTGACGAGGGCAAGGGTAAATTAACAGATTATTATACTAAAAATGCAGATAACTGTATCGTTGTGTGTTCAAATGGCGGCGCTCAAAGAGGACACACAGTATTAAAATCAGACGGAACCCGGCATGTCTTTCATCATTTCGGCTCTGGAACATTAAACGGAGCAGATACTTATTTACCGGAGGATTTTATTTTAAATCCTCTGGTATTTAAGGAAGAATGGGAAGAATTGAAAAATTTAGGATGGGAACCTTATGTGTACGTTCATGGAAAATGTATGATTACAAATCCTCTTGATATGATGGCAAATCAAATAATTGAGAAAAGTCGTGGTAATGATAAACACGGAAGTTGCGGAATGGGGATTTATAATACAATTCAACGATATAAAAAACAGATTTATACGTTCACATCGTCATGGTCATATTATATGAATATGTTCAAAAGCATGGGAATTACGTTATCTGAACAGGAAGAAGAATTATTTAATCCTTTCAAAAATCCTGGACTTCAAGACCATTACAATGAAGATCTTGATTTTATGATGTCGCACGTACATGTCGTAAATGATGATCAATTACTTAATGGATACGACACCATAGTATTTGAAAATGGTCAAGGGCTTCTTTTGGATCAAAATAATACGGAATATTTTCCGCATTTAACACCATCAAATACTGGTATTAAAAATCCTGCCAGAATTATAAAAGAAGTCTCATGGATTGATGGCATTGATATAGAAGTTTGTTATGTGACACGATCTTATATAACACGACATGGAGCTGGAGTTTTCCCAACAGAGTGTGACAAAGATGAAATAAATGCTGATATGTTTGATCAGACAAATGTTCCGAATCCACATCAGGATACTTTAAGATATGGGAAACTTAATGTGGAAGATTTAATTAAGAGATGCAATGCAGATATTAATGGCTTAGGATTACCATGTAAAAAAATTTTAGCTATTACCCATACAAATGAATATTTTTATGATGTATATGATATAGGAACTAAATGTAACGGATGGGAATATATATTTTTCCATAGGGAGGAGAACTAAATGATTAAATTAAACGACGTAGAAATCAAACTTGATAAATATCCGGATGGAACATTCTTATTTAAGGATATTCCTCTTATTGGACCCAAAAACCTCATTGAATGGTTTTTTGAGTCAATGGAAGAAATGTCAGCAATTATTTATCTTACTCAATATTGTAAAGATCAGGGTACTGAAATTTATTTAGATATGCCATATATTCCTGATGCACGTATGGATAGAGTAAAAAAGAGAAAAGAAATCTTTACACTGAAATATTTTGCTCAAATTATTAACTTGTTGAATTTTAAACAGGTAGAAGTTTTAGATCCTCACTCTGATGTATCTGCCGCATTATTTAATAAAGTACATGTAGAATCCCCGAATCGAATGATTGAGGATGCTGTTAAGAAGATTGCGAGTAATAACCTTATGATGTTTTATCCGGATGCGGGATCCATGAAGCGATATTCTTCAGCAGTACATCTTCCATATGCTTTCGGTATTAAGAATAGAGATTGGGAGACCGGAGAGATTAAAGGTTTAGATTTATCTGGTGAAATTGATCAATTACCAGGTAAAGACATTCTTATTGTAGATGACATTTGCAGCAGAGGTGGTACTTTTTATTATAGTGCTAAAAAGCTGAAAGAGGCCGGTGTAGGTAAGATTTATCTTTATATTACTCATTGTGAGAATACTATTTATGAAGGAGAACTTCTGAAAAACAATGGACTGATAGAGAAGATTTATACGACAGATACGATTTTGACAAATCTGGAAAGTCCTAAGATTGAACTTGTTGAGAGATTTAGATAAGGAGGCATTATGAAACCAATTATTAGTCCTTGGTTGATTTATTTTGCTAGTAGAGCAGATAATCTAGTGACATTTTTTGGAGTGATTGCAGGAATATGCGGATCTATTGCTATAAGTGCTTTATTTGCCGGAATAGCCGGATATGACGAACCATTTAAGTTTAGAAAAACTATTATCAAATCAATTATCGGATGTGTTGTAATGACTATCATTACAATCATGACACCTAATACAGAAACAATATATACGATGGCAGTTGTCAATGAAATCACACCAGATAACATTCAAACAATTGGTAAAGATGTAGTTGATTATATCACAGATCAGATTGATAAAATTGTAAATGACAATAAGAATGATGATACAGAGGAGAATGAAAAATAATGAAGCCGATGATTAGTCCTTGGACGATTTATTTTGCAAGTAGAGCAGATGCAGTGGGGACTTTATTTCTGATTGTTGCAATAGTTGCATTTGCGATATGTTTTATAGGATTTGATGATTTAACAAATAATGGATTTAAACTATTTATTTCAATTGGGATTATTTCTGTAATTTTAACAGTTCTTACACCAACTACCGAAACCGTTTATACAATGATGGTTGCAAATGAACTTACATCGGACAATGTTCAAGCAATTGGGAAAACCGGCAAGGATGTTATTGATTACATTACTGATCAGATTGACAAAGTTGTAAACGACAAAGAGGAGAATAAAAAATAATGAATACAATGGCAATTTTACTCTCAGACACATATAAACAGATACATAATAAAATCTATCCAAAAGGACTGACGAAATTAGTATCTTACTGGACCCCACGAAGATCAATGCTTAAGAATCAGAACAAAATGGTATTCTTTGGTCTACAGGCATTTATTGAAGAGTATCTGGTCGATTATTTTAATAAAAACTTTTTTGAATTAACAGCAGCAGAAGTTGAGCATACATATAAATACAGTATGGATATACAGTTAGGAAATAGTTATGACCTAAAGCCTATTATGAAACTTCATAAATTAGGTTATCTTCCAATTCAGATACGTGCTATCCCGGAGGGAACATTAGTACCAATGGGCATCCCATGCATCGAAATTACAAACACACATCCAGATTTTGCTTGGGTAGTACAGTGGATCGAATGTATCCTGCAGGTTGAACTCTGGAAACCATGTGCTCATGCAACAATTGGTCATATGTATAGAGAACTTGCAAATGACTACTATAAAATGACCTGTGATGACTTTTTAAGACCTGAAATGGCATGCTCAGATTTTGGTATGAGAGGAATGTCTTGTATGGAAGAGGCAGTAAGATGTTCATCTGCTTGGTTATTATCATTTGATAAGACAAGCACAATTCCAGCCATTGATTATATAGATACGTATTATGATGCTTGCTGCTGGACTGAAAAGATTGGAATTGGGGCTGTATCAACAGAGCATAGCTGCATGGCTTCAAACTTTGCAGTAGACGGTGATGAAATCACATTTGTAAAAAGACTACTTACAGAACTATATCCTAATGCATCTTTTAGTATGGTATCTGATACATATGATTACTGGAACATGATTGATAATATCCTTCCGGCTTGTAAAAAAGAAATCATGCAGCATAATGGTAAACTTCTGGTTCGCCCAGATTCCGGAGATATGGTAGAAATTGCTGTAGAGACAATTGAAAAGCTTTGGAATACATTTGGCGGAACAGTAAATAACAAGGGATATAAAGTGCTTGACCCGCACATTGGAATTATCTATGGGGACGGATGTACTCTCAACAATGTAGAACAGGTATGGGAAGAACTTAAAGAAAAAGGATTTGCTGCAAACAATATTGTATTCGGAGTCGGAGCATTTTGCTTCTCAGCAGTTATAGAACCCGATGGACATATAGTTGTTGTAACTAGGGATATGTTTGGTATTGCTATGAAAGCTACATATGGAATTGTTAATGGCGAGCCAATTATGATTTATAAAGATCCAAAAACCGACACGAGTCATTTGAAAAAGTCTCATAAAGGGTGTTGTTGTATATATCACGATGACAATGGAGAGTTGCAATGCATGGATGGATTTAATGATGTATTTCGTGACGGAGTATTAAGAACTGTATTTAAAGACGGTGAAATGTATCATAAAGAAACATTTGAAGACATTAGAGAAAGACTAAACGGAGGAAACAAAGATGAGTAAAATTACAGATTATTTATTAAAAGATGATGTAATTGTAGTAATGGACGTAGATGGAGTACTTGCTCCGTATGAGTTCTCTGAATTAAGTCATAGTATGACTGATGATGAATGGGATAGACTTGTAGCTTCCGGTGAGAATCCGTATAAAGATGTGCGTCCGATTAAATTAATGCAAAAGTTTATTCAGAAGAAAGGTATTGACAAAGTATATGCTTGTTCAAAGAGTCCTTCTAGTGAGATCCCCGGCAAAAAAGCTTTTATCAAAAACAACTATGATTTACCTGATGACAATATCTATTTTGTTGCAAATAAAAATACAAAATTAATAATTCTTGAAGAGTTACAAGCAAAGTTGCATTTAAAGCCGTCTCAGATTGCAATTGTAGAAGATACAGTGAAAACTTTGGATTATATTCGTGCACATAGTGATTTTGTAACCGTACATGTTTCATCATTTATGGAGTAAAGAGGAGTAAAGAGAATGAATTTACAAAGTATTAGTAGATATATAAGTCTTATATTAAGACATAAGCCTGAAGTTATTGGTATTACTATAGATGAACATGGTTGGGCGAATGTAGAAGAACTGATTCAGGGTATCGCTAAAAACAATCCTGGATTCAACAAAGAAATTTTAGAGGAAATTGTACGGACTGACAATAAGCAGCGATATTCTTTCAATGATGATAAGATATTGATCAGAGCGAATCAGGGACATTCAATTCCGGTAGATGTAGAACTGGAAGAGAAAGAGCCACCTAAAATTCTTTATCATGGAACTGGCGAGAAATATATAGCGTCTATCGATCAAAATGGATTGATTCCTAAAAGTCGTTTATATGTTCATTTGTCAAAAGATGTTGAAACCGCCAAAGCTGTCGGCAAGAGACATGGTAAAGAAGTTGTTTATTCTATCAATAGTGAACAGATGTACAAAGATGGATACAAATTTTACTTATCTAAAAATGGAGTTTGGCTGACTAAAAGGGTTCCAGTGAAATATGTAATGAAGGAGGTATAAAAATGAGTAGTACATATTTTACGGATTCAGTTTCAGATCTTTGTCAGGGGATTATTGATAAAGTAGATACTTATGAAAAACGAATTAAATATTTAGAAGAAGAAAATAAAAAGCTCAAAGATGAGCATTATAAAGATTCTGAAATGCAGAGAATGGAAGCAGAACTAAAAAAAGCGAAAGAGGATCTGTACAGAGGATTTCCAATTTCAGAAAAAGAACAAGAGAAAATCAGAGAGTGGGAATTAAAACATGATGCTGAGAAACATGGTTTGAAAACTATGGAACAGAGATTGAGAGCTGGGGGATGTTGTGGCGGAAGATATACATATCAATTTGTTCCCACAAGTATTGGAACTGTTGGAGAAGTAATCTGTTCTTGTGGTGAGAAATTTACATTTCAAGATTTTATATAGGAGGAAGTAAATGATTAAAATTATTGAAGGTAATATCGTTAATGCAAAGACAGATTTTATAATTCATCAGGTTAACTGCCAAGGAGAAATGAACACTGGAGTCGCTAAAGCATTAAGAGATTATGATGAAGGCATTTATAAACACTATAGAAAGTTTTGTGAGTTTTGTAAGTTCGAGTCGGAAGAACTACTCGGAACGTGTGATGCATATTTATTGAAAGATAGAGGTCAAATTGTATTGTCTTTATTCGCACAAAATAAATATGGATATGATGGTAAACAGTATACAGATCTTGAAGCTTTTAGAGATGGTTTAAGATATATTTCGCAACATTTTGGAGTATGGCGTGAAAAAAATGGACTAGAAGGAAAAGATCTTTGTAGAACCTCAGTAGCACTTCCGTATAAGATTGGTTGTGGAAGAGGAGGAGCTGATTGGGAAGTGATTTATAAAATCATTGAAGGGGAACTTAAAGATTATGATGTGGAATTATGGAGGCTGGATGAATGAGCGAGGCGATGAATATTATTATAGCCGGTTCACGAGATTTTGATGATTATCGTTTGCTTAAGAAAACTGTGTCAGATTATATCGAAGAGAATCAAGTTAATAACACTCAGCAAATTAGAGTTATCAGTGGCGGTGCAAAAGGTGCAGATAGGCTTGGTGAATGTTATGCGTTTGATAATGGTTACTCCGTTATAAGATTTCAAGCTTTATGGGGAGTTTATGGAAAGTCTGCTGGCCCTAGACGTAATAATGAAATGGCAAAATTTGCATCAGAATCAGGCTCTGGTACGTTGATCGCATTTTGGGATGGTGAATCGCGAGGTACAAAAAATATGATTGATACTGCCAGAAGATATGGATTACATGTAATTGTAGTTGAATATGAAAAAGATTCGGAGGAATTAAATGAACAGAAAAGATAATACATTAGAAGGAATAGGTGCGTTTACAGTAATCATCCTTGCGATTTTCACTCTTGTTATCAGTCCGGCATTATCATTTATGTTTGCTTACATAGGTGGATGCATACTGAAATTTTTTGTAGGGGACGCATTGGTTAATGGACTAAATATCATATTTAATACAACTAGGTTTACGAAACCAATGATCCCTGTTATTTGTGCAACAATTGCAACAATTGGTAAATATTTTAAAACAACAGTCGATATGTCAAGACATAAAGGACAGTAGGAGTTTTATATGAGAGAGTACCATATTTATATACAACATACAAAATGTGTAGAAGCTCATTTTAATTACATTATATACAGATGGCTCCCATGGGAATATGTAGGATGTGTAGAAGGGACTAAAGAACTGTATACATACTTTAAGTCAAAGTTCCCATACAGCATGAGAAGTATCAATTTATATCATTCATTCAACTATTTTGATGATGAATATTTAAAAATAGATAATAATTGGGATTTTATGTGTACTTGTCCGCGTGAATATCACAGATATTTGATTATAGATAATTATGGTAATGTACGGGATTTTCATCAGCTTACTAAGAAATATAAAAAGAAATATTATCGTACGTATCATAAACATCATGGTTGGAATATTCATTGGGCTTCAACAGTGCCGGATCAGCGTAAAAGTATTACACCAGAAGAGATTGTAGAAGTAAGAAATGAATATGGTATTACTCTCAAACCTATAAAACCAAAAAGAAAAACAGATTCATGGGATCATGTGAGAGAATTAAAAGTGTCTGGTTGGAAGATGCAGAGTAAGAGAAGAAAACAATGGAAACCAATGGAGGGCATTTAAAATGATTAATAGTTTTACTGGAGATTATTACTTTTTAAGTAACTTTTATATGGCACCGGTAAGTTACAACGGATGGGACTATACAAATAATGAAGCAGCTTTTCAAGCGCAGAAAACAAAGAATCGTAGACTAAGATTCCAGTTATTTTCTAAAGCTAGCCCATCAGAGGCAAAGGCAACAGGCAGAAAGATTGATTTGAGATCAGATTGGGAAGAAGTAAAAGATAAAGTAATGTATGAAATCGTACTGGCTAAATTCACTCAGAATCCAGACCTTAAGGAAAAGTTACTTGCTACAGGTGATGAACATTTGGAAGAAGGAAATACATGGGGAGATACAACTTGGGGAACTGTTAATGGTATTGGAGAAAACAGGCTTGGTATAATTCTTATGAAAGTAAGAAAGGAACTGCAGGAGGAATCAAAATGAAAAAAGCAGTATCTATATTAATTCTTCTGTTTATCAGTGTATTTATGTTGACTGGATGCGCTAAATGTATTGATAAGAAAGAAGAAAGTGTAAAAGTCAAAATTGTTAATGAATACTATAAGCCGGAAGAAACTCATTTAATAGGTATAATTAATCATGTTCCGCAATTTCGGACAGATTATGCCGAGTATGAAATTACGGTAAACTATAACGGAGTGGAATATTCACTTAGTGATGAAAGTACATATCGTAAATATCATGGAAGAATAGGACAAACAGTGTCTGCCGTATTGATTACAAAGACATATGATAATGGCAATGTTAAACAATATATTAATTGTTTAGGAGGATTATAAGATGAAATATTACAATGGATATTTTAAAGAACTCAAGAATGAAATTGTACAGTGGATCAGAGACTGGTTCGATCAGAATGGTCCCGGCTGCAATGCAATTGTAGGAATCTCTGGCGGAAAAGATTCTTCCGTAGTAGCAGCGCTTTGTGTAGAAGCTCTTGGAAAAGATCGTGTAATTGGTGTACTAATGCCACAGGGTCAGCAGAAAGATATTTATGCTGCGTACAAGCTTTGTGAATTTCTTGATATTAAATCATACGAAATCAACATTAGCGACACAGTTCGAAGTGTATTGTCAAGACTCGAAAGCTCAGGAATCGAGATCAGCGAACAGACAAAAATAAATCTTCCGGCACGTATTAGAATGTCTACATTATATGCTGTCTCTCAGTCTTGTAATGGAAGAGTAGCAAATACATGTAATCTTTCAGAATCATATGTTGGTTATGAAACCAGGTATGGTGATTCGGCAGGTGATTTTAGTCCGTTAGGAAAATTAACTGTATATGAAGTTAAAAAACTTGGATATGAATTATGGCTTCCTACAGAACTTATTGAAAAGATTCCAATTGATGGATTATGTGGAAAGACAGATGAGGACAATTTAGGATTCCCATATGAAGTTCTGGACAGATATCTTCGCACAGGAGAGATTGACGATCTGGCTGTAAAAGCTAAGATTGATTTAATGCATAAACGATGTCTCTTCAAATCAGAGAAGATTCCGGTATTTAATCCTGAATTAAAAGTGGAGGCAGCATAATGGAGAACATATTTATATCATTCTTGTTAATCGAAGTTCTCTTCACAACAATTTTAATAATTAATTGTGCAATGGATGAATTATTACCAATAAAAGAATATAAAAAGTGGTCCCAAAATAAAAACTGGTTCGGTAAGATATATATATTTATTACAATTATATTTACTATTCCTGCAGCAATTATTATATATATCGCTTTTTTCATTGTGTTCTTAGTAACATTTATTTATACACTTGGAATTAAAGAGGAGAAGAAATAACATGAAACCATATGATGTTGGGCTTGTTTGTGGGCGTTTTCAAACGTTCCACAAAGGCCATGAAAAACTTATTGATACAGGGTTATTGCTTTGTGATCGGATACTTATTCTTGTTGGCAGTGCACAAGAATGTGGGACTGAACGTAATCCTTTGAATGTTAACACTCGGATTCGAATGATACGTGAAGTATATGGTGATGATCCAAACATTATGATTTATGCATTATCAGACCTCACTGATGAAAATGATATTACTCCAGATTGGGGCAGATATCTTCTTCAAAATGTAGATCGGTATATTTATAAAAATCCAGATGTAATGATTTATGGTAATGATGATAGCCGGAGTGGATGGTTTGATAAGAAAGATTTAAAGAACACCACTGAATTAATCATTAATCGTGAAGAATTACCCATCTCTGGAACCATGTTGAGAGCACTTATGATACAGGATAAACGGCGAGAATGGATGACTTTTGTGAATCCTAAGTTACATAAAATGTATGATGAAATTCGTAGTGAACTTATGGAAAGCATAAAGGAGAATTAAAATTATGATAAAAACATTAAAGGAATTATATTAAATTAATGGAGGAAGCAGATATGAAACCAGGAAGGCCGCAACAATTACCTTACGTATCACCACCAGATAAAAAAACATCTCATGAAAAATCTGGCAGTAATATTGTTGTAGAATGGATGTCTGAAATAAAAGAGCTTGCGAAAAATGGATATGAGATATCTAGCGTAAATGCTTGTATGAAGGATGAAAAAATTTCAAAGAATTATTGGTATCTGTGATGCAGTAATTATGGTATTGAAGGAGAATTAGGATATGGAATTTGCAAAAGCAGCAGCATGGATTTCAACTGCATTAGCAGTAATTGTAGGCATTGAAGTTACGCATTCAGCATGGTGCTTATGGGCGTTTTTGTTACCATTAATGACATATTAAATAAATATGAGGAATAGATAATGATTAAACCAGCACAATTATATAAAGAAGAAATAAAAAAGAAGTATATAGAGACTTGGTATAACGAAGAATACATGTATTATTCTGGTTGGTCTGGAGTTGAAGAACCGGATATTCCAGACAACAATTATAATTCTCATCATTTTGTTTCTGTTGACAATAACGACAATATATTAGGATATATTTCATATTCTGTTAGCTTTGTAACAATGAGCGCCGATCGTTTTGGTGCAATTAGTTTTGATAAAGGTAATGTATTATTTGCTAAAGATTTATATCAAATCATATGTGACATCTTTGAGAAATACCATTTGAATAGACTTTGTTGGAGCTGTATAGCAGACAATCCGGCTATTCGTGGGTACAGAAACTTTATTAAAGAGCATGGCGGCAGAGAGTGTGCTTATCATAAACAAATATGTAAATTAATGGATGGAAAGTTGCATGATGATGTGGAGTTTGAAATTTTAGCAGAGGAGTTTAAAAGATAAACATGAATAATATTTATTTGGTTATGAGAGGAAAAAGAAGAGGTTTTAAATGGCAAAATATCTAATGAAATATAAAGGTACTTACAGACTAAAAGCTGCGATAGATCAAAGTACCAATGATTATCCCAGAGATGATTCTGGAGGAATAGATTCAAGTTTTGATGATATTTATATTAAGTGTTATGGTGGCGCTCAAATATATCATTATGGTTTTTCTACCCTTGTAGCTTATATCCCATCTATAGGAAGAGGACACAATATTTTAAAAGCTATAGCTAATGATATTGGCTTACCGGAATATGAAACTTATGAAGAATTATATAAAGCACTTGAAGATGAAGGAACTGTACGAAGTATCATGGAAAACGACAAAGAAATAGAGTTTAAGTTCCATGCTCGTAAGTTAGAATACATAGCACTTTTTCTTAAACCTGCGATTGCAGGAGCTGATATTAGTCCTTTCTCGACTAAGAACTTACCCAAATGTGATTACCCTATTCCTGAGGAAGATTTAGCAGAATACAACGCTATTTTGGATTCTATGGACAGTAAGGATTACTTGTTAGTCTCTAGGGTAACCGATACTTTTTTGACCAATAAACTTCAAAAAAGTAAGCAGTATAGGACAATTGATTTGAAAAAAGATATGAAGAAAAAATGTTTAAAAACTAAAGAATATATCCATTCATTAGGCGAATGGAATGAATATACTGAATATTTAAAAAAGGAGATTTGTAAATGAAAAGAATAGCAAAGTTTGAAAAAGTGAGCTTAGAAGAATTCATGAAAGATTGGTGTGACACATTCGAATTAGACGCCTCTGACGTTGACACGAGACGTGAAATAGAAGGCATTTATGGTAGTATTGAGCTTCCTAAAAGAGCAACAGTAGGAAGTGCCGGTTATGACTTCTTCACACCGCTTACACTTAATATGAAACCAGGTGAAACAGTAAAAGTGCCAACTGGAATTAGATGTAAGATTGAAGAAGGATGGGTACTGAAATGCTATCCAAGAAGCGGCCTTGGATTCAAATATCGTCTGCAGCTTGATAATACAGTAGGTATCATCGACAGTGATTACTATG
>ERZ827450.2400-NODE-2400-length-15456-cov-2.810012_pt1 | contig 15456 bp, 14 predicted proteins | sample MGYA00519773_ERZ827450 | MGnify/ENA primary metagenome ERZ827450 (study PRJEB31778, sample SAMEA3449306) | human gut metagenome | biome: human gut; feature: human-associated habitat; material: faeces | place: United Kingdom | collected 2010/2012 ...
AACTTAATTAAAAATGTGCATTATGACACATATTAAGAATGGCTGCCGTTTAGTAACGACAGCCATTAATTTTTATGAATATTTCTCTTCGCAGTACTTACATCTGTAAACCTGCTTTTCCTCATCAGCAAGTACGAACACCTGCTTTAATCCCTGCTCTATAGATGTGATACATCTAGGATTCTTACATTTGATAATATTAGTAACCTGCTTTGGAAGCGATAATGTCTTCTTCTCTACTATCTCACCATTCTTAATAATATTAACAGTAATGTTATGGTCAACGAATCCTAAAACATCGAGATCAACAAGATCAAGACCACCCTCAATCTTAATAATATCCTTCTTGCCCATCTTATTACTTCTTGCATTCTTGATGATAGCAACCTGACAGTCAAGCTTGTCAAGGCCTAAGTAATTGTAAATCATCATTGCTTTTCCAGCCTCAATGTGATCAAGAACAAATCCTTCATTAAGTTCGCCTACATTTAACATATTATTCTCCTCCTTATGCATCCAATGAATCAAGTACACGAGCTAATGATGGATTAACTGCTGTGTCCAGACCAAGTAAAGTAAGTATAAGTGCCATTCTAACATATACGCCAAACTGAACCTGCTTGAAATAAGCAGCTCTGTCATCATTATCAACATCAACTGATATCTCATTAACTCTTGGAAGTGGGTGAAGAACATACATATCAGGCTTTCCAAGTGCCATCTTATCTTCATCCAGTATATAGAAGTCCTTCATTCTTAAGTACTCATCTTCGCTGAAGAATCTTTCTCTCTGTACTCTTGTCATATAAAGAATATCAAGTTCTGGCATAGCCTGCTCAAGGTTCTCAACTTCTACGAAATCACAGTTATTAGCCTTAAGTACATCATCCCTGATATAATCAGGAATTCTTAACTCCTTAGGTGATATAAGGACAAACTTTACATTCTTATATCTTACTAATGAGCTTATAAGTGAGTGAACTGTTCTTCCGAACTTAAGGTCACCACATAATCCTATTGTAAAATTATCAAGTGAACCACGGAGTTCCCTTATTGTCATAAGATCTGTAAGTGTCTGTGTAGGATGCTGATGTCCTCCATCACCTGCATTGATAATAGGAATGTGCGAATATTCAGAAGCTACCATTGGAGCACCTTCCTTTGGATGACGCATTGCACATATATCTGCATAACAAGAGATAACTCTTATAGTATCTGCAACACTTTCACCCTTTGACGCTGAACTTGAAGAAGCCTCAGAAAAGCCTAATACCTGACCGCCAAGGTTAATCATGGCAGCCTCGAAGCTTAATCTTGTTCTAGTACTTGGCTCATAGAACAATGTGGCTATCTTCTTTCCATCACATACATGACCGTACTTTGATGGATCCTTTGAAATGTCTCTTGCAAGATCTAATAATCTTGCCAGTTCATCAACGCTTAAATCAAGCGGACTAAGTAAATGTCTCATAATAGAAAAGCCTCCGTGTGTATATTTAATTAAAATAATTACTCTGTTCTGCTGTATTTTTCTGACTGAACCTTAATAAGTTCTGCATCATTAAAATAATCAATCTTCATAGCAGCCTTGACATCATCAAGAGTGTCCTGTGCAACAGCATAAGCCGCTTCTGTACCTCTCTTAAGGATATTATATACTTCTGGAATATCCTTTTCATATTCATGTCTTCTTGCTCTGATTGGTTCAAGCTCCTTGTTGATAACATTAAGAAGGAACTTCTTAACCTTAACATCTCCAAGTCCGCCTCTCTTATAATGGTCTTTCAGCTCGTCCAGGTTCTGGTAATCCGGCAGAAACTCTGCAAAATACTCCGGACGGCAGAATGCATCCAGATAGATAAATACCGGATTGCCCTCTACGCGGCCAGGATCCTGGACACGAAGATGATTCGGGTCTGTAAACATGGACATGATCTTCTTCTTAACATCTGCTTCCTCATCAGAAAGATAAATACAGTTGCCAAGAGACTTACTCATTTTTGCCTTGCCATCGATACCCGGGAGACGTAAACATGCCTTATTGGATGGCAACACGATCTTCGGATCTGTCAGAGTCTCTCCATAAACGGTATTGAATTTGTGTACGATTTCTTTACACTGCTCGATCATCGGCATCTGATCTTCACCAACCGGTACATGCGTTGCACGGAAAGCAGTAATATCTGCTGCCTGACTGATTGGATAACAGAAGAAACCAACCGGAATGCTTGCCTCAAAGTTACGCATCTGAATTTCAGCTTTAACGGTAGGGTTACGCTGCACACGTGCAACCGTAACAAGGTTCATATAATAAAAAGTCAGTTCTGTCAGTTCCGGTACCATAGACTGAATAAAGATTGTAGATTTTGCCGGATCGATCCCGCATGCCAGATAATCCAGTGCAACCTGAATGATGTTCTGACGTACTTTCTCCGGATGCTCTGCATTGTCTGTCAGTGCCTGTGCATCTGCGATCATAATATAAACTTCATCATAATCACCGGAATTCTGAAGTTTGACACGTTCTTTCAGTGATCCTACATAATGTCCTACATGAAGTCTTCCGGTAGGACGGTCACCAGTTAAAATAACCTGTTTCATTTATTTCTTCTCCTCAGGGCACTCTGTCGAATCCTGCGGTGCCTCTTTTTCTATAGTTTCTGCCTGTTCTTCCGGCTGTTCTGGGGATTCCTTTTCGAGATCCCGCAATACTTCTTCGCAGCCTTCCTCCGGCTCTCTTTCTTCAAACGGAACGAAGTTTGCATGATGTCCCACATATTTATATGCCGGACGGATAATCTTGCTCGCATTGAGGATTTCCTCAAGACGATGTGCGCTCCATCCCGGAATACGTGCAATTGCGAAAATTGGTGTAAACAGCTCTTTGGGGATTCCAAGCATAGTATATACGAAACCACTGTAAAAGTCTACGTTTGCGCAGACATTTTTGAAAAGTCTCCGCTGTTCCATGACCATTCTTCCTGCCAGACGTTCTACCAGTTCGTAAAGGGCAAATTCTTTCATCATTCCCTTCTCCTGTGCAAGGTCTCTGGCAAAACGTTTCAGGATTACTTCACGCGGATCAGAAAGTGTATAAACAGCATGTCCCATACCATAAATCAGACCGGTATGATCGAATGCTTCTTTATTCAGAATCTTGCGGAGATATGCTTCTACCTCTTTCTCATCTGTCCAGTCTTTGACATTCGCCTCGATATCCTCAAACATGTTCTGTACCTTAAGGTTTGCACCACCATGACGAGGTCCTTTGAGCGAACCGATAGATGCTGCAATAGAAGAATAAGTATCTGTTCCGGAAGAAGTAACTACGTGTGTCGTAAAAGTAGAGTTGTTACCACCACCATGCTCTGCATGAAGGATCAGGGCAATATCAAGTACTTTCGCCTCCAGTTCTGTGTATTTGCCATCCGGTCGAAGCATCAGAAGGATGTTTTCTGCAAGTGAAAGCCCTTTCTGTGGATTACGGATAAACAAAGTCTCATCACGACGGAAATGTCTGTAGGAATGATAGGAATATACTGCAATCAAAGGCAGTTTTGCGATCATTTCAATGCTCTGGCGAAGAACATTTTCCGCAGAAATATCTTCTGGTTTGGAATCATAGGTGTACAGAGTGAGAATACATCTCTGCATTGCATTCATGATATCACCGTTGGAAGCTTTCATAACAACGTCACGCACAAAACGTCCGGACAGAGTTTCAAAGTTTTCCATGATATTTTTGAATATTTCCATATCTTTATCTGACGGAAGTCTTCCGAACAGAAGCAGATAGATGGTTTCTTCAAAACCAAATTTACGTCCCTTAAGACCATCTACGATATCATTTACATTATATCCCTGATAATACAGTCTTCCATGTGCCGGGATCTTACGTCCATTAATAAGATCGTAACCTGTTACATCTGAAATCTCGGTAAGCCCTGTCAGGACACCTTTACCTGCGGAGTCACGCAGGCCTCTTTTTACATCATATTCTACATACAGATTCGGGTTAATCCGGTGACCATTCATCAGCTCTTCCCCAAGCAATTCCATACTGTCTTTCAAATTGCCCATCTCTTCAAGATTCAACATCTCATGATCTGCCATTTGCTCTCTTCCTCCATCTCTATTTCTATTCTACAAAGGATTTCCGGCCGATGCATTTACAGCTTCGCCAGAATTCACGCATTCATGCGTTACTAGACTAAATTGTATTCTATTTTACACGAATATACCCTAAAATACAATAGATAAATAGAGATAAATCAACAAAACTTTCGTAAGCAAAAATTTCACAGTATAAAATTGTCGTCTAGCCCCGAATCTTCTCTTCCCACTCTTTCTCGCGAAATCCTGTAAGGACGAAATCTTCACCTACTACAAGCGGGCGTTTGACAAGCATGCCATCTGTTGCCAGTAATTTCAGCTGTTCATCCTCTGACATCTCCGGAAGTTTATCCTTGAGGTTCATCTGCTTGTAGAGCATGCCACTGGTGTTAAAAAATTTCTTAAGTGGCATTCCACTTTTTTCATACCATTCTTTCAATTCTTCATATGTAGGATTTTCCTCTATGATCGGGCGCTCCTCGAAAAAAATCTTGTGTTCATCAAGCCATTTTAGGGCTTTCTGGCAGGTGCTGCATTTGTGATATACTAAAACTAACATGATGATTTCCCCTATATGTCAAATTTTGAGTCTCTGTAAACAGTTACCTCTTTTGTTCTATGATATCCCACTGCCCAGGTACTGTCAACGAGCTTTTTTTGTAACATTTTGTCGAATCTGTCCATTCTATTTTTTCCGAACGACTCTGGTATTTTATGTATGAATCTGCTACAATATGTTGCAGTTATTTAACTTACTGCTTACGACCATTGCGATTCTGGCCGAATGCATATTGCAAACTAATCCATCTTATATAAAGGAGGTTTCCCGACATGGGCTACGATAAACTTGAACGAAATCTGATCGACATCATCAAGGAAGAACAGGCGAAACTCGGTTTTTTTAGAGAAGATATCCATCTGTATTATCCGCTCTCTTCCCTGAACCATTTCTTTTCCGCTAAGGACAGTGCTGATGAGATGCAGGAACGACTGAACACACTTCCTGCATCCATCACAGAAAAGCTTGGACAGATCGAAGTCTCTCACAAAGGAGATCGTTTCTGTTTTCACATCCCAAAAGAAGGAACCGTCTATGTGCATGATAACACCACACCAAACGAATTCATCAAAAGTCTTGTGGAATTAGTAGCAAAACACGACTGCACGATGAATGAAATTCTGGATCTGTTCCATACTTATTCACAGAACATTATCACAGAAGAAATAAACAACGACGAATTTGACCGTCTGATCCGTTTTGCTGATAAACCAGAAGACACTTATTACTATTGTTTCAAAGACGAAGGCTGCCATATCATTTACCACCGCTTCCTGCCGGAAGATTACGCAGACTTCGATTTCTAAGGAGGAATGCTTATGTGTACAGCTGCAACTTATAAAACAAAAGATTTTTATTTTGGAAGAACACTGGACTACGAATTTTCTTACGGCGATCAGATTACGATCACTCCAAGGAATTATCCGTTTTCTTTCCGGCATGCCGGTACAAAACAAACGCACTATGCGATCATCGGCATGGCTCATGTAGCCGGAGATTATCCATTATATTATGATGCCATCAATGAAAAAGGTGTTGGCATGGCAGGACTGAATTTCGTTGGAAATGCTGCTTATGCCAATGTAAAACCGGATGTAACCAATGTTGCCCAATTCGAATTCATCCCGTGGATCTTAAGCCAGTGTGCTTCTGTCGCGGAAGTTCGCACACTTCTTTCCCACATGAATCTGGTCAATACTACATTCAGCGAACAGTTTCCTCTGGCGCAGCTTCACTGGATCATCTCTGATGAAACTGCATCTATTACAGTAGAATCCATCGCAGACGGTCTGCATATCTACGATAATCCGGTCGGTGTACTCACAAATAACCCACCTTTTCCACAGCAGATGTTCCAGTTAAATAATTATATGCACCTTTCTTCAAAACAGCCCGTAAATACTTTTGCAGATGATCTGACTCTTACTGCCTACAGCCGCGGAATGGGTGCTCTCGGACTTCCGGGTGACCTGTCTTCTGCTTCCCGTTTTGCACGTGTTGCTTTCACAAAGATGAATTCCATCTCCGGAGATTCCGAAGCTGAAAGCATCAGCCAGTTTTTCCATATTCTTGGCTCCGTTGACCAGCAGAGGGGCTGTTGCGAGGTTACTGCGGGAAAATATGAAATCACACTCTATACATCCTGCTGTAACGCAACAAAAGGAATTTACTATTATACAACTTACGAAAACCACCAGATCAGTGCTGTTGATATGCACAGAGAAAATCTGGATGGAACTACTTTAATCTGTTATCCGGTCATTCAGGGCGAGCAGATCCATTTTCAAAATTAGGAGGCACAACACATGAATCTTGGAAATTTAATGCAGTTAAAAAATTCCTGGGCAACCTTTACCCAGAATCATCCGAAATTCCCGAAGTTTCTTCAGGCAGCCAGCACAGCTGTCAAAGAAGATACACTGATTGAGATCAAAATCACAACAGCTGAAGGAAAAGTGATTGAGACAAATCTCAAAGTAAAAGCGTCAGATATCGAGCTTGTCAAAAACCTGACCATGTGATATACTGACCACAGATTTTAGAATATGTACAAAAGAACAGGACACAAAAGAGGACTTCTCCGGTAACTGTTCAGAACAGCATCTTCTCTGCATTCATGTTCTACATAATCTGTGGACAGTTCTTGTCTGACACAAATGATAAAATAAAATCTAAAGGGACATTACAAATGTATGTTATTATTACATCTGCAATGCCCCTTTTTTATAATCTCACCCGTTCTTCTTTTCCATTTGCCACACGGAACGCTCTCGGCGTCGTATGGTAGCGTTCTTTAAATACCCGGTGAAAATAACTGCCATTCTCATAGCCAACCGCTGCAATGATGTCACTGATCGGAAGATCTGTCTCGCACATCAGTTCCACAGCTTTGTTCAGACGTTTGCGCTGAAGCAGTTCTTTGAAATTAAATCCCGTATTTTTCCGGATCATCTTACTCAGCATATGCATCGGCAAATGCAATTTTTCGCAGAGTTCTGTAAGTGTCGCCGTTTTGTACTGCTGTTCGATATAATCCAGCGTTGTCATTGTGATCATGTTTTCATACTGATTCGGCAGGCGCATCTCCGCATACTGTACAGATTCCAGAAGATAGAGGAAAATCAATCCCATCGTTGTCTGGTTGATCCGATTCTGATCGCCTTTACCGGTCACAAGAGAGTAGATCATATTTTCCAGAAGATTCTGGATCTGCAGCACTTCTGCGACCTTAAAATGCAGATATTCTCCACGCTCTTCATCTTGGCGCAGCACATTGACCAGGAAATCTGCAAGGACATTATTATTCCCCGCCATCGTATAGGCCACATCAAAAAACTCTGGAAGGATCATAAAGTTGATTGCAATATCTTCTTCCCCCGCCGGCAGAATCTCATGTCTCGTATACTGGTTCAAAAACAACAGTTCGCCTGCATGGATCACGACTTCTTTACCACCTATAATATTTGTAAGCTGTCCCTGGCAGACATAAAGCACCTCAATATAATTATGCCTGTGCGATGGAAAATGCACAAATCGGGTATGGGTACGTACAGCGATCAGTTTGCCCTCACTGAGCATTTTCGCACTGTCCACCGTGAAATCCTTCCCAGATGTATAAAGGTCCTTATCTACCTCTGCAACCCCATCCAGGATTCTCTGTTCTTCTTCTGTTACAACTCTTAAATGATCCAATAAAGCCTGCTGCATCTGTTACTCCCGCTTTCTTCACTGCTATAATTTTGCTCCGGTAACTTATTTCTTTTATTCTACCATGCTCAGACAGTATAAAGCAATATGACAAAAAAGTACACAAAAACAGAGCGAAGCCTTTCGGCTCCGCCCTGTCTTTTAAGGATTTATCATATTCAGAAAAACTTTTACTTCTCCAAGCGTGCTGATTAGTACAGTTTAGCGTAGTCAGCTACGTTGTCTGGTGTGAACTGAAGTGGCTCACCAAGAACGATTTCTGTTCCTTCATCATCAGCTTTTGTGATTGTGAATTCACCCATATCGCCAGCTGTGAATGTTTCATCTTCTGCACCAGTGATGTCACCTTTTACAAGTGCCATTGTTGCATATGCGGAAAGTTTTCCAAGGCCTTCCATATCCCACAGATAGAAGTATGGGCAGGAATGTGCATCGTCATCACCTGTGTACTCCTGCATTTCAGAAGGAAGTCCAAGACCTGTCAGTTTGCAAGCAGATTCGTTGTCCTGAAGGTATTTAGCAGCTGCAGCGATACCAACTGTTGTAGGTGCGCAGATAACTTTCAGATCTGGGTAGTTCTGAAGAAGAGCTGCTGTCTGGTCTGTAGATTTCTGAGGTTCGTCATCACCATAAGCTACTTCTACAAGTTCCAGTTTGCTGTATTTCTCATCGCCTTCCATGATGGATTTCATAGCGTCGATCCAAGCGTTCTGGTTTGCAGACTGAGATGTTGCAGAAAGGATAGCGAACTGTCCTTCTCCACCGGAGATATCAAGAACTGCATCCATAAGAGCCTGTCCAACTGCCTGTGTACCAGCCTGGTTTACGAATACCTGACGGCTGTCTTTATTCGGAGCGGAGTCGAAAGAAGATACTTTGATTCCAGCGTCCATAGCTTCTTCCAGTTTAGCCTGAAGAGCGTTAACGTCATTTGCGGAGATGCAGATTGCATCTGGCTGCTGAGAGATCAGGTTGTCAAGAACTTTGATCTGAGCATCTGCTGTTGCAGCTTCCGGATAAACAACATCTACAGTTGCACCTTCAGCTTCTGCTGTTTCTTTGAATGCTTTTGCAGCGATTTCGAAGAATGCGTTACCTGCTGATTTTCCAACCAGTGCGATTTTCTGTCCGTCTCCGGCTTTGTCAGCTGCCATTACAGGTGCTGCACAGCTAAGTACCATTGCTCCGCAAAGAAGTGCGCTGATAATTTTTTTGTTCATTTTGTTTTCCTCCCTTGGAAATATAGTTTTTATTTGCAACTGCTCCCCTGCTACAAGAGAGCAGCCACTTACGTTATTAAATAAATATTTAGTTTTTCTTCATGCTTACTGCTTTTTTAACATTTCCGATGATGTTCGGAAGAGCTACTGCAGCGATCAGAAGTACACCGATGATCAGCAGGATAACCTGTGCATTGACGTTTCGCTGACCAAGACCTACACGAAGGCATACAATGATAAATGCGGAAATAAATCCACCTGCGATATTACCTTTACCACCTGTAGAGGAAATACCTCCGAATACTGCCATTGCGATGGCATCCATTTCAAATCCGTTACCGGTTGTTGTATTTGCACCGTATGAAGAAGAAACTAAGAACAGTGCACACAGTCCGGAAACTGTACCCATGATGGTGTAAATGATGAAACGGATCTTCTGTACATGAACACCTGAGTAATATGCTGTCAGACGGTTTGTACCGATTGCATATACACGACGTCCGAATGTGCTCTTGCCTAAGATAACAGCAAAGATCACAGAAAGGATTACTACGAGAAACAGAATGTATGGAACATTTCCGATCTTTCCGCCGATTGCACGGAAACCATCGGTGTTGCTTGCAGAAATACTACCGCCGCTTCCAAGAACGATCTCGGAGATACCACGGAAGATGATCTGTGTTGCCAGTGTTACGATCATTGGAGGCAGTTCCTGGAATTTTGTAAGGATAAATCCGTTAACTGCTCCGCAGATGGTACCAACGCCAAGCGCTGTGATCACAACTACGATAAATGGTGCATTTGTGTTGCACACGATACAGCTCATTGTTGCAGAAAGGCAAACGATCGCACCTACGGAGATATCGATCTCGCCAAGTACCAGGATGTATGCCATCGGCAGCATCATAAATACCTCTGCCAGATAAACCGGCATCTGACGAAGCAGACTGCTCAGGTTATAATATTCAGAAAACATTGCGCAGAAAATATTGACCGCAATAAACAGCAGGACCAATATTCCCTCCCAGGAGAAGATCATTTTCTTCACTGGGCTCTCCGGCACATTATTAATACTTCTTCCAGATTTTCCAGCCATGATTACATCTCCCTTCCTTTCAGTGCATTCTTATCAGCGATACGCTGCAGGATTACGTTCATTACTACTACGACAAGGATGATAACACCCTTGATGGTATTCAGCCATAACTGGTTGAAGAATGGGATCAGCGGAAGTGCTTTTGCGATTGTTGCAAGGATCAGGGATCCAAGTAAAGCACCGATCACGGTACCACGTCCACCGTTCATGCTTACACCACCGATAACGCAGGCTGCGATAACATCCATTTCACCGCCGTACTGCATGTCAGGCATTGCAGATGCATATACAGAAACCTGAAGAGCTCCGCCAAGACCTGCCAGAAGGCCCATGATCGTATAAACAAGAAGTTTGATATTCTTTACATTGATACCAGATACTTCTGCTGCACTCGGGTTACTACCTACTGCATAAATCATACGTCCTGTTCTGGTCCATTTCATAAACCAGAAGAAAAATACATAACATACAATGATTACCCAGATGACTGCATTCAGTCCGAGGAATTTTGTTGTTGCAAAATTCTTGAAGTTGCCAAGTGCTGCTGCACTTGCCCATTCACCACCGTGGGATATCTGATAACCAAGTGCACGGTAGATATACATAAAGCCCATGGTTGCAATGATCGGAGGAACATCTGCTCTGGAAATGATCAGACCAACAACTGCTCCACATACGATACCGATTGCAATTGCGATCACGAATGCGAGGAATGTGCTGGAGATATGTTCATATTTCAGAAGCATACCGATGCTCATACCGGAAAGTGCAAGTGTTGACATGATAGAAATATCAATTCCACCAACAAGCATTACACACAGCATACCAAGTGACATTACCATTGTTACTGCATTGTTTTTCAGCATATCCATCAGTGACTTAGGAGTCAGGAATGATGGGTTGATTGCTGTAATGATTACAAAAAGAACGATCAGGACAACTGCAAGCAGTGCTTCACGGGAGCCTGTGATCTTCTTCATGACTGATTTCTTTTCCATTATTCAGCACCCCCTGTATGTCCTTTTTCCATTGCGAGTTCAAGGATTCTTTCCTGTGTAGCTTCGCCACGGTTCAGCTCGCCGGTCTTATGTCCGTTGCACATAACAACGATACGGTCTGCCATACCAAGGATCTCTGGCATTTCAGAAGAAATCAGGATGATCGCATAACCTTTCTTTGCAAGGTCTCCCATGATCGCATAGATTTCAGCTTTTGCACCTACGTCTACACCTTTGGTAGGCTCATCCATGATAACAACTTTCATTTCCTGGCTTAACGCCTTGGCAACAACAACTTTCTGCTGGTTACCACCGGAAAGAGAGCTTGCCGGCTGGAAGATATCAACTGCCTTTGTATCAACTTCTTCAAGAAGTTTTTTGGCAAGATCACGTTCTGTCTTTTCATCATTGATACCACTCTTCGCATATTTGCTGATGGTAGGAAGTGTTACGTTTCTTCCAAGTCCCCAGCTCATGATCAGACCTTCTTTCTGACGGTCTTCCGGAAGAAGAATGATACCTTTTTCCATTGCATCGGACGGTTTTTTGATGTGAACTTCTTTACCTTCGAGGTAAACCTTACCGGAATCCGGCTGTGTGATACCGCAGACAGCTTCAACGGTTTCGGTACGTCCTGCACCTACCAGACCGGTAAGTCCAAGGATTTCACCTGCACGAACTGTAAAAGATACATCTTTGAAATAACCTGTTCTGGAAAGATTTTCAACCCTGAGCATCTCATCTCCCAGTTTCACTTCCGGTTTCGGGAACAGGTCTTTGATCTCACGACCAACCATTGCTTTGATCAGATCTGCATTTGTAATTCCATCTACATCGTAAGTTCCAATGTACTGGGAATCACGGAATACAGTAACTCTGCTTGCCAGACGATACATATCCTCAAAACGGTGAGAAATAAAGATAATGGAAACTCCGTCAGCTTTTAATTTATCAACCAGTGTGTAAAGTTTTTCGGATTCGGATCTTGTCAGTGCTGCAGTAGGCTCATCAAGAATGATGATTCTTGCATTGGTGGACATTGCTTTTGCAATCTCTACCATCTGCTGCTGAGCAACACTTAAGGTACCCATTTCTGCTGTTGCATCAAAATCTGCATCTAGCTGTTTCAGAAGTTTGTTTGCTTCTGTGTTCATGGCTTTCCACTGGATCATTCTGTTTTTGATGATCTCATGTCCCATGAAAATATTTTCTGCAACGGTCAGATGCGGATAAGATGTCGGATGCTGATATACGGCTGCGATACCTGCGGCCTGTGCATCTTTCGGTCCTTTGAAATCCACCTTCTGTCCATTTAAGAACATCTCGCCTTCTTCTGCCTTATGTACACCGGTAATTACTTTAATAAATGTAGATTTACCAGCACCGTTTTCACCCATAAGTGCGTGAACTTCGCCAGGTTTTAACTGGAACTGTACATTGTTCAGTGCCTTAACGCCCGGGAAAATCTTTGTTATGCCTTTAAGTTCAAGAACATATTCAGACACGGCTCTTTCCTCCCTTTTCTTAAATCTATTATTATTATAACAATAAAACTTTCTATCCAAAACAGGAAAATATTTCGAATCGGGGTAAAATATTTTCCTGTTAATGGGTAATATTTTCCAGTTATCTTCCCAAAACAGGCACTGTCATTAGTAACTGTTCACAGCAAGCGTTCCATGACATTGACATGAGTTTTTGCATTTGTTATAGTTACTATATATTTATTACTGAAGGGAATTCGTGCAAAAATGAGCTTTCTTGGCAAAGTAAAAAAGAAACTGCGAAACGGCAGCTGGTATCCTTTTTACAATACATTCTATGAGAAAAATAATCTGGATCCCCATATGATCCTGCTGGAATCCAGAAGTGGCAAAGCTCTGGAGAGTAATATTCTTTCCTTATTAAAAGAGCTCTGTCAGGAACCCTATCGCAGTTTCACACTTGTACTGTCTGTCCATCGTGACTTTGAAAATGAAATAAAAGAGAAACTCCAGAAGAACTCCATTCAGGGGATTCATTTTGTGCGTACCGGTTCTGTTGCTTATTACCACGCCCTCAGCCGTGCCGGCTATCTTGTGAATGATACCTCGTTCCCGGGACGCTTTATAAAAAAGGAAGGTCAGATTTACCTGAATACCTGGCATGGCACACCTCTTAAGAAGATGGGACGTGACAATCGTCCTGAGATGGTAACCATGGGAAATGTACAGCGGAATCTGCTGGATTCTGACTATCTGGTATTTCCAAACCAGTTTATGGAAGAAAAAATGTCCGGAGCCTATATGCTGGACAGTCTGTACCGCGGAACCGTTCTTCGCGAGGGTTACCCACGTAACGATATCTTTCGTCAGCCGGCAAATCTCCACTTAAAAGAGCAGGTCGGTCTGCAGGGCAAAAAACTGCTTGCCTACCTTCCGACTTTCCGTGGTAATTTTAATGCTCTGGACGATCAGGGATATATGCAAACGCTCTCTCAAAATCTTTCTCTGTGGGATTCCCAGCTGAATGAGGATGAGATTCTTCTTATTAAATTGCATCCGTTCCTTCATGGTCTGGAAGATTTTTCCGGTTATCATCATATTCTGCCATTTCCGGCATCCTGGGATACTTATGAGGGATTGAGTGTCTGTGATACGCTGATCACGGATTATTCCAGCGTGTTTTATGATTATGCCAACTCCGGCAAAAAAATCATACTTTTTGCCTATGACCGCAAGGAATATGAAAGTTCCCGTGGTATGTATGAAACAATCGATTCCTATCCTTTTGATTATACTGAAAAAGCAGAGGAGGTCATTCCATTTGCACACTGCTCCGGTGGCACACCGGACAATGCTTTTATGCAAAAATATGCTAGCTATGAAGACGGACACGGTGCCGAAAAGATCTGTCGTCAGGTCTTCCTTCATGAGGACTGCTGCCGTAAATACCAATATCATGGCAATGGTAAAAAAAATATTCTGATCTATGCAGGAGACCTGGATCTCAACGGTATCACAACTGTCCTGTATTCTCAGCTTCATGAACTGGATCTTACCCGTTATAATTATTTTATTTCTTTCCGTTCACTGTACGTAAAAGATCATCCGGAAAGGATGGAACGCCTCCCGGAAGGCGTCGGGATCTATCCACTGGCCAGTGAAATGAATATGGATCTGCTGACAATGGCTGTCCAGCTTCTGAAACTGAAAGGCCATACCGGTTCCTGGGCCGAACACAGACTGCATACCGCTTACAGACGCGAATGGAAAAAACATTTCGGAAGTACTGAATTTGCCTGTGTAATTCATTATAACGGCTACGAAGCCTATACAACTTCACTTCTTGAAGAGGCTCCATGCCCACGAAGTATCTGGATTCACAATGATATGGCAAGGGAAGTCCACTTGAAAGGCAATATGAACCCTTATCTTCTGAAAGAGGCATATCATACCTATGACCACATTGTACCGGTGAGTGAAGATCTTATCCAGCCTGTTGTCAGTGAATTCGGTGCTGACCGTTCCAGAATCACGGTCATACACAACTGTCACGATTATCAGAGTGTGCTGGAGCGAAGCCTTGCTCCCGTTGCATTCAATAAAGATACACTATCCAATGTTTCTCTGGAAACACTACAGTCTGTACTTGATTCTGACGCTCCAAAATTTATCAGCATCGGTCGTTTTTCACCTGAGAAGGGACACAAACGACTTCTGGATGCTTTTGAACAATACTGGAAGGAGCACCCTGACACCTGGCTGATCATCATCGGCGGTGTTGGTAATCTCTACGATGAAACACTGGCTCATACCAGGGCTCTGCGCGCATCCGATCATATTATCCTGATCCGTGCAGTCACCAATCCTATGCCCATTCTGAAACGCTGTGATCTGTTTCTTCTTTCTTCCTATTATGAAGGACAGGGAATCGTTCTTATGGAAGCGGCAACACTCGGTGTCCCTGTAATGGCCTGCGACGTAAGTGGGTGTCACAGTTTTCTGAAAAAATACGGCGGGCTTTTGCTCGAAGATTCAGAGGCCGGACTCCTGCACGGCATGCAGTTATTCGCTGAAGGCAAAGTACTGCCACTAAATATCGATGCCGAACGCATCAACCACACTTCTGCTGCTCAGGTAGAAGCACTGATTGCCGGTGATATACACATTTCACCGCAAAATTGAAAGGATTTTCTATGACAACAAGCAAACCTCTGATCTCAGTCATCATGCCCGTCTATAATGGCGGCAGCACCATACGCCAGGCAGTTGAATCTGTTTT